>Ga0180433_10006067_pt1 | contig 16015 bp, 13 predicted proteins | sample SS_ome_8_FD_132980 | JGI IMG/M metagenome (GOLD analysis project Ga0180433, IMG submission 132980) | Hypersaline lake sediment archaeal communities from the Salton Sea, California, USA - SS_1_D_1 metaG | ecosystem: Environmental > Aquatic > Non-marine Saline and Alkaline > Hypersaline >... | reverse complement strand
CCCCGCCCGCAGATCTTAAACCTCAGACAGACACACATCTTCAACGATTTCACCTATATCGAGAATCACGACGGACAGCTGGAAACACGGACGAACTCCACGGGCGTTTTCAACACTTTCCAGGATCGAAGCAATCTGTACTTCGGCTACCGGCAGAACTATGAATTTCTTGAAGAATCCTTCGAAATCAAGGAAGACGTGTTCATCCCTGTCGGCATGTTCCGTTTCAATTCGTTCGAGGCCTTTTACGAATCAGACAGGAGCCGCAATGTCTCAGCCAGGGTCGAGATGGGTATTGGCGGGTTCTACAACGGCGATCTGTTTCGGATCAATGCCGGAGGCAGCCTGAAAGTGTCCACACACCTCAATTTAGAGCTGAGTTTGAACCGCAATCAATTCGACCTTCCGACCGAGGGCGGAAAGTTCACGGCCAACATCCTGGCCACGCGGATTATTTATTCATTCACGACCGATCTTTACGCTAAAGCGTTCATTCAGTGGAACAGTGACGAAAATCTGTTCAAGAGCAATTTCCTGCTCCGCTGGATCTATAAACCCGGCGCGAACGTCTATTTCATCTATAACGAGACCCAGGAATTCGGCAGTCCGATCCCCTTGAAAGACAGGGGTATCATGGTCAAAGTGACCTTCTTGTTTAATTGACTCGATAGCCTGGATTGTATTAGCTATGCGTCTTCGTAGAGTGTTCTTGTTTTCAAGTCCATGGCGTCCAATCGTTTTTTAGCCTCCTCCGGTGAGACGGCTTCCAGTGATCCATCCGGCAATTATCCTATTGTGTTTCCACTGCGGGATTAGATATGATGTAGTTCATGCGCGCACGACCAATAGGTTTCAATCCAAGAGTTAGGAGATAATGAGCTATGTCCATATATGATGAAGAATTGGCTTCTTTTATCTGGAGAAACGGCGACATCATTCCCTGGAAGGACGCGATGATTCATGTCAATGCGGTGGGCCATGCCTCTGTGGCAGGCATCTTTGAGGGAATCAAAGCCTACTGGAGCGAAAACGACAAACAGCTCTATGTCTTTCGCCTTCAAGACCATATGCTTCGTTTCGTCAATTCCATTAAGATGGTCCGCTATGGCTTCGACTATGACCTTGACGATTTGAACAACGCGGTTTTTGACTTGCTCAGGGCCAATGACTACAGAAGAAACGTGTACATACGGCCGTATACTTTTCAAAAGGACATGGTCCGGGAGCTTCTTCAAGCTCAGCCCGGAAAGCCGACGGAACTTGTTATTGATTGCTGGCCCTTTGAATCTTACGTTGAGATGAACAAGCCCCTGCATGTGTGTGTCAGTTCCTGGACCAGGATCTCGGACAATGTGCTTCCCCCGCGTTTGAAAAGCTTCTCCAATTATCATAACGGCCGTTTGGCGGCCATGGAGGCAACGGTGAACGGGTATGACTGGTCTGTGATTCTCGATGCGCGGGGCAAAGTTACTGAGGGACCTGGCGCATGTCTTGCCTTAGTTCGAGAGGGAAAGGTAATTTTCCCACCCATCACAAGCGGAATACTGGAGAGCATCACCAGAGACACGGTCCTGCATCTGCTGAACGACATATTGGATATACCCTGTGTTGAGCGGGATGTGGACCGCACGGAATTGTATATCGCTGATGAGCTCTTTTTCCTCGGAACGGGATGGGAAATCATGCCCGTGGCCTCCGTTGACCGTTTGCCGGTGGGAGAGGGCAAAATTGGAGAAATTACCAGGGCCGTTGCCGAATCGTATAAAAGAATCGTCACCGGCCGGGATTCCCGCTTTTCCCAGTGGCGGACACCAGTTTGGGACTAGGACAAGATGAGCCATAACTCCCCTGAGTATCGCAATTTGAAGCCCCTGTTGGCTCCGGATTCCATCGCTGTGGTCGGGGCTTCGGACAGGCCCGGGCCAGGCCGTCAGGTGATCGAAAATTTGATTCAGTTGGGATATCGAGGCTCCGTTTACCCCGTGAATCCCCGCTATGAGGACATCTTGGGAATGCCCTGTTATCCGTCCCTCACAGATGTCCACCGGGCAGGGCACAGAGTTGAAATGGTGGCTATTCTCTTGAACCGGCAGATGGTTATCCCTGTCTTGAAGGAGGCGGCATCACTAGGCGTTCAGGCCGGCTGGGCCTTCGCCAACGGATTCGGCGAGGCCGGCGCTGAGGGGAGAGATCTACAGGAGGAACTGGCCGCCGTATGCAAGCAAAACAACATCCTCTTCTGCGGACCCAACTGTGTGGGGTATCTGCATCCCAAAGCCAGAGTGGGAGCTTACAGCGCTCCCGCTCCTGAGTCCTTGAAGCCGGGAAGTATCGGATTGATTGCTCAGAGCGGCTATCTCACGCTGAGCGTGGCCAACAGCAGCCGCGGTTTGGGTTTCAGCCTGCTGTGCTCGTCCGGGAATGAAGCTGTCGTCGACAGCACCGATTTCATAGCCTATATGCTTGACGACCCAGCAACAGATATCATATTGGCCTTTATCGAGCAGTTTCGCCGTCCGGAGCGGCTGCGGGAGCTGGCCGGCAGAGCGCGGGAATTGGGCAAACCGATCATTCTCATCAAGACCGGCCGTTCCACCATGGCCCGGAGAGCAACTGTCGCCCATACAGGGGCCATTGCCGGCTCCGACGACGTGCAGGATGCTTTGTTTCGGAAGCTCGGGATTGTCAGAGTGAATGACTTTGACGAGATGTTTGAGACGGCAGAGTTGTTTTCCAAACTTTTGCATAGACTGCCAGGTGGTGGCGGCATTTTTGCGTTGAGTCTCTCAGGAGGTGCCATCAGCCTCATTGCCGACCTTGGCGAGGGGCTTGACCTCAGCTATCCCTCCTGGTCGGATAAGGGGAGAGAAACACTCCGGACAGTTCTGCCACCGTACGCCCGGATCGACAATCCTCTCGATGCCTGGGGTTTCGGAAAGATAGAGGACACCTATGAAACCTGTTTGATGGCTGCAGCCAGGGAAGAAAAAGCCGACCTGGTTTTGATTTCTCAGGATGTGCCGGAAGGAATGGCATCTGGACAGGCGGAGCAATATGCCGTCGTTGCCGGGGCTGCCATCGAGGTCTCTCAAAAAGTGAAAAAACCGGTGGTTATGCTGTCAAACCCATCGGTTGGGTTTCACCCGAATATCCGTGAAATCCTCGAAAAAGGACGTGTGCCGCTGCTCCAGGGCACCCGGGAAGGATTGAGGGCCGTAAAATCCCTGATGTCGTATGCGGAGTTCAAAAGGAAAAGCGAAATTGATGATATCACTCAAGCCAGGCCCTCAGGCATTCCCAGAAAATTAGATGTCATCACACCTCCGGATGGACAGGTCTTGACGGAGTTTGCCTCCAAAAAAATTCTGACCGCCTATGGAATTCACTGTCCGCCCGAGTTTTTGTGCACATCTCTGGAGGAAACCCTCCAGGCAGCAAAAAATATCGGATATCCCGTGACCTTAAAAGTGGTTTCTCCGCAAATTCAGCATAAGACCGAAGCCAATATTATCCGCTTGGATCTCGAGGATGAAGATGCCGTTAAACATGCCTATGACGAGGTTCTCGCAAAGGCCCTGTCTTTTGATACATCGGCGCAGATTGAAGGGGTTCTTTGCCAGAAGATGATTAAGGGTGCTGTGGCCGAGGCCATAGTTGGAATTCTTATGGATCGCTCTTTCGGTCCCGCCGTTGTCTTCGGACTGGGAGGCGTGCTGGTCGAGATCCTTAAGGACCGGGTTCTTGGGATTCCCCCCTTAAGCCGGGACGAAGTGCTGGAGATGATCGACAGGACTCGAGGCCAGCGGCTTCTCCACGGATTCCGCGGTTCTCCCAGGGCGGACCTGGAGGCGCTGAGCGATACTCTTGTCAAAATCAGTTGGCTGGCCATCGATGGGGTGGCTGCAATCGAAGCCCTGGATATCAATCCGCTTTTAATCTTGCCCGAGGGCAGGGGCGTGGCCGCCGTGGATGCCCTGATCGAACTCAAGGAAGATTTTTAACATCAAGGAGGTTTGCCGGTGAAAGCGATTCTTTCCGGAAATGAAGCGATAGCACGAGGAGCCTTTGAGGCTGGAATTCGGATTGCCCTTGGCTATCCCGGCACTCCCAGCTCGGAAATTATAGGCACCATAGCGGAACAATACGGGAAAGAGATATACACAGAGTGGTCGGCCAATGAAAAAGTCGCCATGGATGCCGGAGCTGGTGCTGCATATTCCGGACGCCGATGCCTGGTCACCACGAAGCAGGTCGGGATGAATGTCCTCTCCGATTCCCTCATGTACATCGTTTATACGGGAATCGAGGCGGCCCTGGTGGTGGTGACGGCGGATGACCCGGGTTTGTTCAGCTCGCAGAATGAACAGGATAACCGGTGGTATGCCCGCCTGGCCAAGATCCCTCTTCTCGAACCGGCAGACAGCCAGGAGGCTAAGGATTTTGTGATTCTGGCCGCCGAGCTATCGGAGCAATTCGATACACCCGTGTTGATCCGGACTGTCATGAGAACCTCTCATTCCAAGAGCGTCGTCAATCTGGGTCACCGGCCGCAAACCCCGGACGAGGTGGGCTCCTTCCCGCGCGAACCCGAGAAATACAACTGCACGGCCTCGAACGCCAGAAAAATGCATCCACGGGTGGAGCAGAGGTTGATTGACCTGACTGAATATGCGGAACAGTCTCCTGTGAACCGCATCGAGTGGAAAGATCGCTCCCTCGGTATTATCACCAGCGGAGTTGTTTATACCTACGTGTGCGATGTCTTTCCCCAGGCCTCCGTCTTAAAACTGGGCATGACCCATCCGCTTCCCAGGAAAATGATTGAAAGCTTTGCTGAAGGAGTGGACAGGCTGCTTGTCATCGAAGAGCTCGATCCTGTACTGGAAGAGCAAATCAAAGCCCTGGGTATTGACGTCATCGGGAAAGAGATGTTTCCAGCGTGTTTTGAGCTTTTGCCCGATGATATCAGGCGCCTCAGCCTCAAGTCCGATCTTTTGAGCGAGGACAGCTCCGAAGGCCAAGCCTGTAACACAACCAATCCTGACGCTCTCAAAGATCTGCCCCATCGTTCACCGGTTTTCTGTGCGGGTTGCCCCCACCGGTCCACCTTCTATCTTCTGAACAAGCTAAAGCTGCCGGTAGCCGGTGATATCGGCTGCTACAACCTCGGAACCCTTCCTCCGTTCGAGGCGCAGCACACCATGGGAGCTATGGGCGCCAGCATAGGCGTTTTGCACGGGATGTCTCTTGCCCGGATTCCTGAGCCGAGGGTCTGCACCATCGGGGATTCCACGTTTTTTCACTCGGGTATGGCCCCGCTGGTGAACATGGTGCACAACAACAGCCGGGGGGTGGTTATCCTGATGGATAACAGCGTCACGGCCATGACAGGACACCAGGATCATCCAGGTCTCGACTGGGCCGTGACCAAAGACAGGCCGGCGAAAAAGATCGACATCGAATCTCTGGTGAGAGCTTTGGGAGTCTGCCAAGTGAAGGTTGTGGATGCCTTCAATATTGACCAAGTGGAGGCCGGGCTGAAGGAGTGCCTGGATTATGAGGGGCCCTCGGTTTTGATCACCCGGGGAGAGTGTGTTTTCGTTTCGGATGATCCGCAGCCACCCTATAGAGTGGAATTGGAGGAATGCGTGGCCTGCCAGCTTTGCTTTAAGGTGGGTTGCCCTGCAATTGGTCTTTCCGACGAAAAAAATCCAAAAAATAACAAGTTTAAATCCCATATCGAACTGACTCTGTGTACCGGGTGCGATATTTGCCGGCAGGTGTGCCCGACCGGCGCCATACATGCGCCCACAAAAAAGTATAACGGGGAATAACATGAAGAGCATAAACTTCATCATCGCCGGAGTGGGAGGTCAGGGCACGGTGCTTTCCGGGGACATCCTGGCCGAGGTGGGCATGACGGCAGGCTATGATGCGAAAAAGTCGGATGTGCTCGGACTGGCCATCCGGAGCGGCAGCGTGGTCAGTCATGTCAGGTGGGGAGATAAAATCCACGCTCCTATGTCCATGAAGGGGACCGTGGATTATCTTTTGGCCTTCGAGCCGCTGGAGGCTTTGCGGATGGCCGACTATCTCCATAGCCACAGTACGGTTATCGTCAATGAATACCGGATACCACCCGTGGCTGTAACGACGGGTCAGGTTGCCTACCCCTCCATTGAGGACATCAGACAAGTCTTGGATTGTCACGCCAAACGGGTTCATTACATGGATGCCACAGACAAAGCCAAAGAACTGGGAAATGTCAAGGTTGTCAATATCCTTTTATTGGGCGCGCTGGCATCGCTTTTGGATGTACTGCCGTCGATATGGGAGGACATCATCGCGAAATATGTTCCCGACAAATACAGAAAACTCAACCTGCGGGCCTTTTACGAAGGACGTGATGTGATAAGAGCGAAATAAATGGATATATTTTTTGTTGATCGATCTGCAGAGTGCCGGCCATGAATAGGAAACCGCAATCACTGGCCATCAAAGGCGGACTCGTGGTGGATAGCCAGGATGTGCGTCCGGCTGATCTTTATATCAAGGGGGAAATCATTGAGAGCATAGAGCCTGGAGGAAGCGGGAAAAGCGCCGACAGCGTCATCGACGCCTCGGGGAAATTTGTCCTTCCTGGCCTTATCGATGCCCATCTTCATCCCGTTTATGCGGATCGCATCGACACCCTCTCTCAAGCGGCCCCGCTGGGAGGGATTACGACCTTGATTCCCTATGTAGGTGCTGTCAAAGCATGGGGAAAAACGGGAACTCTCCGTAATGCCGTGAAAGATTTTATCGAAGAGGGGGAATCGTCCTCGTTGGTGGACTTTGGGATGCACTGTTCCTTGACAATGGATGACATGGAGACCGTCGATGACATGATCCCTGCCGCTATCGAATCGGGTGTCACCTCCTTCAAAATTTTTATGGCCTATGCCCGGAGGGGAATGAAACTGGACGACACGCATATCCTGAAAATCATGGCCATCATTGCTGCACATAAGGCCCTGCTCGCTGTCCATGCGGAAAATGGGAGTATCATTGACTACCTGGAAGATGAATCCGTCGCCCGGAAAAATCTCAGGCCCGAATTTTTCGCCCCTTCGCATCCGAACATCTCCGAAGCGGAGGCGATCTTCCGAATACTCGCACTCTCCGCTGTTTCCCGGTGTCCCCTTTATCTGGCCCATGTCAGCGCCCGAGAGTCTCTGGATGTCATAAAGCTCTACAAAAGCTGGGGCAGGAGCGATTTCTATACTGAGACCTGCACCCATTATTTGACTCTTACTGATGAGGAGCTGATCAAAAAAGGATCATTGGCCAAGATGGCTCCGCCCCTGAGGAAAAAGGAGGATGTGGAGGCACTCTGGAAGGCTGCAGGGGATGGGCTCATCGATGTTCTCAGTTCTGATGCGGCGGGCCATGCGATTGCCCAAAAGGAGCCGCTGAGAGAAGATATTTTCAAGAGCCCGAACGGTGTGCCGGGACTGGAGACCATGTTCACGGTCGCTTATGACGAAGGTGTGAATGGGGGCAGAATCACGTTGCCTCGTCTGGTCGAAATGACATCCGAAAATCCTGCCAAGATCTTTGGTTTGTTCCCCCGGAAAGGCATTCTGCAGGAGGGATCAGACGCGGATGTGGTTATTTTTGATCCCGGTGTGATCCACTCGGTGACCGCGAAAAATTTTCCTCTAAAGGTGGGATACAGTTTGTATGAAGGAAGGAAATGTCGGGGTTTGCCATATCTTGTCATGCAGCGGGGAAGGATATTGTGTGAAAATGGTCGAGTGAAAGCCAAACCGGGTCAGGGGAAGTTTATCCCTGCCTCAGGATATGATTTGTGATTTGAAATTAAACGCTGTGCCAGCCCGTCCTTTGACTTTTGTACCTTGGGTGAGTTGGTTGAAAGGAGAGTTGAATGATAGACCTCAAAGGCCGAGATGTCCTCACAACACATGAGTGGACCAAGGAAGAGCTTGACCAAGTTCTCGATCTCGCCATCAAGTTTAAGTCTATGGGGGACCGGGCAAAATCCCTTGATCTTTTGAAGGGGAAAACCCTCATGCTGCTGTTCTTTCGCAGTTCAACCCGGACACGTCTCTCGTTCTCCGCTGCGATGGAACAGTTGGGAGGCTTTGTTCAAATCCCGGATCCGGCAGGACTCCGCTTGAGTCTTGAAGACCGGCCTGGCTTCGGGGAATCGCTCAAAGACACGGCCAGAGTTACCGATAGATACGTTGACTGTGTGGGGATTCGCCTCAGCGGGCCTATCCCGGATAAAAACGGTGTGTTGCGACCCGGGCTCGGAGATGCGATAACCGCAAAATACGCCGAGTTTTCGGAAAAGCCGGTCGTCAATCTCGCCTGTGATATGCAGCATCCCACCCAAGCCCTGGCTGATATCATGGTCATGCAGGAGAGCTTGAGGGAGCTCAAAGGGAAGAAACTCGTCGCCCATTGGGCGTACTCGCCCATTGTTCGGCATTACACTTCCATACAAGCCGACGGGCTCATCGCCGCGACCTATGGCATGGACGTGACCATTGCCTATCCTGAGGGGTATGACCTTGATCCGGACACAGAATCACTCATTCGTGAAGAATGTGCAAAAAACGGACAAAAATATGAAAGAACGCATGATCTTCAAAGTGCTGTGGAAGGGGCTGATGTCATTTTTCCGCGCACATGGGTATCCCCTGATTTCTATATTCACACACGCGAGGAGGAATCACAGTTCGCGTCTCTGCACACAGACTGGCGGCTCACCGAAGATTTGATGCGGCGCACCAACAATGCCCGCTTTATCCATGTGATGCCCTTTGATCGCGGCAATGAAGTCGATGACAGTATTGTGGACGGTCCGAATTCTCTCGTGTACGACCAGGCAGAAAATCTCCTCCATGCCAGGAAAGCCTTCCTGGCTTCGATTTTGCTCGATGTCGATGTGTTAGAAGAACTATAAAATGTCAGTATAAAAAAAACTTCTATGTGCGGATCAACGCGATTTCAGTTTATTCAACTGTTTTGTACCAATTCTCAGGGTATTGGTCATCGTCGTAGACTCGATCGACAGGGGCAAGGGTTTCGATTCCGGTAATTTCCGTTATAAAACACTCCAGCACCCCTTTAACGATGCTTCCCTGCTCCAGATGGCCGCCAAAAGTTGGACAATCCCAAGCCCCGCCGGCGACAAAATGTATGGCCGGAAAGGGTTCCGGTTTCCCATCTTTACCCGGCCGAGGATGGATGATGCCGCTCAGAGACAGGATCATGCTCAAGTTCTGGATGGTGGCGCAGGATTCCTTATGCCAGTTATCGGGATCTGTAGTATCCGGTGCCCAGACGAGATATTTGGCCGGCTGCAGTCCGCCCATGAATGCGGCATGAATTTTTGCAAATTGAATGTCATGATCGATGGCAAATTTCTGGATGGCCGCAAAAACATCGGCGCCTGTGGTGAGCCTGAGGATGAACTCGCGTCCGCGCTGGCATTCGACAACATGGTACTCATCCGGTGTCTGGGCGTCTCTTTCCCAAATTTCAGTCATTGTGTTGGCCTCCTGATTTTTGATCTATTATAAATGAAGGCCAGGCATTGATCAAAGATTTGATTCCTAGGACTCGAGATGATACATTTAGCCTGCTCGAAACAGGAGAAATCCGATTAGAGAAATAGCGATCACAGGCGCTGTCTTTGTTATTATTCTGGTTTGCTTGATTGTCGAAAAACTCTGGTTACACCGGCGAATACAAGGCATCCCCTTGAGGATTTGCGTCACAGGAACACGCGGGAAATCCAGCGTGACACGGCTCATCGCAGCCGTCCTCAGAGATGAGGGATTCCGTGTTCTGGCCAAGACAACCGGTTCCAGACCAGTCATGATTACTCCTGATGGGACCGAAGACGAAATCATCCGACATGGAAGACCATCCATACTCGAGGCAAAAAAGATCATCAAGGTTGCCGAACGCCAAAATGCCCAAGCCGTTGTCCTGGAGTTGATGGGCATCCTTCCCGAGTCCATTTATGTCGAGTCGGTTCGGATGCTCAAGCCGCACATGCTGGTCATAAGCAATGTCCGCCATGACCATATGGACCAGATGGGAACCACCAAAGAAGCGATCGCATCCTGTTTTGCTTCAGGCATCCCCGAAGACGGGGTGGTGTTCGTTCTGGATAATGAATTTTTTCCTGTTTATCGATCTGTGGCCGAGCAACGAAAATCCCGCCTCATTGAAGTGCAACGGGAGTCCCAGCCACCCATCACCGGCGATGATAGAGCGAGCAACAGTCCTTTTGCTTTTGCCGACGACCTCTATCTTGCGATGGCTGTTTCGGAGCACCTCGGTCTCAACCGGGAAAAAGCACACAGGGCCATGGCGAGTGCACTTCCCGATTTCGGGAGCCTCAAAGTCTGGGTTAAAGAGATGGATCCCCCTGATAAGAAGTGGTTTTTTGTGAGTGCCTTCGGGGCCAATGACCCCCAATCCACCCGGAGAACTCTTTCTGTCGGCACACTAAGGGCATTGCTTGAAGGGCGTACCGTCATCGGACTCCTGAATTTCAGGGAAGATAGAGGGGACCGGACGATCCAATGGATTGAGGCTTTGGAAAAAGACATGTTTCCGGAGTTGGATAGCCTCATTCTCCTGGGCCATCATGCCGTCGCCGCACGCCGGAAGCTCAAGACCATTCCTAAAGATAAAATTCAGGTTTTGACCGGGCATTCACCGGCTGAGATTATCCAGAGACTCTCTCAGCAGGAAAAGAATGATTCTGTTCTCATCGGGATGGGAAACATGAAGGGTGCCGGAAAAGCCTTTGTGGATGTATGGGAAGAAACAGGTCGCCGTTATGGTCTATGAAACTCTCCTCATCGGTCTCCTCTTGGCCGCGCTGTTTATAGAAGTGTTTGGACTCTACCCGGGCGGGATCATAGTGCCGGCCTACATGGCCCTCTACATCGACAATCCGGTTCGCATCCTCGTTACTGTCGTGATCGCTTTCCTCTGTGTGTTTATCTACCGGCTGGTGTCTAGATTTTTGATTGTGTTCGGAAAGCGGCGGTTTGTGATGTTCATAGTGCTCGGGGCTCTGCTGGCTCAGCTCTGGGCTCTCATTTTTCCTCAGTTTTTTTCCGATCCCCTCGGGCTCCGGGCCATCGGCTGGATTATCCCGGGCTTGCTGGCCAACAACCTGGCAAGGCAAAAAATCTTACCGACACTCGCCGCTCTTGTGACAGTTGCTGTGGCAACTTACGTCATCGTTGGCATCCTCGCCTGGTTTGGTCTATAAAGGTACAGAAAAGGTGCCAGGCACCTTTTTACAGGCAGAATAAAAAAGGTGCCTGGCACCATTTTGTAACGATCCTTGTGGATCTGAGTGATTGAAGATTGCAGCTATGATGAACCTGAGACGTGATTATCCACGAGAAGGGGCCAAAAAAAGCAGCGGCGTTGTATTGATCCTCTTTGTCTTGAGTATTCTCTGTATGTCACTGTTGAAAATCGTTCCCGGAACCAAAAATGATGCGCTGAAAAAGACGATGATCGAGGCCTCCCAGATTATGGCTGAAGCCATGGAGACATTGCACACGTGCCGCAAAAGCAAGGGGCTTCTCGTCAATCCCAACGATGTCAATGAAACAGGACTCATTGGTGTCGAGCGCTCTTCGATAACCACATCGATTGGACATCTTGAGGCAAAGACAACCAGCACCAACCCCAATTTCGCAGGGCTTCTGGTTGTCTTCTTGAATGAGTGTGGAGTGACCGCAGGAGATGTCATAGCTGTCGGCGCCTCGGGCTCTTTTCCGGCTTTGATCGTGGCCACACTTTCCGCTGCCAAGGCCATGGCTGTGACGCCCTTAGTTATCAGTTCACTTGGTGCCTCGCAATGGGGAGCTAACCACCCTGATTTTCACTGGCTGGAGATGTGGAACTGCCTCGCGGTGAAAAATATCTTTTCTGTCCGGCCGCTAGCTGTATCGGTCGGCGGGGAGGGGGATGTGGGTGAGGATATGGAGGAAGAGGGAAGGGTCTTTGTGTTGGAAGAGATCAGGAAGAGCGGTATTCCGCTGATCTCTGAACCGGATTTGGTTCAGAATGTCCGGTCGCGGATGGATCTCTACCGCCGCGGAGCCGGAGAAAAGGAGATAAAAGCCTTCATCAATGTGGGGGGGAGTTGGGCCAATATGGGGATTGACTCCTCGGTATTACGGGTTAAACCTGGCTTGAACCGGATTAGCGAACTGCCCCCAACTGATAAAAGAGGAATGATGTTTACCATGGCTGCGGCCAATGTTCCGGTGATCCATCTGTTGTATGTGAGGGGACTTGTACAAAGATATGGACTGCCCTGGGATCCTGAGCCTCTTCCGAAGCCTGGTGAAGGCAATCTTTATGGCTCTCTCATGGAAAGGCGGGAAAGTTTCGTCTTGATCGGCGCTCTGTATGTGATCCTCAGCCTGCTCGTTATTGTCTTTTGGAAAAGGCCTCTCTTTTGGTAAGATAGATTGCTCTCTTGTTCTGAAGGAGAAAACCGTGGATGAACTGGGTCTGACATTGAATGAGCTGGATACCCCCTTTCTCTGGGTGGATTTGGATACGTTAGAGGACAATATTCAATGCCTTGCCTCGTATTTCAGACAGGCCAGGATCAACTGGCGGCCTCACACCAAAGGCATCAAGGTGCCGTCCATCGCCCGCATGCTGGTTAAGGCTGGGGCAATCGGTATCACTTGTGCCAAATTGGGCGAGGCCGAAGTCATGGCCTCCGCGGGTATCAAGGATATTCTGATCGCCAACCAGGTCGTCGGTTCTCTTAAGTACACGCGCCTTGCAGAGCTCTGCCGACAGGCTGATGTCAAGATTGCCGTTGACAGTGAGGCCACCGTCTCTGATCTCAGCAAGGCGGCTTTAGCGGCAGGTGCAGAGATAGGCGTTGTTGTGGAACTGGACACGGGAATGCAGCGGGCGGGCATTCAACCGGGTAAGGCCGCTCTTGCTCTTTCCCGTCTTCTTCACGACACGGCCGGGCTTCGCTATTTGGGGCTCATGACCTGGGAAGGGCATACGGTCCGCCTCGAGGATGCTGAGCTGAAACAGAAGGAAATCAACGCATCTCTGAAGAAACTCATGGATACGGTCGATCTCTGCCGCGGGGCAGGGCTTCCGGTGACCCTTGTCAGTTGTGGTGGCAGCGGCACTTATACAGTGGCCTCCAAAGTGGCGGGCATTACTGAGATTCAGGCAGGAGGAGCCATTTTCTGTGACGTCTCCTATAAAAAATGGGGAGCTCTGACGAAAACGTCTCTTTTTGTCAGAAGCACAGTCACCAGCCGCCCTCAGCCCGACCGCATTGTCTGTGATGCCGGATTCAAAACCATGCCGAAGTGGTTGTACGGACCTCAGCCGCTGGGACTAACCGGGGTAAAGACAATAAACACATCTGCTGAGCACGGCGTGCTCTACCTCGAAAAATCGAACATGGACGTGAAGGTCGGCGATTTCTTGGATTTCATTCCTGATTACGGGGACATGACCGTGTTCCTGCACGATTATATCTATGGAATCCGAAACGGCAGGGTGGAGGTTATCTGGCCCATCGCAGCCCGCGGCAAAATCCGCTAAACAACACAGAGACTTTCAGTCCATAAAGGATTAAAACTGCTATTTGGCACCAGGATTGAACAGAAAATAGTCGTACACGGCCCGGGAAATCTGGGCGATCACATTCGCCCTGGCGGCATTTTCCGCTTTGGATTCTTTGATGTAGACCGCCACCACAACGGTTCCTGCTCCATCAGGCAGTTCGATAATGCCAGCGTCGTTCAACGTTCCTCCGATAGTCCCGGTTTTGTCATAAGCAACAGTTCCCGGAGGGAGCATTCCGCGGATTCTTTCGGTGCCAGTTTCGCAGCGCTTCATGATGTCCAGCATCTTTTGCGAGCTTGCCTCGCTTAAAATCTCTCTCTGCCAGATTTTTTTCAGCAAAAGGGCCATGGCTTCGGGTGTGGTCGTATCACGCGGGTCTTTGTTGAATTTTTCCTCGTAAACCTTGGCCATTTTCTCCTGTTCCTCTTGCGGGATATCCTTGATCCTTTTCATGATCTCGGCGATGGTTATCCGGCCTTCTATGTCAATGTCCTTGAATCCGAAAAAGTCATTGATGATCCCTAGAGTGGGTCGGTCCACCCTGAGACCCTGGATTCCGATATCCTTCATGTGCTGGGTGATGGCTGCCGCGCCGCCCGCTGTCCGCATACAGATATCCGTAGCGCTGTTGTCGCTGATGATCAGCATCAGTTTGATGAGATTCAGTACAGAAAGCTTGTAGCCTGGGTCGTCGAAAAGATTGGTGAGCGTGCCGCTTCCCAAACGCAAATCCCCGGCTTCCACAGTGATCAAATCATCCAATTTGACTTTCCCCGCATCGACGAGGCTGAAGAGCTTCGCTGCGATGGGGACTTTGTACGTGCTCGCCATCGGAAAGCCCACTCCCTTGTTCATGTAGACTTCTCGACCAGTCTCGGGATGAATCGCACCGACACCGACAACTCCCTGGGCAGGTTTCGATAGTCTGGCGATTTCATTGGCCAACCGTTTGAGTCCCGGATCTTCACCGACACAGGACGTATCCTGGGCATTGAGTCCTGCATTCAAAATCAGTAAGGGTAAAAGAGCAATCAAAATGATGAGGAATTGGCTGAATACCCCTCCCCTAAGTTTCGTCATTGGTCTGAATCCTGGTTGCCGCATGGTGTGACCTCCTTTTTGATTTATGACGATTCGAGGACCTGATTAACTCAGGCAAATTATTTTCTGAGTATCTTGCGCATACCGACTGTCATCAGCGGCACAAAATAAATGACAAAGATGCCCCAACTGATCAACCCGTATCCTTTGGCGATCAGGTCGATAATGCCGAAGGTGGACAGTCCCAGGCTAACGAGCAGCATGGCCACAGCTATGACCGGTCTCTGCCAATCGGGAAATAGCTTGCCCCTTACCTGGAATGCGGATTGGATCCTCTCGTTCACGGCATGGATAAACCCGGTTCCCGTCTCGATCAGTGTCCCTATTAACATGATGAGAAAAACAACCAGAAGAGCGAACATACCGGTTTTCTGAATCACGAAGACAGCCGGGATTTCTTCGGCGACCACCTCCGGGTACTGTCCGAGGATGGCGATGTAAAACAGGAATCCCGGCAAAATGCCGACAATAGCCGCGATAACGCCTCCGGTGAAAGCCTCGCGCCGTGTCTCGAAATTCTTGATGCAGAACAAAACCGCCGGAATCACGCACATGTTGTAGAGTCCGTACTTGAATCCTCCCATGGCCCAACCTGGACGAGCAACCGCGCTCGAAAGATTTTCTTGGATCAGAGGTCCGAATTTGATGAGCGTCACGATGAGAAAGAGCCCGTAGACAACGTAGATGAAGATTGACCAGAAGGAGAGAAACTTGGCGATCAAACCGCTCCCTTTGAATGTCAGGTAACCCACCGAGGCCAACATAATACCCACACCAACCAGATAAGGAATGCTAAAAAAGTCTCTCAAAAGCACACCCGCTGCTGACCCGATGACAGCCAGCACAATGAGCAGCAGCACGATATAGAAGATTTCGAATATCATCCAGAAAGGACCCAGGAGATCTTTCAGGAGCGAGCGGTAGTCAAAGTCTTGGAATTTTCTTGCGAACTCGAAGGTCACAGCCAGGATGAGTGCCCAGATGACCAGAGTGATGAGGAGCATTCCCAGAATTCCACCCAGAGGACCGTACTGCATGAAATACTCGATGATCTCCCGGCCGGTCGCGTAACCTCCGCCGATGAGAACCCCCTGAAAGACCAGGGCAGGGACCATGTACTTTTTGAAGGAGGATGCGAATTTACCAGGCATTTCCTGACCGGATTAAAATGTGACGCTTTGATTTGTCACCATTTGTCGCTATCTCTATCTATTCTGTCATTTCGTGATATATCACAATTCGGCCTATT
>Ga0180433_10006066_pt1 | contig 16019 bp, 11 predicted proteins | sample SS_ome_8_FD_132980 | JGI IMG/M metagenome (GOLD analysis project Ga0180433, IMG submission 132980) | Hypersaline lake sediment archaeal communities from the Salton Sea, California, USA - SS_1_D_1 metaG | ecosystem: Environmental > Aquatic > Non-marine Saline and Alkaline > Hypersaline >... | reverse complement strand
TTCGCCCTTTTCTAACCCACTTTCGAGCCACTGATCCATCTTGGCGTCAAGCCGATCCGCGCCCTTGGACCACTCGTCGGTAAATTCCTTGATCTCTTCCAACGTCGCGTCATCGACGAGGGGTCGAAAATCGTCAACCATGTTTTCGGCAAACTCCCGCATCGCCGGGACGGCACCTTTCTTAGCGTGCTGGGCAAACTCCTTGGCATCTTCGGGAGGGATTTGACCTTGGCCTCGAATCATGGATTCATACGTGAACTCCATAAACGGTCCGAGCTCCTGCCCATACTTGTTGGCGACTTGCATCATGCGACGCGCCATGACTTCAGCCATCCGCGATCGCTGATCTTCGCCATAATCGCCGCCATGCTCGTCCATCTCTTTGAGCCATTGGGTCGCCATGAAACGGGCTATTCGGGGCGTGAGGCGTATGCCATGTTCCGTCGGACGCATCACCTCTTCGCCTGGTAGCGGCAAAGGCTCAGCCGCGGGCGCCAACGCACTTTTTTGCTCAAGGACGGGAACTTGGTCTTCGTCGGTGGAAACGGTTTCGTCCGTTTGGGCGTGCGAAACCCCCATCAGGCAACTCGTGAGTAACAAACAGGCCACCATAGTTGTTTTTTGTGTACGTGTCATTGGGCGACCTCCTCGCTCTCTTCGAGTTCGAGACCCTTATCTGCGAGCCACGTGTTCAATCGGTCATCGGCGGCTTTTCGCTGCGCATGGGTCGGGATAGTCTCGATACGTGTTTTGAGTTGGTTTTCGAGCTCACGTAGCGGCGCATTCGCCTCGATCAGTTCGTTTAAGAGAATCGCTTGCAGCGGGTGGTTGCGCCCGTTCGGTTTTTGAAGTAACATGGTCGACCAAACCCGATTCTGATAGACCCGTGTTCGCCACGCTTGGTCTTGGATGATGCTTTGAGCTCGTTCCAGATATTCACGCAGAATCGAGTCGGCCGTGGCGGCTTGCGCATCGTCGAACTGGTAAAACTGTTTGGCTTGCTGGACGTATTTCTTCCATTCTCGAAAACGACTTTTCTCGAGCTGTTCCTCGGCGGTCTTTCTTGATCGCTTGAGTGCGGTCGATTCGCCATTTTCGTCCAGTTTGACCTTGTTATCTGGTCGGCGCGTCCGGAACGGGTCACCTAAAGCCTCTTCCTCACCGTTGGCCCACTTGGTCATGCGTTCCTCAAAGGCATCAAGCATGGTGTTGACGCCCATCAAGTCCCTGGCCAGCGTAAGCTGCTTTTTGAACGGCAACATCGGACGAATGTCCTGCCCGACGCCACGGACCACATCACGGATCGCCGGCATCATGGGGACGAGCCTTTTGGCGAATTCCTGGCCGAAGCTGGGTGGCATGAATCCGCCGCCTCCCTGTTCCTTCTGATAGACCAACTGCTCTTCGATGAGACGTTCGAGGAACTCCTGGCCCTGCCCATCCAAGGCATGAGCCGCCTGCATCATTCGTCGGGTGACTAATTCGTTGACTTCGTCCGATTTGGCCTCATCCATTTGGTAGTGTTTGATGAGCGCGTTTTTGGTGAATTGCTGTGCCAGAATCCGAGCCAGCCCCGGTGTGATCCGGAACCCGTGCTCGCTTGGGCGGGACAGGATATCGTCCGAGTCGTCCGGCAATCCCGTATCCTGGGCTCGGACCGAGCCCGCCAGGATAACAAGGGCGATCGTCCACATCAGTATTCGTTTAGCCACTTGACGGACCTCCTGATTTTCGGGAAGAGTTCAACGCGGCATCATTATGGGTGCCAACGGACAACAGATTGGGGCAGGAAACGCACGCGCCCCTCCATACTTAGACACCGAGGAAGGCTGAATGTTCTGCCGAAATCTCTAAAAGTATTGACCCGAGCTTGGACAATCATACAGAACCAAAGCAATCGCAATCCCGCGGGTACGCCAAGCCCGGCTCCGGTAACATACCATGCTACGATTCCAACGTCGCCAGCAATTCTTGGACGGTTGTTTCCGCCGCACAGGTATGCTCGTCGCTTGAGCCGTAATAGATGACAACTCGGCCATCCGTCTCGACCAGCGCGCCGCAGGTGAACACCACGTCCCCGAAGAAACCTTCTCGCTCATAATCCATTTGGGGTGCCAGGATCGGTTCGTTCGATCGGGCAATGACACGATGCGGTTCTTCGAGATCCGTGAGCAGGCAACCGAGACAATAGCGATGGCGGTGATCGGCCCCGTGATAGATCGCCAACCAGCCGGATTCGGTCTTGATCGGGACGGCACCCGCCCCAACCTTGAGGCTATCCCATTGACCGGGTCGGCAGCCGCAGACAAAACGATGTTCACCCCAATGGAGCAGGTCGGGTGACGAAGCAAACCATATGTCCTGTTGGCCAAAGGCGGCCCCCATCGGACGATGAAAGCATGCATAGTGCCCGCCCACCTTCTCGGGGAAGAGGGACACGTCGCGGTTGTCCGGCGCAAAGATCAGCCCCCGTCGCTCGAATGTACGGAAATCGTCGGTGACGGCCAGGGCGGTAGCAACGCCATGACGCGAGACGGCTGAATAGTTGATCGTGAATTTCCCATCGATGGGTGTGATGCGCGGGTCCTCGATACCGAATTCTTCGTCGTGCACCTCCGGTAACATCGCCGGCACCTCGTCGATCACGAAGTTTTTACCGTTGGCGCTGCGGGCCAAACGCAGATGGGAAATCGACGTGAGGTAGAGCCGGCCTTTGTATTTGAACATCCGTGAATCGATCGCTTCGCAGTCGGGATCATCTTTCCGGACACGCAGAACTTGGAGACCCCGCGAGACGTCATCAGGGGCAAGCAGAGGTGCGACAAGCTCATCCGGCCCGTGTGCGGGCCGTTCGGCCACACGTAGAAGCAGTACGATTTCGCTTCCCAAGCGTGCGCATCCCGCATTGAACGCGCACACAACCTCAAAGTCAGGCCGAGACGGTTTGACGTCAGACGGACCCATCAGCGGATTTTCTGGAAACCTTTGGATGGGCATGGGGCATACTCGGTTGCAGTTTTTCCGCGGCGCCCTCAAAACACACGTCCTCAGGGGTTGCACGGTTTGATTTATCGGCGCTGCGCACAACGACCTCCTGGACCATAAGCGTGGTTCACGAGGGCAGGAGCTGGTCAGCCGACCCGAATTCGGAACGCGACGGCCGGGATCACATCTGGCGCTTGCAGTACTGCATATAGAAGATAATCAAGCCGATTAGCACGACAATAAGGATCCATTGTACGAGCCCAAGAGCCAACATATTCAATTCTCCTCGCTCGGCGGACGCGCTCTATCGCACGCCACAAACGGGCCCTCGCCGCAGCACGCTGAGCGAGGGTAACCTCTACGTGTGCCTCATAACGGCAACAAACATTAGGTTCCATTCTCCGAGCGATGTCAAGGGGCTTTGGGGCCTGGCTACGTTCTGATCGAATCGCTCACGTCGGTTCGGGTGCCAGGAAATCTGCGATTACCGTGTTGGCGATCAATCGACCTTTTCGGGTTAATGCCATATGTTCCGTGTCCGCAGTGAGCAGGCCATGTTTTTCATACTTTGTAATGGTGTCAGCAAAAAGTTGCTGGGCATCAAAACCTGTCGCGCGTTGAAACGCTTCGTAACCCAAGCCTTCGTTCAACCGAAGCATCAACATAGCCGTTTCACCTGCACGTCGGCGGGGTGACAATACTTCAGACTCGATGACCGTTTTTTCACCGGCTCGGATCCGCCTCACGTACTCCCCCGTGTCGGGAACGTTGCGCCATCGTCGTCCCTCACAGTAGCTTGCGGCGGCAGGCCCGACTCCGAGCGACGGTTCGTTGTGCCAGTAACGCAAATTGTGCTGGCAACGCCCTCCGGGTCGTGCATAGTTGCTGATTTCGTATTGTGTCAAACCGAGTTCCGCAAGCTGATCCAGGGTTGCCAGGTACATGTCAGCTTCAAGATCCTCATGAACCGGCTCGATCCGGCCCGCGTCCCGTTGCGCGTGCAGGTCGGTACCGGGTTCATAGGTCAAGCCATAGCACGCCAGGTGGTCGGGTCCCAGATCAGCCGCCCGGCCCATCGACTCGCTCCAACTCGCCAACGTTTGGCCAGGAATCCCGAAGATCAGATCGAGATTGAAGTGTTCGAATCCCATTTGATGGACCACGTTGGCCGTCGGCGCGAGGTCGCTGGGGTGATGGAGTCGGCCCAATACCTTCAATTCGCGTTCATGGAACGACTGTGCACCCATAGAGATTCGCGTGACACCGCTGTCACGAAGCAAACGGGCCTTGGTGTCCGTCAGGGTAGCGGGGTTGGCCTCGACGGTGAATTCAATCGGCACGTGTTCGGCAACGATTTGCTCCATTCTCGCGAAGAGACGCTGCATGAGTTCGGTAGGCAACACTGTGGGCGTCCCCCCCCCGACGAAGATCGTCTCCACGCGCACGTTCCGTGTGCTTATGGCGGAGTCCAATTCAACCAGCAATGTCTCCACGAAGGGTTCCGGTAGAGACGTCGCCAATGGACGTGAGTAAAAATCGCAGTAGCCGCACTTGCCGGCACAAAACGGAATATGAACGTATAGGCCAATGTTCATCGAAGCTCTTGCGCTTTTCTTCCCCTTACGGGCTGAGTGTGTCCTACCCGCTCAGCTTTGTAACGGCCGTTCTTCATGTTAGACCGGCTACAGCTCGGATTCCGGCCGACCCATCGGCTCGAGTGTTCCGATGAGCTCCTCGACGCTCGGTTCTTCCCAGCGCATCGTCGCGTTGATCGCCTTCTTCTCGTAGAGCCGATACAGCAGGTTCAGTACTTCCGCGTAACCTATGCCCAGTCCTTCAAGAATGCCGTCGGTCCCCGGCTGCAAATCGCCCCCTAAAAACCGCGTCAGCATCGGGACGGAAAGGGGGACGTAATACGGTCCGAGCATGCCTTTCGGCTCCTTCTTCAACACGGTGATCATGTTGTCGGAGGAGCCTGCACTGAGCGTCAGAGGCTTACCGGCTTCGGAGTAGAGAAGAGGTGGCTTGCACACCATGCGATCGCCGCCGATCAGGGCGATGCGCGGGTAGCCCGTTTGCCTGGCATAGATCAGAGGCGGTCCATCGGATGGCACGACCTCCAGGAGGAAGTTCTGCGGGTCCCGTTGCCCTACCACGACGCGAACGATCCCTTGGGGGTCAACCAGACGCAGTGCCTCATAAGCTCGGATTCGGATCCGCAGATCCTCGTCGGCAAGTAACTTACGCAGAACAGCCGCCGCCCGATATCGTTTCGGACACGTCTCCAACTCCCGAATGGCCCGAAGCCGGAATGGACTCTTGGCATCTGTGACGTGACGGATCATCACATCAATCGCCAATTCGTCCCCCAATCGATAGCCTGTGCGGGCAGCGTAGTAACTCACCGGCCGACGGGAATGCGTGTACAACGGCCGAATCATCGGAATGACCGATTCGCCAACACCTTCCAAAGCCAAAGCGACTTCGTCGATCGACACATCCGTACGGACGAGTTCACCCGCCAGTAGTTTTGCACGCGCTTCCAGCTCCACCGGCGACGACGAAATAGGAAGATGGGAAACCAGTCGCAGGAAACCACCCTCTTGGCCATGACGAAAAGCCGGCGGAATTTTGAGAGCAACGTGGGTGGGGCTATCGGCATCAGCCACCGGCTCATCGCCAGGAAACCGCCGGTTGATCGCATCCGAAATTTGCCGCACCGTGGCGTACGACTCAACCGAGGTCACCAAACCCAACCGTCTGTCCAGGACATTCGTACCCCCGCCGATGATCCGTCCCTCGCGAAGATTGACAACGGTGGCACTCTCGGCCGAACGTCCAAACGGATTAACGAAGACCCGGCCCATCGCCTTGGCGTGGGTTTTCCCTTGTTTGATTTCGCCGGGTGTCAGGGCGGCCAGGATCTTCAGTTCACACGGCATCAGAATACCGCCCACCAGCGACGTGGTGTCCTCATCAACCGCTCGCACCGACACATCGAATCGCCGCCTTTTGGCCGCACCGGCCGGGACCTTCGCATCAACCACGACCACGGCGGTATCAGGGCTGTTGATGACCTCTTCGGGGGTCTGCTCATACTTGATGTGCGGTTTGCCTGAGCGCGCCCGCCGGATTTCGCGAAGGAGATCCTTGCGGAGACTCGGCCGGCATTTGGTGCTCCCGGTGCGGTTCAGGCCCACCACCAGCCCATACCCTCGCACCAGCATGAACTGCTGCCCTTGCACGTAGGTGATCGAACCAATTGTCCCTTGCGTCGCCAGCGAGGGACGCCCCGGCTTCAGCTCGGAACCATCGCCTAAGGTGCCGTCTGGGCGCTCGACGGGTTCACCCTCCTTGCCCAGTCCGGCCAGACCACAACCGCCAGTTGATAGAACCCCGAGCAGCATGGCGGGGAGCATCACTGCTGTTACTCGACTTCGTAAGCGAGCTACGAACATGCCGATCAAGCCTCCGGGACCCCTTGAGAAGATTCTTCGAGTTTTCTTACCAGGCATGAGGATGTCGTCAAGCGTGGAACATCGCCGGTTGATCGGATTCAACGTATCCGTCTGCATCTCGCTTGTCAACGTCGCCCCAAGCCCTGTTCTGGCAACACTTGGGATGTTCAGCGTTAACTTGACACCCGAAACGGCCCCGCGTTTACTAGGGGCCGCGTCTCGGGTCCCTCTCCTTGTCGTACGCTGAGAATTCCGCTTGGGTTGGGGGGCAGGTATGACGGTCGGGTGCACACCCGCGATCCACCCGTCGATCAATCGCAATCCTGCATGAAAAGGGCGACACAAATGGCCGACGACAATTCTCCGGTTCTCAACGGCAAGCCACAAGCCTGGTACCAAGGCCTAACACGCCATCAATGGTGGATTCTTATCATCGCGTCGATGGGATGGATGTTCGACACGATGGACCAGCAATTCTTCAATCTCGGACGCGGGCCTGCCATGAAGCAGGTTTTGAAATATGACCCTGTGGTACCTGGCCTCAAACAGCTGGGCAAAGCCGCCCAAGCCCGCTATACGCCAAATGATTTGGACGCACTCATCGCCGACGGTGTTCTCACCGCCAAGCAAAAGAAAGAGGTCCTTACGGATCACAACGGTAATGGCCGGGAGTATGCGACGCGTAAGGACGTCGCCACGGTCGTCGGCGAAGTGATTCTGGCTCCCAAGTTCATTGAACTCGGCAATGCAAAACTTGCAGAGAACCAAATCACTGCAGATGTGTTCGATAAGGCGGCACTGGATGATGTCGTCGCCAAGGATATCTTGTCCGCCGGCGTGGCTGAGAAACAGTTGACCACGTACCCATCGGGCATGATTCCGAAGGCCGACCTGGCACAATACATCGGCAAGGAAATGGCCAAAGCCGAAACCGACAAGGCGGGTGATAACGCAACGTTTATCTTTGTGATGGGTTGGGCCATCGGCGGTTTGTTTTTTGGCTGGGTCGGCGACTCCCTGGGCCGAGCCAAGACGATGGCGTTGACGATTCTGTGTTATGCCATCTTTACGGGTTTGAATGGCTTGGCTCAGACCGAGCTGCAATTCAATATCCTCCGTTTCTTGACGGCTTTAGGTGTAGGAGGTGAATTTGCGGCAGGGGCTGCTCTGGTGGCGGAATCCATGCCTGACCGATCTCGGCCTGCAGCGTTGGGAGCGCTCCAGGCCATCTCCGCCGTCGGCAACATGATGGGAGCGGCCCTGGCGTTTTTCATCATGCCGGTACTCGGATGGCGATGGTTGTTTGCGATCGGTGCATTGCCCGGCATCGTGGCCGTCTTTGTTTTCCTCGGCCTGAAAGAGCCCGAAAAATGGAAGCAAGCTCGTGCCAAATGGCTTGACGAGAAGGCTAAAGGTATTACCAAGACCCGTGCATCGTATGCAGGGCTTTTCCAAGATCCGCGATGGCGCAAACGTGCGATCATTGGATTATTGTTAGGCGTGGTGGGCGTTGGCGGTCTTTGGGGGGTCGGGTTCTTTACGCCCGAGCTCAACCGCTCCATCGCCAAGAACTACTCTGAAGAAGCGAAAGAAAAGATGGTATCGATCGCTTTCTTCCTGCAACAGTTTGGCGCGTTCTTCGGGATCTCCGCTTACACGTTCGTGGCGCTGAAGATGGGGCGTCGTTCGGCATTCGGCATCTTTTTCCTCTTAGCCTTTTTTATCGTCTCGTATACGTTCCTATTTGCTGACACGATTACTGAAGCCTATGTGTTGGCGCCGCTCGTGGGTTTTGTGACCTTAGGGCCCTTCGGCGGGTACGCGATCTACTTCCCTGAATTGTTCCCGACGCGGCTCCGCGCTACCGGTGTCGGCTTCTGCTACAACGTCGGCCGATTCCTCGCTGCCTTAGTGCCCTCGGCGAAGAGCGGCCTCAAGGGCCTTTTTATGAGTGGGGCATTGATGTTGCCGTTCTTGCCGGCAGCGGTTGGCGATGCTGAACGTGCGATCCGTTATGGCTCGTTCGTGATGATTTTCATCTATCTTATTGGCTTGGTTATCCTGCTGTTTGCTCCGGAGACGAAGGGCCAACCGCTACCCGAAGATTGAGATTATCTGCTCGACCGGAGAAGAGAACGCATCGTGCTTAATACGGCAAGCGCGAAACTGGCAAAGCTGCTCTAAGGCGAGACGAATAAGCCTTCGTTCTTGAGACGGAGGACTTCCGCCCAAGCTGGCTTGGGTGTGCCGTCAAGCTGTCGCAAACCCAGGTCGTTCAAGGCTTTGATCTCGCCCGTGTAGTAGTGGTCGATATCGTGTTGCAACGCCCAGATCACATGGTGCGGCTGCACACCGTCGAGCAATGTCGGCAGTCGGCAGAGAAATGCCACCTGATTCGTGTCGCCTCCTGCGTAGAAAGAAGACCAACCCATTTCCGTGAAGATGATCGGGGTGCCGTAGCCCAGGATGGCGCGGATGGGTGCGTAGTAGTCGGCCGGCACATCGATGGCTGTTGGATAGCGTTCGACCCATTGTTCGGTCGAACCGAAGTAGGTCGTCAGCCCGTAGAAGTCTTGTGGCCCCACAGCCGCCATGAACGACCAATCGCCTCCATCGATCAAGCCGTCCCGCAGGCCGTCGTACTGATACGAGAGGCCGACCTGTGTGTTCGGGGAGATCGATTTCACGAGCGTGTAGGCTTCCCGATAGACGGAGGCGAAAACGAAGAATTCGTCCAACCGATAGCCCACTAGAAAGTTGATTTCCGGCCCGAGCACGAGGTAGTCAGGTTCCAGGGCGGCGATACAAGCCAACTCGTCGAGGTAAGCGCTGCGAAGTTCGGGTATGGAAAAACTCGCGGAGCCGTTCACATCGTCATCTGACACGTCGAAAGGAACCAATGGGTTGACCAAGACCACGTGTAAATCCATACCGGGCACGTCCGACGGGAACGCGTAATAGGTATTGAATTGCAGCGTGACGCTTAAGCCGCGCTCGCGGGCGGCCGTAACGACCTCTTCGATTTTGGCGCAATCCCAAACCACGCCCGTCACCGGATCTTTCCATGCGCCCTGCAGACTGATGTGGTCGCTGATTTGGCTCGCGACATCGATCGCCTCGAAGATGGCGTCCTCTGTATGATGCGGATAATTCACCGGTACCACCGTCATCGTAAACGGCACGGCTTGAACCGGCGGGTCGGTTTCGGTCTCCCTGTCGAGCGTCACGCGATAATGGGGAATGAGCTTAGCCGGGCCAACGAACCCAGATGGCACACGAACCGGGTTCTCTTGAAACGATGCGTAATATTCGATGCCCGACGCACCTAGGCCCGCCAACCCATTCCGCAAGGTCGTTGTTACGCCGATTTCGATGCGGTTTGAACCCGCCACCAAAAACTCCGTGACATCGACATGATAAGGTGAAACAACCAGTGTCGTGACTTCGTTGTCGTTGATACGGATTTCCGCAACCTCGTGGACACACCCCAGATCGAGTTCCCAATGGACGCTCGACTGAAGATAAGATGAAGGGATAAAAACATCACGGGCATAGACGGCGATGCCGGAGAAATAGCGCAGCAAGGGGACGCGGGACAAATCGCCAAGCAACACGGACGGAAAAGCTTGTCGTGTGGTGCCGCCGGCCAACGTCGGACAGATCGTCACTAAATCCCACGTCGCGAGGTCGATCGGCGGCAACGGCACCACGTCCTTACCCATCGCGAGAGTGGCCCGCGATCCGTTGCCCAAGATGGCAGTATAAGTTCCCGGTATAAGCGCAGTGCCGGTGATCGTATGATCGTCTTTACGCTCGACGCCGGCGAGGTCGGTTCCTTCCAAGTGAAAGGTGGTCCCAGCTCTCTCGAAGCTGACAACGACGGCTGTTTCAGGTTCAAAATGAAGCGCGACGCCGGTTTGGCTGCCACGTGTCATATAGATGGAAGCCGGCATCACCTGCCCCGTCCACAAGTCCCACACGTCGGGTATTCGATCGCCATGAGCAAAGGTAACAACGGCATCCAGCGGTGCGTCGTCCGAACTGCTCAGAAAATAATAGTCGATATCATTCGCACGCCGATGGACATAACGAATCGATTCTCGACCGTCGTTCAATACAACATCCGGCCTGACGCCGAGATCTTCGGCCAACGCAGTGCCAACGTCGCCAACCCGTGATACGTACACCGCTGAATCCGTCTGAAATTTCTCCGATGCGCGAACCGTCGCGAGCGATTCGCCAAACATCTGTTCAAAGGCTGTCCGCACAAGCGCGTCGTTATTTTGAAAATTCAAATAGCCCGGACTTTGCTCGGCAAGTGCTCCGGCAAATACGATCGGCAACCCAGCTTGCGCAAATGCCGCCAGTCGTTGCGCGACTTCATATGACATACACGTCACCTGCGAAACAACCATCGCTTTGTACCTGGTATCACCCACATATAAGCCCTGATCGTTCACTGAGGCCTTGTTGGCCAACGCATCATCGTTGATGTAGTCGGAGGTATATCCAGCCTGCTCCAGCGAACGGTTCATGTCTGAATCCAAGGTCGCGTCATCCGGATCGTCCAATCGCCCAGTGTACAATGCCAGATCCACCACGGGTTTTCCCGCGCGCAACACCAATTGGGCACGGGCCAAATAATTGTTGACTTTCGGCAAAAAACGGAAAAACGGATAGCGATCATTCAGATGTGATGCGAACGTACCGATCACGTGCCGTCCCGGAAGATAGGGCGAGCTGAAAGGCATCCAACCCGGTGGTGCGAAGTTTTCGTCGTAAACGTAAGGCCAGCCGTGCATGACAAGTTGATTCACGCCGGTCACGAAGTGTCTGTTGGCTTCACGCACGATGGCCGCTGGCGTCGTCATGTAATCGCGCGATTTAAAAGCCAAGATTTCGCTGCTGACGATGGGCCGGTTATAAAGATGTGCGGCCGAAACCGCTTGCTTGAGAAAAGATGCGTTTCCGCCAGCAAAGAGCCCTTCTGTTTCCGGAATACCTACCCGCCCATACGCCGCCAACAAATCGACCGGACCGCCATGCGCTTGGATACGGGCTGTCATCGCGTTGGAAGACGCCCATTGCTGGATCGGATCGAAGAATCGTTCGATCATCAGCTCCGAGACCGTCTGTTTGTAATCGTGCCGTATGCGTGATCCAATCGTTCGCAAGTCGTACACAGGTGGTGCGCCGGGATAGACCTTGCGGACGTACGCATCGGATTGAAAAGGTTCGAACAGCATGGCCAAGAAAGGCTCCAAGCGATACCCACGACGCTGAAAGAATTCATTCAGAAAATCATCCGTCCAATAAAGTTCCGTTCGCAATTCCAAGCTGTCAACAAAGAACGATCGTAACGTGGAACCCATATGCCGACCGAACCGATCTTTTACCGCTTGTGCAATCGTTTGAAGATGTGTATTGACCGCTTCGGCGTTGAGATGGTCGAGCACAAGCGGTCGGCCGGAGTCCGCACTGTAGAACGGTGTCGAGCCCGTCGGTCCTTCATAAAAAGTGAACAACCGCCATGGCCCCTCAGGGATTTGCCAGTCAAGCTTGCCATCGGGCGTCATCGATCCAGTCAGGTCAATAAGCGACGAAGGATCGAGGTATGTTGTCGGTTCTAGAACAGGCAGACCGGGCAGGGTTGGTTTAGCCGGTGGGTGATCGGCGGTTTGGTCGGCGTCCAACTTACCGGCCACAACCGCTACGCGCTTCATCTTTGTCGCATCAAACGTGCTTGGCAACTTGAGGATCGCATCGGCAAGCAAGTAGCGTACCGGCTCGATGGGACTCGGCACGTTCCGATCGTATGTAGCAGGTCCCTCAATTATCTCAACTTGGGCGATAAGTTGTTTGAGCGAGTGCGCCTCGTTGACATGAGTGCCGCCACAAGGCCACGACGATCCCAACGTCAGATCGATCGTCAGACCCAGTTGCTCAGCACGATCCAAAACAAACCCGACATGCTCGAACCATGCGTCGGTCGCATAGGTAAAAACTTCGGGCGACACCTCAGCAGGCAGCCCAATCGCAAAGGATTGAATCTCCGCACCGCCGAACCCTACATCACGCATTTGCTTGAGCTCACGAGCCAGTTCCGCATCGTCAACGTCACCGCCAGGCCACCACCAGCGAACCCATGGACGGGCATGCATCGGTGGCTCCGCGAATTCAACACGATCGACAGGTGGCTGCGCATTTGCTGTCGCGAATACCTTCGCTTGGGCGGTGTCGGATGTTGCGCTGCTATCAATCGTTGTTCGTGTTGACGAAGAAGCTGTGTCGTCCGAAGGGGGTTCTTCACTAGTGGAACTTTCCGTGGGTAACGGTTCGGGAACGTTCGCGTCCCAGCCGGGACACCCCTGCCCCAACATCAACGGCACAGCCGACCACACAAGCCAACAGGCCGTAAACGACCAACACCAACCATGGCGCACCATCGCTCTCCTCGTGCTTGAACGCTTCAAATCCTCCTCCCATCCCGCCGTTGATGTGCCATATTTGCAAATTCTTGCAAGCAAACACACAAGAGACTAGCACAGGTTCCCCCATGGAAGCCATTGCAATTCTATCTTCTTTGGACTGGAATCCGAAGTAGGAACCGGCATCGCTGTCGCTAAACACATGCTCGGTTGGCCCAAACGCTACCCTAACCCATATGGAGAAGCCAATTTGCGACAACATATCGGACCCGGCAATCCGCATCATCCCTCTCTAATGGGGCGGAGCCTGTTGTAAAAGATCTTTCTTGGGTTTGCTTTCCCTATAGGCCGACGATTAGACTAGCAATAGCAAGATTGCTATAAGCAAGGGCGATTACCGATGCTTATCCAATACATTCAAGCCGCTATGGCCAAAGCCAAGTACGAGATCCTATCCGACGATGGGACCTACTATGGCCGCATCCCGGGATTTAAGGGTGTCTGGGCCAACGCGGATACGCTTGAAGTTTGCCGACAGGAACTCTAGCAGGTGCTCGAAGATTGGATTGTCGTTGCCATCCGTTACAACGATCGGCTTCCGTCGGTCGGAGGATTACGTGTCAAGTTGCCGCGTGTCCCCCACAAAGTCGCGGGATAAAAACCCTTTATAGCGACAACCACGCCTGCGAGGATACACCAATTTCTCGCAACAACCGCTTCTACAGTTCAACGCCAATTTTGCGACTCTTCGCATCGGCCCGCGGTAACGGCAGTTTCAGTTGGTCGCTTGGCCGGCGCATGAAATCATGCTTGCCGCCGTGGAAAGGACCCTCGAATCCAAGTGCCTTCAAGCAGCGAACCAACTCTTTTCGTGATAGGGATACCATCCTTGGCATTTGTTTTCGGTTCTGCTTGACGCGGCAGTTTTTGTCATCTGCCCTGTATCACCATTTGTTCAGATTCATTTACCGCATCCGGCTTCCAGATCATAGTGGATTTGCTACCGGTGCGCATCAATGAAGATTGCGAGAACGTCGTCTGATGTTAGTCGACGTTCTTGAAGGTTGTTAGCGGTTTCGGGCATCGCGGAGATTCCGTTGATTCACTGCACAGATTAGCCCACCCAAGCCTGCAATACAACAGGTTTGAGCGGATGTTTCTCGGCCACTATAATGCTGCCGCCACTGAAAAAGGCCACGGGCCATAGTCGGCGGAGGTGCACTGCGATGGCGGGCAAGTACGAACTCGGGTTTATTGGTGCCGGAAACATGGCTGAGGGGATTCTCGCGGCCGTAGTTGCCCAACAGTTGTATCCGGCAGAGGCCATCGTCGCTTCCGACCCTGTGGCTGAACGGCGTGAGCTGTTTGCTCAGCGGTTCGGTATCGCGGTCACCGACGACAATCGCCAGCTTGTTACCGACACGAAACGCGTGATCTGGGCCGTCAAGCCACAAAGTTTTGACGACGTTGCTGCACAGCTCGCCGACGTTGTTCGCGACGACCAACTTTTCATTAGCATCATGGCCGGCATGAGCACGAAACGAATCGCAGCTGCGTTTGCCGGCATCAAAGCTCGCGTGGTTCGTGTCATGCCGAATTTGCCCATCAAAGTCGGTGCCGGCATGTCCGGCCTGTACGGTGGCGAATATGCCACGAAGCAGGATATTACTGAGACCCAGGCTTTGTTCGATGCGGGTGGCAACTCGGTTGTTGTCCAAGATGAGGTTTTAATGGACGCGGTGACGGCCATTTCGGGTTCCGGGCCGGCCTATTTCTACGCTTTTGTCGAAGCCATGGTCGCCGGCGGAACCGCCTGTGGCTTGAGTGAAGCCGACGCCCTCAAGCTCGCAAAGTGTACGTGCTTGGGGGCTGCCCGTATGATGCTCGAAAGCGATGAGCCGCCGGCTGAACTCCGCCGAAAAGTCACCAGCAAAGGCGGCACCACGCAGGCGGCATTGGAATACATGGCCAATGCTGGTGTGAACGAAGCCATTCGCGATGCGGTGCGGGCGGCATTTGAACGCGGCCGACAGCTGGGCGCTTAAAGCTTTGTCCTGAGATTTTCCGGCGTTTTGCCAGCATCTTTGAAACCCGCAAAACGCTTTGATTGCGGATCACAAAAAAGCGGTTTGCCTTATAGGTGCAGTTCATCGTCGTGTCAGCGCGAGGTTTAGGTATGGAACAACTGGCGGGAAAGGCGGCGTTCGGATGGATGGTCGTCACAGGCTTAGCGGTACCGGCATTTGGGGCCGGCAGCCAGTGCAATCGTCATAGGCATTTCTCATCAGCAGTCGAGGTCGACGCGCCGTCGGCAGGCGAAGTTGACCCCGTGCAACAATCGACAGAGGAGGTAACGAACATGGGATTGATCGGCAAGATTTCGATGTTGGCGATGGCGTGTCTGCTTGTCGGGGCCATGAATCTGGGATGTGCTCAGCAGTCCCCAAAGGTCAAACGGTATGGCAGCGTCATTGGGATCAAGAAAGAAAACATTCCTGAGTACAAACGACTCCATGCCGACACGTGGCCAGGTGTGCTTAAGAAGATCAAGGATTGCCACATCCAGAACTATTCCATTTATCTGGCTGAGGTAAAGCCGGACGAGTATTACTTGTTCAGTTACTTCGAGTACACCGGCGATGATCTCGACAAGGAAATCGAAGAGAAGATGAAAAACGATCCTACGACCAAGAAGTGGTGGTCGCACACCGACCCCCTCCAGTTCAAAGTGCCCACGGCTGGTGAGAACGAATGGTGGCATAACCTTGAAGAGGTATTCCATACGGACTGATGGTGGAGGCGTGACACGTTAGCCGGTTTTGCGCGATCGGGGGCCGGCCGACGTTCCTGTTAACTTCGGAAGGACTGGTTTCGGCAACCGATCCAACTCAAGCAATAAGCGGGAGACTCGTATGCTCGCGATGGAAATTCGTATCGGTGTGCTGGATTCGTCGATTATCGCCATTTACCTGATTGGGATTGTCGTCCTCGGGTGTGCGGTAGGTCTTTTCAGACGCCGTGGCGCTTCGGGTGGCAAAGAATACTTTTTGGCCGGCGGCACATTGACTTGGCCTGTCATCGGCTTGGCGCTGTTCTCAACCAACATTTCGACCATTCATCTGGTCAGTCAGGCACAAGAAGGGTACAT
>Ga0180433_10006064_pt1 | contig 16025 bp, 16 predicted proteins | sample SS_ome_8_FD_132980 | JGI IMG/M metagenome (GOLD analysis project Ga0180433, IMG submission 132980) | Hypersaline lake sediment archaeal communities from the Salton Sea, California, USA - SS_1_D_1 metaG | ecosystem: Environmental > Aquatic > Non-marine Saline and Alkaline > Hypersaline >... | reverse complement strand
TCGCCTGCCGTCGTTGATGCCCTCGATGTAGATACCTATCGCTCTGGTTTCATCGTCTTGCCCCATGTATTCCAGAAAGTCGGGGGAGTCCAGCACGGCGGCGTTGCCGTAGCTTACGGATTTCGACACCTTGACACCGTGCATCGGCGCCATCAGGGTGAAGAAGGTGGCGTGGGTGCCGCTCTGGGAGATGAAGCCCACGCTACCCCCGTCGTAGCAGGGCTGATCGGGGGAGTGGCGCAGGCCGATGCTTGGGTTGTGTATGCCCATGCAGTTGGGCCCGATGAGGTTCAACCCGCCCTCGCGGGCGATTTTCGATATCGTTTCCTGCAGCTTCCTCCCATCGTCGCTGCCAGACTCGGCGAAGCCGGCGGTGAACAGGGTGGCGCCGCCGACGCTTTTGCTGACGCAGTCCTGCACTATACGGGGCGTAACATTGTTGGGTACAGCAACGATCACGTAATCAATGTCGTCGGGTATCGCCTGCAGGCTCAGGTAGTTATCGACGCCGAGGGCGGCGATGCCAGGGAACTCGCGTTCGTCTATCTGCACGGAGTAGACTTTGCCCTGAAATTGGGACAGGCTGTTGAGCCACATGTAGCCCAGCGCCATCTTGTCGCCGACCACCGCTACGGTGCGGGGGTTGAACGCCCGGTGCAGGCGCTTGAGGTTATAGTTCAACGGCTCTCCTCACGATTCGAGGATTATACGGGCGTCAACGGCTGTGGCGCCGTCCCTGTAGGCGAAGATGGGGTTGAGGTCCATCTCCTTGATATCGGGGTGCTTCTCGACGAAATCGGAGACCTTGAGCAGCAGGTTCTCCAGGGTCTCGACGTCGGCGGGCTCCTGGCCGCGGTAGCCTTCCAGCACCGGGTATGCCTTTATCTCACGTATCATCTCGCGTGCATCCCGCTTGGCCAGCGGCACGATGCGGAAGGAGACATCCTTGAGCACCTCCACCAGGATGCCGCCCAGCCCGAACATGAGCACCGGCCCGAACTGCTGGTCCTTGTTCATGCCGATGATGACCTCGGTGGCCGGACGGGCCATCGGCTGCACCGATACGCCCTCGACCTTGGCCTTGGGGGCGTGTTTCTTGGCGGTGGCCATGATCTCGTCGTAGGCCCTGCCTACCTCGTCCTCGCTGTTCAGGTTGAGCTTCACGCCGCCGATATCGCTCTTGTGCAGGATATCGGGGGAGACGATCTTGAGCACTGCGGGAAAGCCCAGCTTCTTGGCTGCGGCGATGGCCTCATCCTTACCGGTGGCCAGCTTTATCTCAGTGGTGTTTATACCTGCCTGTTTGAGGAGCTGTTTGGATTCTACCTCATTGAGGGTATTCCTGCCGGCCTTCTTCGCCATCTTTATTATGTCGGTTGTTGCCAAAAGACCCTCCATTCCGATGGCGGCCCCGATGGGATTCGAACCCACGATCTCTGCCTTGACAGGGCAGCGTGTTAAACCGCTACACTACGGGGCCGAACGCAGAATATCCAAGCGATTGTAGCAATAAGCAGTTTGCCTTGTCAAGATGAGGGTCTTTTGGTAAGCTCTTATCCGGAGGTAGCGACATGGGCAAAAGGGACTACAGGCAGCGGGAGAAGAAGAAGACCAAAAAGGATGAGAAGAAAGCCCCCGCCATCACCACCACGGTGCCTCCGGCCCCGGGGCCGGTAGAGGTGATCAAGCGGGGCAAGAAGGAGCAACCGGAAGGTTAGTGGCCGCCTATCAGGAACTGTATCGCAGAGGCGAGCTGGCGCAGAGGGCGGCTAAGGCTGGTGAGATACTAAGCGATTGCCGCTTTTGCCCCCAGCTCTGCGGGGCGGACCGCCTCAGAGGGGATACGGGCAAGTGCCATACTGCATCCGAGGCGCTGGTGTCGAGCTACGGACCTCATTTCGGTGAGGAGTCGCCGCTGGTGGGCAGCAAGGGATCGGGTACCATCTTCTTAGCCAACTGCAACCTGTCCTGCGTGTTCTGCCAGAACTACCACATAAGCCAGATGGGGCAGGGGCAGACCGTCAGCAGCGATGAGATTACCCGCATGATGTTGGCGCTGCAGAGGATGGGCTGCCACAATATCAACCTGGTAACACCCACCCATGTCGTGCCGCAGATACTGGGCGCCCTGAATGCCGCTGCCGGGCTGGGTCTATCCATTCCCATCGTCTACAACTGCGGCGGCTACGAGTCGGTGGAGACGCTGCGTCTGCTCGAAGGAGTGATAGATATCTATATGCCCGATATGAAGTACTCCGACAGGGAGAACGGCGGCAGGTACTCCGGCGTCGAAGATTACCCCGAGGTCAACCGAGCGTCGGTGAAGGAGATGCATCGGCAGGTCGGCGACCTTCAAATAGACGAAAGAGGGGTTGCTACCCGTGGACTCCTGGTGCGTCACCTGGTATTGCCCAACGGGATCGCGGGGACGGAGGAGGTAGTGCGCTTTCTCGCCGAGGAGATATCGCCCGATACATATTTGAATGTGATGTCGCAGTACCATCCGTCTCACTGCGCTCACGATTTCCCCGAGCTGTCGCGTGCGCTGAATCAGGATGAGTACATCGAGGCGGTACGCATCGCGCGGCGGTACGAGATGGAGCGGCTGGACGGGGTGGGGGCGCGCTCGGTGTCGATGTAACGGGGTTAGCTGAAGTGCAACAGGCGGCTTTTCGCGCGGTGGCACAAGGGCTGGTTCAAGGGGTTAACTTCCGCTATTTCGTGCTGCGCCGCGCCGATGACCTGGGACTGACCGGCTTCGTGAGGAACCTGCGCGACGGCAGTGTGGAGGTGGTGGCTGAAGGTGATAAAGAAGAGCTGCGGAAGCTCCTGGAGCAACTGAAGGTCGGGCCGCGCTCGGCGCACGTGAGGCAGGTGGATGTGGAGTGGGCGGATTACAGCGGCAGCTACACGGATTTCGATATCAGGTTCTAGGACTGACTTTTCCGTATCGAGATATCCAGGCTTCTTATCCCCTCCACCCCTTTCAGCGTCGATGCTATGCCCACCAGCGCATTGACGAAGACCTGCCTGGCGAACTGATTGAGGACGACAGGGGAGCCGTTCACCAGCAGCACCGCGTCGTCGCCCCGCTTGCCGATCATCTTCTTGACGATGAAATCGGCGATCCCCGGAATATCCTCCCAGCCGAACTGTGGACGGTCGATGTCAAGGGGTTCGTCGGTGACCACGGCCTTGATCTCCTCAGGGGAACAGCGGAGACCTTTTTTAAGCTCCTTGCGGTGCACCTCGATCTTGGGCGCATGCCCGCTATGGAACCCCTCGATGAGCACCAGGTCGCAATCGCCGCCTATCATGCGCAGGATATCGCCGATCGAATCGTTGTTCTCCTGGGGCTTGATGACCGCGAGCCGGTTCGGCGTGGTAATGGCCACGGTGTTGCTGCCGGATTCGGCGTAACGCCAGGTGTCCTTGCCCGGCTGGTCGATGTCGAAATCACGCGAGGAGTGTTTCACGGTAGCGACGCGGTATCCCCGCCGCTTGAACTCAACGATGAGCTTCTGCATCAGGGTGGTCTTGCCTGATTTCGAGTGGCCTACTATGGAGATGATTGGTAGCATCGCGTGTTTCTCCTTTACCGGGCTGTTCTATTCCTCGCTCCAGTCGAGCATCAGCACCTTGACCGTATCCCCGTCTTTCACCCCGCTGGAGTCCTCGGGCACGATCACCAGCCCATTGGCCTGTGACATCGAAGTAAGGATCCCCGAGCCCTGAGGCCCGGTGATGCGCGCCATATATCGCCCGCCGTCACGGCGCACCACCGCCCGGGCGAAGATGCGGCGGCCGTCGGTGTTCTTGACGCTGCCCTCCAGGGTTGCCTCGATGGTTGGCTTAGACAGGTTCTTTTTGCCCATCATCTTGAGTATCGCGGGACGGGCGAACATCTCGAAGGTTATCATCACGCTCACCGGGTTCCCCGGCAGACCCAGATGGGGTATCCCCCTGATGTTGCCGAAAGCCAGCGGCTTGCCCGGCTTCATCCGCACCGTCCAGAAGGAGACCTCGCCCTGTTCCGCCAGCACTTCCTTCACGAAGTCGTAGTCCCCCATGGATACGCCGCCGGAGGTCAGCAGCATGTCCGACGACAGCGCCTGGTCTATCTTGGCCTCGATATCGGCCGCGTCGTCGGTGGCTATGCCCAGCACGCGCGGGATGCCGCCGCAGCGCATAACCAGGGCCGCTGTGCCGTAGCTGTTGCTGTTGTAGATCTTGCCCTCGGTGAGGGGGTGGCCCAGTTCGACCAGCTCGTCGCCGGTGGCCAGGATGGCGACCACAGGTCGCCGTATCAACCTGACGCGCTCTTTACCCAGCGAGGCCAGCACTCCGACCTCGGCGGGGCGCAGCACGGTGCCCTTCGCCAGCACCTGCTCGCCGCTGCCTATGTCCTCTCCGGCGCGGCGCACGTTCTGTCCCTTGGCGACCGGTTGCAGGATGCCTATCCGCCGCGGGGGATGTTCACTCTGCTGCTCCTCATCGGTGTGCTCGAACTGTACCACGCTGTCGGCACCGCGGGGCAGGGGGGCCCCGGTCATGATACGTATCGCTGTACCGGTGTCCACTTCCCGGCTCGGTACCGCTCCGGCTCTGGCCTCGCCAACCACGTCGAGGGTGACGGGCGAGGATGGGCCGGCAACGGCCGCATCATCGGCCTTAATGGCATATCCGTCCATGGCCGAGTTGTCCAGAGGGGGGACAGATAGGGGAGAGTAGATATCCTCATCGAGCACCTGGCCCAGACACTCAAGGATAGGCTTCTCCTCAGCCCCAAGCATGTTGACATAAGCAAGCACCCTGTCGAGGGCCTCTTCAACGCTTATCATGGGGTTCCCCTTCCAGAAGCATCCTGGCTCGCTCCAGGTCGGTTTCGGTGTTCACGTTCATGAAGCTCAGGTGCTCAGGGTCGAACCTGTCGATTTCATCTCGCCCCACGTATTTCACTTTGACGGCATCGAGAAAATCGCTTATCTTCATGTTTCCGGAATTCAGCCTGGATTCGATAATCGGTGTGCATTCTTTGGAGTATACGGCGTGGAGCGGCTCCAGATTGTCATGCAACCGGGGGATTACGACATCGAAGCCGGGGGAGAGTGACATGAGATACCGCAGCAGGTCGGGGTTCAGGAATGGCATATCGCAACCGACCACCAGGTTGTATGGCGACTTTGACTCCCTCAGCCCGGAGTAGAGACCTACCAGCGCGCCGCTTGACGGGTAGCTGTCGTAGACCGTCCGCACCCCTTCAAGCGCCTCATCGTTAAGCTGCCCTTGATAGGAAAGCACGACTATTATATCGTTATCCATTAGGGTGAGGCTTTTAATAACCCTCTGGCACAGGCACTGCTCCCCGATTATCTCGAGCGCTTTGTCCCTTCCCAGCCTGCGGCTCTTGCCTCCGGCTAGCACGATAGTGGTCATCACCACATTTTATCACTATATGGGGCGAAAGTGAATTTGACTGTGTGGGCGATGCCGTGTGAAAGTGTGCTGAAGCGAATACACCGTCGTTAGTAGTATCAGCCTTTAGTGTCGGGGTATGTGTATCTCATTTCACTGACTTACAACGTCTGCGTTTTCGGTTCCTACCTGTTCGACGGAATAGCCCTCATTTTGTAGGAGAGTAGTGAGACCATTAGGTCCTACAAGGTGACCTGCGCCTACAATTATCAGGTAGTCGTCACCCTCTTGTAAGAAGCCCTCTATCTGTGGAAGCCAGTTCTCGTTGCGCTCAGAAATAAATTTGGTGTACAGATGAGGATACTCCTCAAACGGCTCTAGTATCATTTCTTCCAGAGCTGTTGTGTTACCAGACCTCCATGAATCGACCATAGTTTGAGATATAGATTCGTAGTAATCGATTTCATCAAACGTCTCTAATAGGAGCATTTCTTGATCAGGCCAGCTGAGTTGATCAAAAAGATCAATCTGGTACTCGAGGGTCTCCAGCGCGTGTAGATCCTTCCCCGCCTGCTGTGCCCTGTTGTAGAAATACTCATCCACCCCATATTCGGGCTTAAAACCGAGCTGGTCATACTTGAGTTGATCGATGTATAAGGCAACGAACCATGGTTCGAAAACCCCTAACTGCTCTATATTAAGGCCGATTTCGGCGGCTTCTTTAGCAGCGATGTCGTAAGTATCTTCAGTTAGCATTGTCTGGAGTGTATCAGGGCCATCACCTGTAGCCTTGGAAAGCATCATGTATTGAGCCCCCATAGTTTTAGCACTGGCCAGGTCAATCTCGAATACCAGTGCATCGGCATCATAGAAAGCGTCTTCCATGAGTTTAGGGAGGGGATGGTCTTCTTGCCTTAGGATATGGATGGAACCAAGCAAGTACACGGTATTATATTCAGAGTCAATCTTCCAGAGGCATGTGGTTTGTTCAACTGTTGACTGGTTACATTGACAAGAGGAGCCGAACAATATTGCTGTAACAGCAATCATGAAGCATGAAAACACTCTGAGCATTGACCTTGTCTGGTTCCTTCTGCGTGAGTATTCCACGAATGACTTCCCCATTAAACCGTTTTCTTGTCTAAGAAGGCATTGTGCAACAATCAAGCACGGCAGTCCTTCATGAGAAGGAGGCCAGAAAGCATTCCCTCACAATGGTGTCATGTCCAACCATCGGCTCACAGTGGCGGGTTTGGGCTTGATGATTCTATACTAAGGGACCCCTTCTTCAGACCGCTTCTTGTTGATGTAGAAAAGGCACTTGAAGGAGAGGACAGACGCAGTAACACCTGCGATGCCCCACAGCAGGTTGAATACCCAGTAAAGAATAGGCGCCAGCACTGAATCTGTGGCAATGTTGTCGAAGATTTTACCGCTTGACTCCAGTCCGACTATGCCGCCGTAACCTAAGAAGAAGAGCACGTTATAGAGCTGCAATGCGCCACATATACCGAGCAGTGTAAAGGCTTGCTTCTCGCGGCCGCGCCACAGCTTTACCAGAGCGACAATTGCAAGAGCGCTTATAATCCAGAATGAAACCTCGGCCAGTACCCAGAATCGCGTCAAATAGCCATAATCGAGATCGGATGAGTGGTAGCCCCACCAGAGTATCTGGTAGGTCATCTGGGTCGGGATGGGGTCAACCCCACCGTATACTGGATCGAACAGAAACCTGAAAACCAGCGGAGGCATTTGCCAGATAATGTTAAAGAACAAGGCTATAATAAACCACTGCACAACGTATCCACGCCAGCGCACTTCATTTGGGTAGCGCAGCAACAGTGGGGAGAATATAGCTGCGATGACAAAGGGTGCGCAGGTGAGCATGGCTGCGCGCGATGCGAAGATGAAATCAAGATCGAGTAGATTTGCAGCGACCGCCCAGGCTATAAGTACTATCGGAACTGCGGCCAGAATGCCTATGGCCTGTATTTGCCGCGATCGCCGCAGATGCTGGGCAGCAAGCTCAATGTCGGAATCTGTAGTGAACATTCGGGGATTCTCAATGGACGACTGTTTTTCATGGCTCGGGCCGTTTTCCATGATATCCTCCAGCTCAAGTTTTCAAGATGCCTATATGATGGAGGTATTCTACACATACTAATCTTTGTTTGTCAAGTGCACATTTACAGGAGTAATTCTGGCTCAGCGCAGCGTGGCGCCCAGCTCCTTCGCCAGCCGGTCCAATATGTTCTGTTGCACCTGGTTCACCTCTTCGTCGGTGAGGGTGCGCTCCATCGACCGGTAGGTGATCCTGAATGCCAGCGATTTCTTGCCTGCGGGAACCTGCTCGCCGGTGTAGACGTCGAAGATGTTTACCTCCGCCACCAGAGGGAAGCCCCGGATGATGTCGGTGATGACCTGTGACGGCGTGCCGATGTCCACCACCAAGGCGATATCGCGCAACGAGGTGGGGAACCTGGGTATCGGGCTGTAAATGCGGGCAGAGGCTATAGCCGGCAGCAGTCTCTGCACATCGATCTCGAACAGGCACACGGGGCGCGTGGAGATATCGAAGCTCTCGGCCACCCTGGGGTGCAGCTCGCCTACGACGCCGACATCATCGCCGTCCACTACGATGGCTGCCTGCCTGCCGGGGATCAAGATGCCGTTATCGGAGGGGGTGAAGGCCGCGGTAATCCCCAGCCTCTGGATCAAGGCCTCGACAATGCCTTTGGCATCGAAGAAGTCGATCAGCTCGCTTTCACCCCGCCAGAAGTGACCCAGCCGCTTGCCGCACATTACCCCGCAGGCCATTTCGCGTTCCTCGGGCAGATCTTCCTTGCGCTGTAGATATACCTTTCCCACTTCAAACAACAGCAAGCGGTCATCCTCGTGCTTCTCGTTGGCCGACAGCGTCTTCAGCAGCCCCGGCTGCAGGGTGGTGCGCAGGTATTCCTGCTCCAGCGTTATCGGGTTGGCTACCTTCAGCGGGGCAGTTCGTGCCGTTACCTTGTTCAGCATATCGCTGCTGGTTAACGAATAAGTGATAACCTCCTGCATGCCGCAGCCGACCAGTATGTCCCTCGTTTTTTCCTTCAAAGTCCTCAACGGGTCGGGTTCGACCTCCGGTATCGCCCCGCTGGGCAGGGTGATGGGCAGCTCGTCGTAGCCGATAATGCGTGCTATCTCCTCAACCAGGTCTTCGGCCAGATTCAAGTCGGTGCGCCAGTAGGGGATCTCGACTGCGATCTCATCGGTTCCTGTCAAGGAGCAATCCAGGCCAAGCGATTCAAAGATGGACATGATCCTCTTAATCGGTATGGATACCCCCAAGACACGCTCCACCTGGCGGGCGGTCAGCGTGATCGGTTTCAGGGCTCGTTTGCCGGGGTAGACGTCGATTACACCCCTGGCGACCCTACCACCAGACAGCTGGGCCATGAGCTGGGTGGCCCGTCTCAGTGCAGGCAGGGGCAGCTCCGGGCTGAGGCCCTTCTCGAAGCGCAGGGAGGCCTCGCTGCGCAGTTTGAATGCGCTGGACGTGCGCCGGATGCTGGCGGGGTTGAAGTTGGCCGACTCCAGCAGGATTGAGGTGGTAGCCTCGGTGACCTCGCTCTCGGCGCCGCCCATGACGCCGGCGACGGCCACCGGCCCCATGCCGTCGGCGATGACCAGCATGTCGTTGGAGAGGTCGCGTGCCGCGCCGTCGAGGGTGCGCATCTTCTCGTTGCTGGCGCGGCGCACGATTATACTGCGGTCGGCGATGTTGTCGAAATCGAAGGCGTGCAGTGGCTGACCGAACTCCAGCATCACGTAGTTGGTTACGTCCACGATGTTGTTTATGGGGCGCATGCCGGCGGCTATCAGCCTCTGCTCCATCCAGGCGGGCGACGGGCCGATCTTGACGCCGGTGATCAGGCTGGCGCAGTAGCGGGGGCACAGGTCGGGGTCGGCTATCTCGACTGATGCCTTCCCGTCGATGGATTCGCCGGCCTCTTCATAGCCGGTGTCCGGCGGGCTGGATCGCTTACCGGTCAGCGCCGCCACCTCGCGGGCTATGCCCAGAACAGAGAGCAGGTCGGGGCGGTTGGGGGTTATCTCCAGATCGAGGATGGTATCGCCCATACATTCGTTGAGGGGTGTCCCCACCGGGGCGTCGGGAGGCAACACCATGATGCCCTCATGGCGGTCGGATATGCCCAGCTCCCTCTCGGAGCAGACCATGCCTGCGGATTCCACGCCTCGTATCTTCGCATTCTTGAGCTTCAGCATCTTGCCGCTGTCGGGGTCGATTAGCTCGGCGCCGACGCGGGCGAAGGGAACCTTCTGGCCGGCGGCGACGTTGGGCGCGCCGCAGACGACGGTCAGGCTTTCCTTGCCCAGGTTGACGGTGGCCAATTTGAGGCGGTCAGCCTGGGGGTGGGGCTCGACGGCCACGACCTCGCCGACGGCGATGTTGTTCCAGCCGCCGATGGTCTCCATCGCCCCCACCTCGGCCCCGGCCATGGTGAGCCTGTGGGCCAGTTCAGCAATGGGGATATCGATCTTTACGTACTCTCTCAGCCAGCTAACAGGTGCTCTCATGATATGCCTAGAACTGTTTCAGGAATCTCAGGTCGTTGGAATAGAACAGGCGGATGTCCTCGATCCCGTAGCGCAGCATGGGGATGCGTTCTACCCCCAGTCCGAAGGCGAACCCGGTGTATACCTGCGGGTCGTAGCCCACGTTTTTCAGTACGTTGGGGTGCACCATGCCGGCCCCCAGTATCTCGATCCATCCGGTGCCGGAGCACAGCCGGCACCCCTTACCGTTGCAGACAAAGCAGTCAATAGCCATCTCCACGCCGGGCTCGACGAAGGGGAAATAGTCGCAGCGGAATCTCACCTTCCTCTCCTCGCCGAAGAGACGCCTGGCGAATTGGTATAGGGTGCCCTTGAGATTGGAGAAGGTGATATTCTCGTCTACCGCCAGGCCTTCGATCTGGTAAAACATCGATTCGTGCGTGGCGTCGGTGGCTTCGTAACGGTAAACCCTGCCGGGCACCACCACCCTCACCGGGGGGCTGGTGCGCTCCATGATCCTGATCTGCATCGGGGAGGTGTGGGTCCGCAGCAGCATGGGCATCTCCCCGTGCCGGTCGCGGTAGTCGATCCAGAAGGTGTCCCACATATCGCGGGCGGGGTGGTCGGCGGGTATGTTCAGCGCCTCGAAATTGTAGTAGTCCAATTCAACATCGGGGCCCTCGATGACCTGAAAGCCGAGGGCGACGAAGATGTCACAGATCTGGCGCAGCATTTGAGTGGTGGGGTGCAGCCGCCCGATGGCGACGGGGCGGCCGGGGAGGGTGACATCCAGTTTCTTGCTGCTGTCGCCTGATTTACCCTTTTCGCCAACGGATGCCCCTTCTATGTCTTGATAGCTTTGTTCTTTCAGTTCATCTATCGTTTCCCGGTACATGAGATCGATGATGGATTTGACATCGTTGGCGAAAGCGCCGACCTCTTTGCGCTCTTCGATGGTGAGGGAGGCGAGCTTCCGCAAGATCTGGGTCAGCTCGCTCTTTTTCCCCAGGTGGCGCACACGCCAAGCCTCCAACTCCTTGAGGTCGGCGATGTGGTGCAGCTCATCGAGTGCCTTGGCCTTTATCTCTTCGAGTGTCTTGAGCATCGTTAGCTATTATAGGCCACGTATTAAGAAGGGTCAAGGAACGTGCGCCGATACGACAGCTTCACTACATCCCCCTAGATGGCTATAGTAGTCGCATACCGGATTGTTCCAGACCGGCCGAGGTGCCGACAGAATAAGGCCGTTACCGCTATCGAGGCTAGTTCTTGGATTGCTTGGATGCGATAGCCACTACCTTGGAGAACGCCTTGGGGTCTCTAACCGCCATGTCGGCCAGCATCTTGCGGTCGATCTCCACACCGGCCTTGTTCAAGCCGTCGATAAACTTGCTGTACGATAGACCTTCCTGGCGGACGGCGGCATTGATGCGTATGATCCACAGCTTCCTGAAATCGCGTTTGCGAGCACGCCGGTCGCGATAGGAGTAGTGCAGGGATTTCATCATCGCCTCGTGAGCCACGCGATAGCGGATATGCCTGGAGCCACGCTGCCCCTTTGTGAGCTTCAGTACTTTCTTATGGCGTCGGTGTGCGGCGGGGCCGCCCTTTACTCTAGCCACCTGTATCCTCCTTATTCGTAGGGAATGAGCCTCTTGACGCGCGCCTTCATCGTCGGGTGCAGCGGCAATTTCTTGTCGTAGAGCATCTTAGCCCTGCGCGCCTTCCTGCGCCTGAGGTGGCTGCTTCCGCCCTTCATGCGCATTATCTTGCCGGTGCCGGTTACGTGGAATCGGCACTTGGATGCTTTATGGGTTTTCAGCTTCGGCATCGGTATTTCCCTTCTCGTCGGTATCCTTCGCTTCTTTAGTCTGCTTGGCGGGGGCAAGGATCATTATCATGCGCCGTCCGTCCATGACCGGAGCCCTCTCAACCACCGCTTTGCCTTCCAGGTCGGCGGCGACCCTGTCCAAGAGGTCCTTCCCCAAATCAGGATGGGTGATCTCGCGGCCGCGGAAGAGTATGGATACCTTGACCTTATCGCCTTCGTCGATCAGCTTGTGCACTATGCGCGTCTTGAATCCGATATCGTGCACACCTATCTTGGGCCTCATCCGCACCTCTCTGAGGAAGATGGATTTCTGCCTTTTCCTCGCCTCGCGCTCCTTCTTGGTCTGCTCGTACTTGAATTTACCATAATCTAGGAGGCGGCATACCGGGGGATTGGCCTGTGGTGCGACCTCCACCATATCGTACCCCCGCTCCTTCGCCAGCTCACGTGCCTTATAAAGCGCCATCGTGCCGAGCTGTTCGCCCGTTTCGCTGATCAGTCGCACCTCTTTTCCGGTGATCTGCTGGTTGACGCGGTATTTCTTGATTATACTTATTTACCTCCGAACGTTTAATGGTTTACAAAAAGGAAATATACTATGTCCCGCTGCAAAAATCAAGGCGTTTTGGCGGCGATGGCTTTCTGGGCCATCTCGATAAAATCATCGGTGCTCTGGCCCCCAAGATCTTCGCCGCTCCTGAGCCGGACCGATATCCCGCCGCTCTCTGTTTCCTTATCGCCAACGATCAGCATGTAGGGAATCTTCTGTAACTGGGCCTGGCGGATCTTAAGGTTCATCCTTTCAGGCCTGGAGTCCACCTCGATGCGTATGCCGGCGGCCTTCAATCCAGCTCCCACCTTTGACGCGTATTCCATGTGCCTGTCGGATATCGGTATGACTACAGCCTGGACCGGAGCCAGCCATACCGGGAACGCCCCGGCGTAATGCTCGATGAGGCAGCCGATGAAACGCTCTATGCTGCCCAGCAGCGCACGGTGCACCATGTACGGGCGGTGCTCCTTGCCGTCCTCGCTGACAAATGTCATATCGAACCGCTGAGGCAGGTTGAAGTCGAACTGAATTGTGGAGCACTGCCAGGAGCGACCCAGCGCATCGGTGATCTTGATGTCGATCTTGGGGCCGTAGAATACCGCTTCCCCCTCTATACGCTCGTACGGCAGGTCGCGTGATTCCAGCGCTTGTATCAGCGAGTTCTCGGCCTGCTGCCACATTGAATCGCTGCCGGCATACTTGCCCGGGTTCCGGGGGTCGCGGACGCTGAGCTCAATCTTAAAATCCTCGAACCCGAAGCCCCTGAGCATGTTCAGGCTAAAATCCAGCACGCGCAGGATCTCCCCCTCGATCTGCTCCGGTGTGCAGAAGATGTGGGCGTCGTCCTGGGTGAAACCGCGAACCCGCATCAGCCCGTGCAGGGTGCCGCTACGCTCGTAGCGGTATACGGTTCCCAGCTCGGCCCAGCGCAGGGGCAGCTCCCTGTAGGAGCGCAACTTGGATTTGTATATCATGATGTGGAACGGGCAGTTCATCGGCTTGATGTAATAATCCTGCCCGTCGATATCCATCGGCGAGTACATGCTGTCCCTGTAGAAATCGAAGTGCCCCGAGGTCTGCCACAGGTTTGACCTCCCGATGTGGGGCGTGAACACGATCTCGTACCCGCCTTCGTAATGCATCTGGCGCCAGTAGTCCTCGATAAGCACCCGTATCCGTCCGCCGTGGGGATGCCAGTGGACCAAACCCGCCCCCACATCCTCGTGGAAACTGAACAGCTCCAGATCCTGTCCCAAGCGGCGGTGATCGCGCTTGGCCGCCTCCTCGAGCCGGTGCAGGTGTTCTTCCAGTTCCTCGGCAGTATCGAAAGCGACGCCATAGATTCGCTGAAGCATGGGGCGCCTCTCGTCGCCGCGCCAGTACGCGCCTGCCGCATTGATCAGCTTGAACGCTTTTATCTCGCCGGTAGAGCTTACGTGGGGCCCGCGACAGAGATCGGTGAATGCCCCCTGCTGGTAGATGTGCACCTTATCCTCGGGTATCTCATCGATTAGCTCGAGCTTGTATGGCTGGTCGGAGAAAAGCCGCCTGGCCTCCGCCTTATCCAGCTCGGTATGCGTGAAGGGCGTATCACGATCGATGATCTCGCGCATTGCTGACTCGATGGCTGGCAGATCCTCCGGCGTCAGTGCACGCGGCAGGTCGAAGTCGTAATAGAAACCGTTCTCGATCACCGGGCCGATGCCGAACTTGGCGTCGGGGAACATGTCCAGCACCGCCTCTGCCATAACGTGCGATGTGGAGTGCCTGACGCGCTCTATATACTCGCTTTCCTCTAACTTACCCGCCATATCGTTTAACCTTTTGCTTAAGCAATAGCCCCTCGAACCCGAGAGGGGCGAGAGGCGTCACCAGTTTCACTGGACCGGGAACATGGTGGGCGATACTGGATTTGAACCAGTGACCTCTGCGATGTCAACGCAGCACTCTTACCAACTGAGCTAATCGCCCCACTGATAGCACAATAGCTAATTCTAGCAAAGCAGGTAGCTGAAGTCAAGCTGCCAGCTTCGCCGGCGCTTCTCGGTGCCGGATGCGCTGGCCGTCTTGAATTTCCACGTGGTGCTGTGCTAAACTTTATGCGACCTGGGGCTGTAGCTCAATCGGGAGAGCGTTTGACTGGCAGTCAAAAGGTAGAGGGTTCGAATCCCTCCAGCTCCACCATAGTTGACGATAGAAAGAACCCCTGCTCGTTCAGTTGCGGAACCATCTGGAGGCAGGGGCAATTTATTTAAGGTGGAACCGCATAAGTTAGCGCATTGCCGCGTGACGGAATTTCCTTAATCGAACAGGTTCACTCACAGGCTATCGTCAGTGGCAACCTACTAGCGCAAGCTGCCTGGAGTGACCTCAAACGCTAGCACCAGGTCGACTTATAAACGGCGAAGCGGCCAACCCCTTAACGGTTAGGGCTGCCGCTTCGCTTGGTGTTATATCCGCTGTGACTACCGCCCTACGATACAAACGGCGATGGTGCATGCCGGCGGCATGGCCCCCTGGTTGTGTGTCAGCCCGTAATTGATGTCCTTCAGCTGGCGAGGGCCGGCCTTCCCCTGGAGCTGCTTGTACATCTCGTATATCATGCGCAGCCCGGTCGCCCCTACGGGATGACCGAAGCACTTCAATCCCCCGTCAGGCTGAACCGGTAACCCGCCATCCAGGTCGAAGAAACCGGATTCGATGTCCTCTTTCACTCTACCGCGTGGGCTGAACTGCAGGTCCTCCATGATAGTAGCCTCGGTGATGGAGAAGCAATCGTGCACCTCCGCCATGCTGATCTCCTCGCGGGGATTCCTTACACCTGCCTCTTCGTAGGCTGCCAGGCCGGCGCGGTAGGTCTCCTCTACATGCGTGAAGTCATACTCCGGCTTCACCGGTCCCTCGGCGGGGCCGACGCACATCCGAACTGATTTGATGAATACCGGATCATCCCTGAACTTCTTGGCGTCTGCGGCACGGCACACGATGGCCGCCGCCCCTCCGTCGGAGACTCCACAGCAGTCGAACAGCCCCAGAGGCCACGCTATGATCGGCGCATTAAACGCTTGCTCTACCGTTATCTCACGATGGAAGTGGGCTTTGGGATTGAGGTTGCCGTTGTGATGGCTTTTCACCGAAAGCCGCGCCAGCATCCTCTTGCCGTCGTCCGGCGATATATTGTAGCGGGAGAAGTACCGCGTTGCCATCATGGCGAAGATCGCCGGCGCGGTGGTAGTGATACCTCCGGTTGCGGTAGTGCCGCCGGGGGATACGGAGATCAGGCCGGCATATCCCATATCCTTCAGCTTCTCAGCCCCCACCGCCAGCGCTATGTCGCACGCGCCGCAGGCGACGGCGTAGGCTGCGTTGCGCATGGCGTCCGTGCCGGTGGCGCACATGTTCTCCACCCTGGTTATCGGTTTGTACTGCAGCCTGAGGCCGGAGAGCCCCAGCCCCGCCATCCCGGATACCTCCTGCCAGTTGCCGACCCAGGCAGCATCGATGTCCTTGGGTTCGACACCCGCATCCTCATATGCCTCATATGCCGCATCAACCATCAGGTCGGTGGAGCTCTTATCCCACAGCTCACCAAACTTGGTGCAGCCCATGCCGATTATTGCTACTTTATCCTTGATACTCTCTGGCATCTCATCCTCCTTT
>Ga0180433_10006063_pt1 | contig 16026 bp, 12 predicted proteins | sample SS_ome_8_FD_132980 | JGI IMG/M metagenome (GOLD analysis project Ga0180433, IMG submission 132980) | Hypersaline lake sediment archaeal communities from the Salton Sea, California, USA - SS_1_D_1 metaG | ecosystem: Environmental > Aquatic > Non-marine Saline and Alkaline > Hypersaline >... | reverse complement strand
TTACCTCTACCTCGCCGAGCATTCGCCCCTGCCTGTTATTCTCTATAATATGCCTGCCAACACCGGGGTTGATCTCTCCGCAGAGGTAGTTATAGAGCTTTCAAATCACCCAAATATCATAGGCATCAAAGACAGCTCCGGGAACATTGTAAAAACCGGACATATTATCTCTGGTATGTCTCAGGATTTTTCTTTCCTTGCGGGTTCAGCCGGTTTTTTCTACCCTTCCCTTGTGATGGGTGCTTCAGGCGGGATAATGGCACTTGGAAATATAGCCCCAGAGCAATGCTATACTATTTACAATTACACAAAAAACGGGGAATATGAGGGTGCAAGAAAGCTTCAATTAAAAATTTTAGCCGCCAATGCTGCCGTCACAACCCGCTATGGTGTCCCAGGCCTAAAGGTGGCATTAGACTGGATTGGCTACTATGGTGGACCACCAAGATCACCATTAAGCACAATTAGCGAGGAACAACAAGGCTTATTGCGATCAATGTTAGCAGAAGGAGGAATAATCTCAGAAGAGGATTGATGCAGCCTTATTCCAATGCAAGGGTTTAAGGTTGTTAGATTAAGAAAATATCATGATATCCAGGTAATCAACGCTGGATGGCTATTCTATATAGCATGGGGAATACTATAAAAAATCGTATTGACGATCTTACTCGATATAAGCATCCTGGACATTTTATTATGAAATTTAGGACGTTATAGCAGTATAGCGTTTTTTGAAAACACAGTAAACCTGTGTCTTTTGATATGGATAAGAATGATTTTTACGATAATAGATGACAAAATGCTTTTAATTAAATTAGCCATGATATTACTCTTGCCAACCGTTTTTGGTGCTGGATCTTTGGAGAAGGCAGGAAAAATATCAGATGGCAAAAATAACATATCAGTAAAAAAACCAGAGGGGTGTAAAAAAATGAGTACTGTAAAAAAGGTATCCGATGAGGAAGGCAAATATCTCATTAATCTGGCCAGGGAGACAATAAAAAATGAATTAAACAAGAAAAAGATGTCCCCACTTGAGTGGGAAAAAATATCGGATACATTTAAAGAAAACCTTGGCACCTTTGTTACATTGACAATTGGTGGGAACCTTAGAGGATGCATCGGCCACATTATACCAAGGGAGACATTGATTGAAGGGGTGAAAGAAAACGCTATAAATGCTGCATTCAGAGATCCAAGATTCCCCCCTTTGAGCAAAGAGGAGCTTGAGAAAATTGACATAGAGGTAAGCATTCTAACCTACCCTGAGGAGCTACCCTACAAAGATGCAGAGGATCTCTTAAATAAATTGAGGCCGGGAGTAGATGGAGTAATTATAAAAAAGGGATTCTATGAATCCACATTTCTGCCGCAGGTATGGGAACAGCTTCCAAGCAAGGAGGGCTTTCTATCCCATTTATGCATGAAGGCAGGCCTTCCCGCTGACGCCTGGAAAAGAGAAAAACTCAGTGTATCTACCTATCAGGTGCAGGCATTTGAAGAATAAAGGCAGAGATTATAGTATTCCAATTATCCTCTAAAACTGCATCATCCCCGGCGTATAATGAGTGCAATATCTCTAATAATAATATCTGTAGTTGGCACAGGAATCTCCTCTATCTCTGTCCAGCTTCTTTTCCTGCGGGAATTCCTTTCTCAATTTCAGGGCAACGAGATTACAATCTCTCTGGTTCTTTTTTGCTGGCTTATTATCAGCGGTTTTGGTTCCCTGACATCAAAATTTGTTAATGCAAGATCGGTTACATTTTACTCTGCTATTGCCTTAATAACCGCCATCTTCCCCTTAATCCAGATAGTTGCGATAAGGATTTTAAGAGAAATCTTTTTTGTGCATGGAAAATCTCCCGGCTTTTACTCAACCTTTTTTTTTATTTTGGCCTTAAGCACGCCATACGCATTCTTGATCGGCTTTTTACTACCATACTCGTTGTCTACTATTAGATCTATAGGCGGTAAAATTACATCAGGTGGCTTGTACATCACCGATAATATAGGTGATATCACAGGGGGGGTATTATTCAGCTTTATTTTAGTCTATTTCTTCACACCATTTAAGATAATTGCGCTTACCGCTGTTGTTCTTATAATTGTCTCTCTTATGCTCATTGTACATGAGAAAAAACTTGCACCATTGCTTCTATCGACCCCGATTGTCATCCTTTTTTTTATCATTACCATTAATACTAATTTCGAGCTTTCCACCCTGTTCAGGCAATACAGCGCTGATATTGTAAATTATACGGAATCGCCTTACGGGAGAATTATAGTAACAAAAGAAAACGAAGAGTATACATTATGGGAATCTGGTACTCCAATCTATTCTTCCTTTGACATAACTAACGCTGAAGAGAAGGTACATTACCCCCTTTGCCAGCTTGACTCTATAGAGAATGTACTTTTGGTGTCAGGCGGCATAGGCGAAACATTTGATGAGATACTAAAATATTCCCCTCATGGAATAGATTACGTGGAATTAGACCCTGCCCTTATTGAAACAGCAACCCTCACCGGCTTATTACATGCAGGAAAAAAGGTGAATGTAATCCTTGAGGATGGAAGACAATATATAACAAACAGCAAAAAAAAGTATTCTGCAATAATACTTGACTTGCCGGAGCCGGATACCTTTCAGCTAAACCGATTTTATACTACTGAATTTTTTTCCAGGGCTAAAAGCATTTTAAGAAAAGAAGGCATCCTTTCTTTTTCCCTTGATGCAAACCCTAATTATCTCTCAGATATAAGGATCAAGAAATTGTCGTCAATTTATAATACGGTCAGTGAACATTTTCAAAACGTCCTCTTGATCCCAGGGGAAGAAATATATTTTCTTGCAAGCAATAAAAACCTTACAGCCGACATCCCCCTTGAATTAAAAAAACATTCCATTCCAACCTCTTATATTGACGGGTTTTATCACGGCAATATAACTGAAGAAAGGGTAAAATTCATTAATGACGTAATTAATAAACATGAGCCCAAAAATTCCGACTTTGAGCCAAGGGTTATAAATATCATGTTCAAGGAATGGTTCAAAAAGCACGGAACCTCTCCCAATTGGTTTATTGCAGCACTACTCTCAGTGTTGGTCCTATATCTCTCCCTGATGAAAAAAGAGGAATTTATTCTCTTCTCTACAGGATTTGTCTCCATGGGCGTAGAAATGCTTTTACTCTTTTCCTTTCAAATAGTATATGGCTATCTCTATCTTAAAATCGGGGCTATTATAACATCCCTCTTGCTCGGACTTCTGCCTGGTGCTATTATTGGCAACATATATAAAAGAAGGGGTAAGCCCGTTCTCATATGCGCAGAGGCAGGAATGATTTTACTACTTACAATGTATTTAATGTGGACATATGTATCTCAGGGTATAATTCAAGAATTTGTATTCCTAATCTATGGTTTTACTTTTTCCCTCTTTTGCGGAATTCAATTCCCTGTGGCGGCAGAGAAAATCGGAGAGTATAAAAGCCCTGCATCCCTTCTTTTTAGTGCAGATCTTATTGGAGCGGCTTTTGGCACACTCCTGGTAGGCGTGCTTCTTATACCCTTTTTAGGTATTCACGCTGCTGTAATTGCCTTGATTCTGATAAAGGCCACCAGTACCGCACTGTTATTGTTGGGGAGATAGTGTTCTGAGTAGAGGCAAAGATGCAACATTTATGCAACCTGGTATATTAGTCCTTTATATTTACAGGTATGGGATGCTTTCAGGGGAGGCTATGTGATGGTAAGGCGAATAAGCCGTAAAACATTTTTGAAAGAGATAGGGGCGCTGTCCCTTTTTTTAGCCACAGAAGCACATTCATTCTGGCCGAAAGATAAAAATATCAAAAAAAGCGTAAGGGGCCATGTTTTTAAGAATGATGCCCCTGAAAAACCCTGGAAGTGGTCTATAGAAGGGTTTTATTACACCAAACACGGAAAGGATGTGCGTTGTGGCATATGCCCGAACAGATGTTACCTAAGTCCCGGTGACAGAAGTATTTGCAGGTCAAAGGTAAATATAAATGGTAAACTTATCTCATTGGCATACGGCAATGCCTGCGCTGTTCACATTGACCCCATAGAAAAAAAACCACTGAGCCACTTTTATCCATCTACCCAGGTACTCTCCATTGCAGCCGCCGGCTGCAATTTTAGATGCCTTAATTGCCAAAACTGGGAAATTTCTCAGAGAAAACCTGAAGAGGTTCGCCATTACGAGCTTTTTCCAAAGGATGTCGTCCGCAATGCCAAAGAAAAAAATATACCATCCATTGCCTATACATATTCAGAGCCTATTTCTTACTACGAGTACATGTATGACACCGCACAACTTGCCAGGTCAGAGGGCATAAACAACGTTTGGGTATCAAATGGTTATATAAACAAGGAACCACTTGGTCGCCTTACTCAGTATTTAGATGCCGCAAATGTAAACCTTAAATCATTTGATGATGACACATACGGAAGTTTAAATGGTGGAAGGCTCCAGCCCGTGTTAAATACCTTTAAGCTTTTGCATGAGAAGGGAATATGGTTTGAGATAACAACATTAGTTGTTCCAGGATACGTAGATAATGGAGACATGATAAAACGAATGTGTGAATGGATTTTAAAGGAGCTTGGCCCCGATTATCCCCTCCATTTTATAAGGTTTTTCCCTCGATATAAACTCAATAGATTGCCGGCAACACCAATTAAGACGCTTGAATCATTAAGAGATATAGCCCTGAAGGCAGGTCTACATTATGTTTACATCGGAAACGTGCCAGGTCATGACGCTTATGATACTTACTGTCACAACTGCCATAAAATTCTAATCAAAAGGGATGGCTATAACATTTCACAATATAATATAGTTAACGGCAGGTGTAAATTCTGCAATACACCCATACCTGGAAGGTGGAAAAAAGAATAACCTTGCACTATACCTTATCTTTCATACGCTCAAGGATTAATTTCGCCCGCACTTCCGTGTTCATTATATAGGCCTTCTCCGGCTGTTTAGGCAAGTCTTTATTCTCCCATTCAATTGCCCTTATACGAGCAACTACACGATCAATATCAGCTTTTTCCTCTCTTAAAAATTGTTCTACCATGGAGATGTAAATCTTTGTATCTTCTATAGACTGCAAAATATATTTTTTTGCATCAGCTCCTGTAATCACCAGGCTGTGCCCCGTGCACAAAATTTCCACATCTAAAAGGGAAAGCTTTTCTAAAGAATCAAGATATGCATTGTAATCAACCAGAAATTCAGATATACCATCACATGTAACTGCCTCAGAGGCCACCAAAATCCTTTTCTCAGGGACCCAGTAAGAAAGGAAATCCCATGTATGGCCCGGTGTATAAATAATCTGGATGCTCAAAGCGGATTCAAGCTGAATAATGTTTCTATCCTTCAGTATTATGCTAAATCAAAACTCTCAAATTGCCCTTCAAATACTTCCTCGATACCCCATTTTCGAAGATCATATATCGCCCCTTTATTCAAAACCCTTATCTGCTCAACAACTCCAGGTCTTTTTAGTATTTCCCCGGCCTGCGATGACCCTCCAATCTTCATTTTCGGCCACGAACCCTTTAAATATGAAACAGATCCAACATGGTCCCAGTGGCTATGAGTTAAGAGTAATAGATAAGGAGACCTATTGCCAAGAACCTGGCTAATCTCTCTTTTGTAAATTTTTGAAAGTCCTGTAAAACCTGCATCAAACAAAACCGGTCTTTTACCGTCTAAAAGATAAACAGGTACCGCAGCATGACCAAGCGCATACAATGTGTCTTCAACTTTTCCCTTCCAATCAATAAACATAGATTCATATATAATCCAACTTACCCAACTTATCAATTGAATCATTGAGCCTAAAATTCGTTCATTATTCACCTTTAACAAAAAACGTTTTTAATAATGCAGCCAAGCCCTGGGGTTGATTTTCATCCGGGCATCTACCTCCACAATATCAGGAGATTGACACTGGCTTGACACACAGTGGTGAATTCCTTATAATATAATCTCTAAAAATTACGCTGATGTTGCTCAATTTCTTATTGCCTTAAGTATTGCCCTCGACACTTTTTATAATAAGGATAGTTTTTCCATTTGGTCCGGCTGAGTGCTATCACATTACACGCCTCATTTTCACTACCTACTCATCTTTCACTATATGATTACTGCGCTATAACCAGGTAACAATATCAGCATTCACGTGCCCGGTAATTTTATGTACCCGTAAAGTAAAATCGAGAGGTTAGTATGCAAAATAAATACCTTTCATTCCTCAGACTGTATCATAAAGATAGGCCCGAAATTATTGAAGTCCGTCATACAATTTTCAATTGGCTTATTTACCCTTTTCTGATCTTGGGGCTTCTCGCGGCTATGATGGGAAGTGTTCAGGCCTATCAGCAGGGGTTATGGTTTTTTTCTATTATCTATTCAGGCTGTTTCTTGATCTTCGCGCTAGCTGCACTTCCCCGCAGGCACATCCCCCTGCCTATTCGATCCATTACTATGGTTTTAGCCCTATTTGTTCTCTCCGTGGCCGTGCTACTTAGAATAGGTCTCAGTGGTGTTGGTCTGGAGCTTCTACTTCTGGCCTGCGCGGTTTCATCTGCTTTATTAGGAAGGAAGGCCGGTCTTTTTCTTGTAAGTTTCGGTGCTTTTTCCATGGTTATTATAGCCTGGGGAATGGTTTCCGGCAACCTACCGATACGGGAGGAACATATGCTGACCTCTCTTTCCCCTCTGGCATGGGGCACTTCACTTGCGGTCTTTGCCATGGTAGGTCTTGGCTTGGTAACCCTCCCTCAAATGTTTCTTACACGTTTGAAAGAATCCCTGGTACTTTTAGAGGAACACGCCAAAAGACTGGAACAATCCAATGATTCCTTGAAAGAGACCATAAAAAAGCGAGAAGAAGCTGAAAAGGCCCTGAGGGAAAGCGAGGAACAATATCGTGTGCTTGTTGAGAACGCAGGCGATGGTATTTTCATTGCCCAGGATGGCATGCTTAGGTTTGTCAACAAAAAGACCGAGGAGATTAGTGGTTATTCTCGAAGTGAGCTTTTATCAAAAGGTTTTAGTTACATAATACACGAAGAGGATCGCCCGCTTGTAATGGAAAGATACATGAATCGTCAGAAGGGCCTCAATGTTCCATCCAGCTATTCCTACAGGATAATTCACAAATCCGGAGATGTAAAATGGGTTGATATTAACGTTGCGGTAATCAAATGGAAGGGCAAGATTGCAACACTTAACTTCTTGCGCGATATCACTGAGCGCAAGGAAACAGAAAAGATATTGCGGGAAAGCGAAGAGAGGCTCGCTAGATCAAAAAAAATGGAGTCCCTGGGTTTTTTGGCAGGCGGCGTTGCCCATGATCTAAACAATGTACTATCAGGGATTGTAAGCTATCCGGAGTTGCTTTTGCTCGATCTGCCTGAAAATAGCACCCTTCGGAAGCCTATTGAAACAATCCAGGAATCAGGGCGCAGGGCCACAGCCATAGTTCAGGATTTGTTGACTGTTGCAAGAGGAGCGGTCACCGCAAAAGAGCCGGTGAATTTAAACCACCTGGTAGCTGAATATTTAAATTCTCCGGAATTTAGTACGCTGGAGCAATTCCATCCAATGGTAAAAATTAAAACCAACCTTGATAAAAACCTGTTTAATACAATAGGGTCAAATATTCATATCAAAAAGGCCTTGATGAATCTGGTGCTAAACGCTGCAGAGGCAATTGACAACAAGGGCAATGTCACTATATCAACCATGAACTGCTATATAGACAGGCCTTTGAGGGGATACGATGATGTGAAAACAGGTGAATACACTGTCCTCTCAATATCAGACGATGGTCCGGGAATATCTTCTGATAAACTTGAAAGAATATTCGAGCCATTTTACACGAAAAAGGTAATGGGGAGAAGTGGAACCGGCCTGGGCCTGACTGTCGTATGGAATGTTATGCAAGATCATCAAGGTTACATAGATGTAGTAACCGGCAATAAAGGGACCACATTTTACTTATACTTTCCCATAACACGGGATGAAATATCGGATAAATATTTGCCTATCCCTCTCGAAGACTGCAAAGGCACTGGAGAAAAAATCCTGGTCATTGATGACGTGGAAAGCCAACGAGAAATATCCTGCAATATGTTGAATATCTTGGGTTATAAAACCAAAGCTTTTTCAAGCGGCCAAGAGGCTATAGAATACCTAAAGGAAAATACAGCAGATTTATTGCTGCTGGATATGATTATGGACCCTGGCATTAACGGCCGTGAGACATACGAGAAAATAATAGAGATTCACCCACATCAAAAGGCAATAATCGTGAGCGGCTTCTCCGAAACAGATGAGGTCAGAAAAACACAGAAATTAGGCGCGGGCAGATACATAAAAAAGCCCTTTACCTTAGAAACCTTATGCTTGGCCGTTAACGAAGAATTAAAAAGATAGCTTTGGTGCATACCCTTTGAGTTCACGCTTAACTGACGGCTCCTTAATGAAAACCTAAATACCAATTTAAGGATAAGGGGTAGCTTTCATAGGATTTCAAAAGACCTCCGCTAGCTCCTAACGATGCGCACCTACAAAGGAAATCTTCCATAGCGCAATATTCTTCGCCGACAATGGCTGGTTTTCCCAGGTAGTACCACCATCAGACGTGTGAAGGATTGCACCGTCCGGGAGGTCGGCTGATGCGCCATAGGCCTTGAAGCCTGCAACCCATAAAGTGTTTTCGTCAAAACAGGTTAAACCTTCGTACTGATAATTGTTCGTCGGGTCCATGATATCACTGATGACCTCATCATTCATCAAGCGTACGCGGATAATCCTGTCCCCGCTTTGCCCGCCGATATTCTGAACAGCCCAAGCCGTATGAGCATTTAGTGCACATATGTCGTCGAGATCATTCGGACCTGAAACATCAGGGGCATCCAGACTCCAAGTATCCCCGCCATCCAGGGTTCGATAGATATGGGCGGCTGGCCTGACAGCTGCCCATGCAACTTCAGAAGAGACAATGCTAACCGCCATGAGTCCGAACTGAGACCCTAAATAGCCAGGGTCCAAAAGCGTTTCCTGTCGCCATGTCTGCCCAAAATCCGCTGAATGAATTATCCCCTGTTCTCCGCTTCCGAAATCAGCAATCCAGATGTCTTCACCTAGTGCATCAATCCTGTTTATTTGTTTCATAACAATGTCCCCGTGAGGAATGATAGTCCAGATCTCACCCCCATCCAGGGTACGCATGATTATTCCACCTATGGTAAGAGCCCAGGCAACGTCTCGTGAAAGTCCTTTTATACCCTTGACCTCATCTGTTATCCCTTCCGGAAGCATTTGCAGCTTCCAGTTGAAGCCGCCATCCGAGGTATGCAGGATTGCCCCGCCTTTCTCATCGCCAACTGCCGCCCATGCTGTAAATTCATCCACTGCGCTAATGTCATTTGCCCACATGCCTTCCCACAGCGTGCTATCTCCCTGCTCTTCCCAGGTTGTTCTCCCATTATCCGTATGAAGTATAGCGGCTGTGCCGTCAGGCCATCTCCGATAGCCCATCCCACCGCCCGCGTCTTTATAGGATCATAATGGTCATTGTCGCTGCAGGCGCTAATTGAAAAAATAATGGGAAAAAGCAGAATTGCCGGAAAAACCAAATATTTCATCCGCGTTCCTTTTAAAGTAAATTTACACTTATCATACTCAAATCCGATCACATTCTATAAGAGGAATTCAATCACCATATATCTAAAATAATTTAAGCAATAATACTAATTCTAAATAAGCTCTTCTTTATTTCTCACATTAAAAGGTCGGAAAAATTACGATTGACTAAAGGGGAAACATAGTATAGTTTTAATCCATAATTATAAAAAGGGTTTGGCAATGAAGGTATTAGTTTTAGGAGCCGGTGGTCTCCAGGCAAAAGCAGCGGTTTATGATCTATCATTAAGCACTGATGTCAGTGAAATAGTATGTGCTGACTCTAAACTTGATACCATTGCTGATTTAAAACGGTTTGCAGATGAAAAAAAATTTCGAGGAGTAAAAATAGACGTAACCGACTTTGAAAAACTCAAAAGCCTTCTAATAGATACAGACATTGCTATTGATCTTTTGCCAAGAACCTTTAAAGAGCTTGTATGCGAGGCAGCTATTGAAACACACACAAGTGTGGTAAACACAAATTACACATACGATATGTCAAGATACGAAAAAAGGGCAAAAGACGCAGGGATAGCAATTATGTGCGAATGCGGCCTCGACCCTGGCATAGACCTGGTCATCTATAATAAGGCAATTCATAAATTTGATGAAATTCATTTACTTAATTCTTATTGTGGTGGTTTTCCTGAGAAATCTGCATGCGATAACCCTCTGAACTACAAAATTTCATGGACCTGGGAAGGGGTACTGAGCTCAACCAAACGAGACGCAACGGCAATAAAAAATGGCATTAAAGTTAGTATCCCCGCAGATGATCAACACAGGCCTGACTACATAAACACAATAGATTTTCCTGCCTTAGGCCTACTCGAGGCCATTCCCAATGGTGATGCAATTTACTTTACGGATTTGCTCGGCATTAGTGAAAAAATACAGGAGACGGGACGATATTCTTTGCGTTGGCCGGGATGGAGTGCAATCTGGGACCCATTAAAAAAATTGGGTTTTTTAGACACAGAGCCTGTTAACGGACTGCCATGTGCCGTAACACCCTATCAATTCTTAGATAAATTTTTAGGCCCAAGACTTCAATATAAGGATAACGAAAAAGACCTTGTGGCCATGATTAACGTTTTTGAGGGCATTTCAGGCGGAAAGCAAGTACGCCTGACCAGTACTATACTGATAGAGCGAAGTCTTGACACAGGCTTGATGGCAATGAGTAAGGGAGTTGGCTACCCTGCCAGTATAGTCGCCCAAATGATAAACAATAGAGAAATTACGGCCAAAGGAATTCTCACGCCTGCCTTGCATGTACCCTGGGAGCCCTTCATGGAAAAGTTAAGCGAGCGAGGGATAGTTATAAATGAAAAAGAGGAATTTTTAAATTAATCAAGGTATGTTTCATCTATTCTTTTCAAAAACCGTTTAAATGCAAAGGAGGATGTTATGAAAATAAAACACGTAATAGTTTTAATAATGGCCCTTTTATTGACTGCTATGTTGGTTAGCACAGCCATGGGAGGAGCACTTACCGACATAGTAAAACGTGGGGAGCTGCGTGTGGCTGTTCAATCAGGAGCTGCACCATATGCCTTCGTTGATAAGAATGGAAAACATACCGGCTCCATGGTTGAATTCACAAGGGAGATGGCTCACAGAATGGGTGTGGAATTGAAGGTTTTGGACTTTGACTGGGACGGCCTTATCCCGGCCCTGCTATCGGGCAAGGCAGATGTTCTTGCTGCAGATATGACTCCGACTTTAAAACGGGCCCTTAAAATAACCTTCTGCGACCCCTGGTATTATGTTCAGCCTTGCATATTTACAAAAACAGGCGCTCCCTACCAGACCCAGGAGGATGTCAATAAGCCTGATGTTACAGTGGGTGTACTGTTAGGGTCCACTGGAGAAACAATTGCGAAAGAATACCTTCCCAATGCCAAGATTAAATCATACAAGGGCGGCGGTCGCATGATAGTACAGGCGCTTTTGGCTGGCCATGTAGACGCCGGTGTAAACGACGACCTCGCTGTTCTAACTGTCCTGCCTGACTTCCCACCTAACTCAATACGCTTGTTAGAAAAACGCCTCGGCGTAGGGAAAGATCCATTAGCATTTGCCGTCCGCCACGAATCTGTCAACCTCTGGCAATGGATTAATTTATACTTTAAAACCATAAGATCCGATGGCACATATAAGAAAAATATAAGCTATTGGATGGAGTCCACTGACTGGAAAAAGGATCATTAAAATATCTCTATATTAAAAACCTGGTAAAACGAAGGGCTCATTACCCTTCGTTTTATCTACACACCAAATGGGAATAACTTTACAATGCTTGAAGGCTTCAACTTCAGAATTATCTGGGAATATATGCCATTGTTCCTGGAAGGCCTCCGAAATACCTTTCTAATATCAATTATCTCCATTTTTTTAGCATTAATCGTCGGTGTCATAGCTTGCGGCGGCCGTCTGTCCCGCTGGAAATTTTTGCGGGGTATTTCAATAATCTACATTGAATCCATTAGATCGACCCCATTGCTGGTACAAATTTACTTTTTTTATTTTGGGCTGCCCACGCTCGGAATCCGTATACCGGAAATCCAAACTGGAATTTTGGCCCTGATGCTTAACAGTGGGGCCTACATTGCTGAAATAGTCAGGGCAGGCATTACATCTGTTCCTAATGGCCAGATCGAGGCAGGCATGTCCTCTGGCCTAAACTATTTTCAACGGATGCGCTTTATCATACTTCCGCAGGCAATAGGGGTAACTGTCCCGCCCTTATTAGGTCAAGCAATAGTTTTGGTTAAAGACTCCGCGCTGTTATCGCTTATCTCAGTTATGGAACTAACGCGCTGTGGTCAGGTACTCACTTCGGAAAGATTCATGCCTAGCGAGGCATTTTTTACTGTGGCCTTTCTTTATCTATGTATATACTTCTGCCTCAAATACCTGGCCGATTGGTCTCAGAAAAGATTAATATTTAAAGAGACATACTAAAATCATGATAGCGGATTACTTTCAACGGCTAATCGAAATATTTCCCTTCTTTCTTAAAGGCTTGTGGATGACGGCAATAGTTTCCTGCCTTGGCTTAATATTCGGAACAATCTTTGGCTTTATCATGGGTGTACTCCGGTCACAGAAAGTTAGGCTTTTTAACTGGCCTATAGGAATTTTTGTTTCTGTTATAAGGGGCACGCCTTTTGTCGTTCAAATATTTATTGTTTTCTTTATCTTCCCTGAATGGGGGATCCAGCTGAATGCATTTTCAGCGGCTGTTTTGGCGCTGACAATACTGGGTACGGCATTTATCTGTGAAATTGTAGCAGGTGGGATCAAGGCAGTGCCAAAAGGACAGTGGGAAGCAAGCGCAAGCAGCGGATTAAGTATTGTTAAACAGTTAAGACTCGTCATTATACCCCAGGCTTTGCGGACGATTTTGCCGCCATTGGTAGGTCAATATGTATTGCTAATAAAGGATTCTTCGGTTGTTTCTGTAATAGGTGTTGTAGAATTAACGCGGGTAGGATGGCTTACCGTGGTTCGCATCCCTGAGGGACTTATGGTCTTCTCTCTTGTAGGAATACTCTATTTTGTTATATCCTACCCGCTCATTCGCCTGTCAAACGGCCTGGAAAAGAAGCTGTCTGTAGGCCAAATCAGTTTATAGGATCGTACAGAGGGTTTTTAAGCCATAGTGGTAAAATTATAATACAGGAAAATATAGTATGATAAAATTTAAAGACGTGAATAAATGGTTTGGCAGCCTTCATGTTTTACAAACCATCAACATACATGTTAAGCCCGGCGAGGTAGTCGTCATATGTGGTCCCAGTGGCTCAGGCAAATCTACCCTGATCAGGTGTATAAACCGACTGGAAAAATTTCAAAATGGTGAGCTATATGTAGATGGTATGCCTCTTCATAACTATTCAATCAATCTTACGAAATTAAGGGCTGAGATAGGATTCGTATTCCAGCAGTTTCATCTTTACCCCCATATGACCGCATTGGAAAATGTAACCCTGGCACCAATACATGTCCGTAAAATTAAAAAGAAGGAGGCCAAGGAAATCGGCATGGAAAAACTTGTTCGCGTAGGTCTGGGCGATAAGGCGAGCTCTTATCCGGACCAGCTTTCTGGTGGCCAGCAACAACGTGTTGCAATTGCTCGGGGTTTGGCCATGTCCCCAAAAATCCTCCTCTTTGATGAGCCAACCAGCGCTCTTGATCCAGAAATGATTGGCGAGGTTCTGGATGTCATGATTAAATTAGTTGATGAAGGCATGACCATGTGTGTAGTCACCCATGAAATGGGTTTTGCCCGTCAAGTAGCTCATAGGGTTATCTTTATGGATGAGGGACAAATTATCGAGACAGAAAAGCCTGACCAGTTTTTTGATAATCCACAGACCGAAAGAGCCGCTCTATTTATAAGTAAAATTCTCACTCACTGATTACTTTCCTGCTCTCAACTGCTATAACATTTCGAAATGTATGGGAATTAACTTACAAAAGAACTGACATCTCTCCCGCCTTCGGAAATAGGCCGAATATTCCACCTGTATGAATGAAAATAATCCTATCACCAAAAATGCGGGGTTTTCTCTCAAGCTCCTTGAGCATGCCAAAAAAGGCCTTGCCCGTGTAAACGGGGTCAAGAATAATACCTTCTGTACGGGCCACATCACGGATCAAACCTAGTTCTTCTGGACGTGAAATAGCATAGCCTTTACCAACATAGCCATCTATGATATCTATATCTCTATCCCTCAAAAAAGGTATGGCAAGATTATAGTTGCCTATTGTTCTCTCACAAATTTCACCTATAACGCGTACAAAATAGTCCCTGTTATTGCATACATTAACACCCACAACGTTAACATTAAGTCCGAGAAGCAAAACCCCGAGTATTAAACCCGCGCTTGTACCCCCTGAGCCGGCGGCATTAATAATAGTAGTAGGTTTATCTCTTCCACCAGAAAGGTTGTCCAGGTCCCGCGCTAATTCCTCTACCGCACGTATGTAACCCCAGGCCCCAATTGAATTTGAAGCACCCTCGGGTATGATATAGGGTTTATGACCCATTTTTTTGACCAAATCAGCCTCTCTCTCAAAAATTTCACCCCTATTTTCGTATTCATCAGGCGTAACCCACACAATCTCCGCACCAACCAATTTATCAAGGAGGCTGTTTCCTTCGTAAGGCGGAGGATTCGAGGGATCAGGAACCCTAAGAATCAGGCGGGAGTTCAGCCCTAGTTTTACAGCGGCAATTGCTGTTGCTCGGGCATGATTTGATTGTACACCGCCGCAGGTGAGAACCGTATCAGCACCATTATTTATTGCCTCTGCAAAGGCAAATTCTAACTTGCGCACCTTGTTACCTGATAGCTCTACACCTGTTAAATCATCACGTTTTACGTATAATTCAACACCTAATTTGTCACTCATTCGTTCCAGCATATCCAAAGGCGTGGGGGTGTCAGCTAACTTTACTCGAGGCGGATATTCAATCTTTTCGCTCATTGCGTAATTCCTCCAATGAAAAGCTATTTTCTCAACTCTTTTAAGACCTCATCCAAAATTGACAGTCCCTTGTCTAATTCCTCCCGGCAAACCACCAATGGTGGAATCAGCCGGACAGAGTTTTCACCACAACCCAACAACAGTAGACCTTTTTGAAAGGCCCTTTCGATTACCTCATTACGCTCAACCACGGCCTTCGTCTTCTTTTCCCTGTCTATAACCAGCTCAATGGCAACCATCAGACCCTTACCTCGCACATCACCTATAAGCTCATGCTCTTCCTGAAGCTTCCTCAATTGGTCGATAAGATATTCACCCATCTCAGCCGCATTATTTACCAGCCCATTCTCTAATAGTTCAACGGTGGCAAGCGCCGCCTGGCAGCTTACCGGGTTTCCACCAAATGTACTTGCGTGGGATCCCGGACTCCAACTCATTATGTCGTGTTTGGAAACCATTGCCCCTAAAGGCATGCCGGATGCAATACCCTTTGCCAAGGTAAAAACATCTGGTTCAATGCCATAATGCTGAAAGGCAAACATTTTTCCTGTTCGCCCCATCCCAGACTGTATCTCGTCTGCAACATATAATATTCCAAATTCCCTGCAGAGTTCATGCAATTTTTGATGAAATTCTTTTGGAGGTGCAACATACCCTCCCTCTCCCTGGATAGGCTCAACAAATATTGCTGCTACCTCCTCCGCTGGTATTACCCTTTTAAAAAGATCCTCTTTGATCCAATCCACACAATAAATATTACAATCCGGGTATTTAAGGTTGTATGGACATCT
>Ga0180433_10006062_pt1 | contig 16026 bp, 22 predicted proteins | sample SS_ome_8_FD_132980 | JGI IMG/M metagenome (GOLD analysis project Ga0180433, IMG submission 132980) | Hypersaline lake sediment archaeal communities from the Salton Sea, California, USA - SS_1_D_1 metaG | ecosystem: Environmental > Aquatic > Non-marine Saline and Alkaline > Hypersaline >... | reverse complement strand
GTAATCATCTGCGGTAGCTCCCAAGTCAATGTATCCTGTGTCGCTTCGGATGATATAGTTGCCTGTGGTGGTAATACCATAAGCCCCTAAATCAACATTAGCTGTCGCTCCGGTGTAGGGGACATATCCTATTCCTGCAGTTCCTGCTCCAATTTCGGCTAAAACAGCTTCGACATTATCAGAACTATAATATCCCCCTAAATCATCTATCCAAACACTATCAGCGTATGGGCTACCGTCACCAGTTATAAATCCTTTACTACTAATCATATTCTACAACTCTCAATTCTGAATTTAATCCAGAACCACAACATACGTATATACTCCAACTACTACTAACATTATTCCAAGTTTTATACGTTCTCCGATACATAGGAAATCCATTAGCAGTTGTAACACCACTACCACCATAAAAAACTGTATTATCACCAACATTAATTATTTCTATTGCACTTTTTCCTGTTGTAATAGTTACTTGTGAAAATGCACTTGTAACAGCAACTGCTGCTATATGGTCAGCTTTTCCTACTCTATATGAATCACCTATTTGTGATAATCCAACAGGCATTATAAATCTCCCCAATAATTTGATTTAGGCGACATCGAACCTGTAACTGTTTCTCCACCTTCATTATAAGTAATAAGAATTTCAGCTTTATATATATATGTAGCCTCAAATCTTACATAAGTATCAGCAACTACATACATATCCATATTTTGCACATCAGACCAAGACCAATCTCCAGGAGCATTTGTATCTGATGTTATATCTGCATAACTTGACCAATCGGCACTACTCCAATCTGGTAAATCTGTTATTGTATGCCCATCGCCATTACCACCAGAAAATACAGGAGTTATAATAGGATAGGGAACATTACCGCCATCAGATTCTGTATAACCATATATTCTAATTTCTACTTTAATAATAGTTCCTAAATCAGTTCCTGGGCAACTGTTACTATCTAATAAATTTGATTCTTCCCCACTATAAGCTCCAGAATAAGTAGAAGTGCTCCCATCTACCATATTAGCAGGGTCACTCCAATTAGAATTTTCACTATCATAACTATTAAAATAATAAGTTTGGGTTGCCATTATGTCACCGTATATCCTTGTAAACTAACTGCACATTTACCACTACTACTAAGGATAACACGAAAACTATCATTCGTGCTACAAACTAAAGGATTGATATAATTAGCTACAAATCCACCTTTAGTTGCTAAATACACTGTACCCATTGCAGTTGTTTCGCTGCATATTTGAACATTCATAGGGCCATCAACACTAAGTAAAATATCTGTTATGTATAAAGTATGCCCACCGGAAGTTTTTATAATAACTCCTCCTGCAGCAGAAGTTGTTGCTACAGCATAAGCCTGGAATCTTGATTGATGTGGAGATATTCCAACACGTCCAACGTTATTTGTTCCTGCCAACAAAGTCGAATTTACTGTATGTACATTAACTACTGAAACATTTTGTGTTCCTGACGGCAATCCAGTTACAGTTCCACTAATTGTAACTGTATTAACTATATATCCATGTTGCGCTCCTGTAGCAGTAAGAACTATAGCTCTCCCTGTAGTAGCTCCAGATTGCATACCTAATACTACAGTACCAGTTGCTGTATTACCCATTGCAGTAGTTGCGTTTACATATTGTACTGAACCGCCACTACCACTTGCTGAAGAAGGACTATAAGCTCCAAAATTTATAGGCATACTATTTCTCCTCTATAATATCTTCAGGTTTTGGTCTTTTAATATCTACCCATTCAATTCGTTCTGCTTTTACTGTTTCCCATTCAAGTTTAGGAACTCTTACTATTTGTTCTATAAGCTTATATTCACGCAAACTATCAAGATGTTCTTTTAATTTAGCTAACTCTAATCTTAATTTTTTTATTTCTTCATTAAAAGCAATAACTTCTTGAATGTTTTTTACACTATGCACTTCATATTGTTTTTCATTAATAATAGGTTTTTCGTAAACTACTTCTTTTAATATAGGCTTTTCGCATTTTACTTCTTCGGGAATATATTTAGTAGTAGTTTCTTCAATAACGTTATATTTTACAGTATCACGGTTTACTACATTAAATTTTACTGTTTCTTCTTCTTTTGTTTTAAATTTTATGGTTTCTTCTTCCTTAAATTTGATTTTTGGCACTTCATATTCTTTATCAACATAATTAATTTTAGGTACATCTATTTTAACTTCACGTTCTTTAAGAATAACTTCTTCTAAAATTAAATGGTTATTAAGCTTCTCCTTTCGTTCTTTAGGTGGAGAAGGCTCTTGGCTTCGACTTGTTTGTGTTGACATAATCACTCCTTCGTTTATGCAGTTTTTATTATACCTACGTATTCAGCTATTAAGTTAACATTCATTGCTACACTAGCTGTATTCAAATAAGTAAACTTTATAGATTGTCCATTGTTAACTAATTCTCCAGCAGGTAAATCAAATAAAATACTTGCACCTTTTCCTATATTAGGTATATCTTCAGCTACTATAGCCAATACTTTACCTGTTGCTGCAGCATCGCTATAATGTTCAATTTTCATTGTGTCGCCTTCTCCATATTGGTCTGGAGTAATAGATAATGAATTCAAAACTCCACCAGCTGTATTGACTAAAATAGCGTTATATTCTCCAGATGCTGAATTAACAGTACAACTGTAACCTTTGTAATATCCACCACCTATTTTAATTCTTTTTGGTACTGCCATAATTATCTCCTTCGCTTATTAGAGTTGTCTATATAAAACTACAAAATGGTCACCAGCTGAAGATGTCATCGTTACAGGGCCAGCTAATCTAACAGGAGTATGTAAAGTTATATTCCTATCAGCAGACATAGTAAGAACAGTAGTTGCACTATCTTTTATTACAACTGTACCCGCTAAGTCACTACCTCTAAAAACTCCTGCAAATTGTATAGCTCCTGTACCACCAATAGCTATACCAGCTCCAGTAGTGGATAAATATGTGTAACTACTATAACTGTTCATTATTACCTCCTAAATATTTGTAAATTGTAATGGATCTTTCCAGAAATCACCCGGTGTAAGTTCCGCTGAATTAAATGCTCTGCCTTCAGGTTCCCAATCTGTTGGATGGATATAAGGTTCAGATGCTTCTGTAAGTTTTAATTTGAATTGTCCATCAAAATAACTCGCTTCTTCCTTCTCTTGTAAATGCCTAAAATATTCAGCTGCAATACCGTTAATGATTACATCATCGCAGTAATCATAATCAGAAGTTGAAGAATCTCCAGTAGCCCTTGTAGGATATTTAGAATGTACGCTGTGGATATCATAAGCAGCATCAGGAGTAGGGAAAAAAAGTAAATTATTCCCTATACGGGTATACCATACAGGTTTACGTTCAGTTTCTCCTTCGGGATAGGGAAATCTTTTGAGTAAATTACTATGTACTTTATATTTTAATCTATTGGAAGAAGTTCCATCTTCTATAACAATAGAAAGAATATCTCGTACACGTGCAGAAGCCCCAAAAAGAGTTGTAAAGCTGTAAGTAGAAGTACCATCAACTGTATCAGCAGTTGTTGTATCTCTAACATCCATTTCAGGAAACATAAATGAACGAGCTATACGCATTTGTACCCATTCGTACATTTCTTCTAAAATAGATTGATGTGTAGCCCCTGACCGGGTTGTTCCAGTTAGGCTTCTACCAAGCATATCAGCAGTTTTAGTAACAAACTCTAATCTTGTTAATTGAGAAGCCACAATAACCTCCTAATTAGTCTGTAATAGGTGAACCAGTACCAGCTGTATCTATTGCAATATAAGCCTTTCCATTTAAAGCTCCAGTAGTTGCAACAGAAGCATAAATTACTCCTAATCTTGCTGCACCACCAGTTGTCCCACTTATGCTTATTATTTCTCTATGACGTTGAAATGAACGTTTACGACCAGTAACTACAAGACTTACTTTTCTACGTATACTCATTTTCCTACCTCCTTATTAAAGTTAGGTCTAATGTTCCTTTTAAGTTTTTCTTCTGCCATTTCAAGTTTTTCTTCCATAATACGTTGATGCAAATTCATCTGTTCAGGAGTAATCTGAACAGTTCCACCCTTCTGTTGAGAAAGAGCCATTCCTTCGTTAAATCTATGTGGACGGGTTACATCATTAATTCCTCGATGGTTAAGACGTACTAACATATGTGCATATTGTTGTATACCAGCTTCAATGCATCTATCAGCAAACCAAGAATCTGTTGGAAATACCGTCGTACAATGAAACCAAGGTTTGCGTATACGGTCAAAAACTGATAATTTCATTAAAGTAAATGGAAACGGAATTAAATCTACCGGCTGTACAGCAAAATCAGCAGGTAAATCTCGTCTACATATCGGACAAAACTTCGCATCCCAAGATTGTAAAGTTACTATCTTTTGTTCGTGGAAACAATATGGACAGTAACAAGGTATTTCATATAGCCTATACATACCTTTTTGTACAGGTTGAGAGCAAACCGTAGTTTCTGTATTAAATCTTCTAAATGTACACATCGCATATGGAAATCCTGAAGCATACATCACTCCTGAAATAACATCTTTATCAGCATCTACAAGTTTGTCTAACATTTCAGGTGTTACATCGTAAATATCATCGTCCATAAATAATATATGGGTACATTTATTATGTTTAGCTACATTTACTCCTTCGATTTCAGCTAAATGAACAGGTTTACGATATATAAAATGATACCCAACCTCGTAGCGTGATTTTCCATCTCGTTCCCTTAACATAATCTGATGCCAAAATGCCAAGAACGATTTGAAGAATTCGTAACTAATGGATAAAACTGGTACCACGATTAGGATGCGTTTTACCCCCGGTGCGGGAGCTGGTACTTCCTGCGTTGGCGTTTCAGGAGCAGGTTGTATTTGAATACCCGGTATAGGTGGTGATTTATCGTCTACAGGAGTGCCAATTAAATTATTAATATCATTAACAGCACTAGAAGAATGTAAATTTATTTCTCCTTCTTGGGTTACATCACGCTCTCTTGTATCAGATATATAAGTATTAGGAATTGGCATATTAGCATTTATACTCTGATTAGTATTCCCAACAACAATAGAATTAGGAGATAAATTAGAATTATCATAAGTTCCAACATTAGATTTTTTTACCTTTTTGCTTTTTCTAACCTTCTTTGTTTTTACTGCTCTTTTTGCCATACGTCGCTCCTTCCGTTTAAAATTTTCTTCCTACAATTCTGACACCCTATACAATCTTCGATTATCATATATTGTGGTGATTTACATTGGCAATAATCATTATCGCCGAACAATATACTAAATATCCATCTTCGTAATTTATTTATCATACATACCTCGACTTCAATTCTTCTTTGCCTATTATAATTCTGCAATTTTTCATTAATCGTGCTAAAGTTTTATTACATAGTTTCACCATACGATAATGTATAGCGCCTGTAGCTTCCCACAAAACATAAGCTTTAAATCCAAACTTTCTTGCTTTTGCAAAAAATATATTATCGCTAAATGCTTTTTTATATTCTTTAGGTAACATAGACGACCATTCGGTAAATAGTTCTTTGGATTTTACAAATTTATCTATTACCCGCTTTTTTACTAACATTACAGCAAATGAAGCAGCTTTTATTTCTTCAAGACCTTGCAATTTATTTTGATAAACTCTCTCTTGCACTTTAATACTTCCTGTATAGCTTATATTAAGATGTATATCATCGTTTTTATGGTCATAAAACCACGCCGGAGCAACAACTATATCTTTATCAGCATCTATCATTTTTTGTAAACATCCATCTGGTGGACATACATCAGCATCTACAATAAGTAAATAATCAGCTTTTTTTTCATTTGCATATTTAAATAATTTTTCTTGTCCATAAGCTGCACTATAAGGCGAAGGCTGAAATACTACTTCAGTAATTGCACCTTCTATATATACTTGCGTCATTAACCATTTAATCGTTTCGTAATAAAGATCATTACCTCGTGTACATATTCCTACTATAATTTTCTTCATATCAAACCTCACTTCGTTGGGTTGTGAGGTAGTATAAGGAAAAATCCCTATACTACCCCACAATAATTATTTACTGTCTAATTGTCAGAAATACCGGAGTATTTTCACCGGCAGTACCAGCTAAATTATAGTTTTTACCTACTTCAAAAGCTGCTGCACCACCACCTTCAGTATCTGCACGAGCCGCTAATACACCACCAGTAGTACCAACTTTAACTGCTGCACCAGCAGGCGTAGCCGCTTGGTTCAAAGCTGCACAAGGTCCAAAAGCCTGAAACCAAGCGTAATTACCAGTAGTTACTGCACATACAGCAACGCCAACAGGTAAATCTAAAGCTGAAGAACCTACTTTAACATTGTTGTACATATTAGGTACAAAGTTAAGTTCATTAGTTGCAGTCATAGGTGCGTTTAAGGTATCGTATAAAGTAACTTCTAGAGTTCCTGAAGCTGCAATAGAATTGTGAGTTCTTATACGATACGTATTACCGTTACCTGTACCAGAAGATACTATAACATAACCTTCGTAGTATTCGTTAGCAGTAATAGCCAAACCACCCATTGCACAGCTGAATTTGTTAACACCGGCAGATGTTGCTACCGGAGTTAAAATATCAGCTTGGTGAGAAGCTGCTAAAGGCGAAGCACAAACTACATTACCTGCACTTACATTAGCAGAAGTAGAAACTTTACCGTAAAAAAGTACTCTATCTCCTACTTCTTTTCTCGTTCCTAACGGTGCTTGTTGCGTTGAACTTTCCTCGTAAATACTTTGACTACAAGGAATTTGCGGTTGCCACATTGATTTTGCCATTTCAATACCCTCCTTTGGCGTTTTGCTACCTTAAAGGTCAATTGGCTTCGACCTCGAAAGGTAAAAATTAAGCACTAATTCCAGTCAATACACCCAAACTTTTACGTCTTGATGCAATTAAATTTAATTTACATACAACCTGCATAACTCTATCTAACTGATTAGGAATAGTTTTCCATTCAGTAGGAGCAAAGAATATATCAGGGTCGTAAATTAAGCTTAAATATTCACTGTTTAGTGCATATAAATAACCAGATGTACAATTTCCAGCCCACATAACAGGCTTTCCACGAAACTCTAAAGTCTGGAAATCTGTATCACCCATAATTTTATTTACTATCTGTTTCTGTTCAACTACTTCTTCTTCGTAAAGTTCAAATGATGTTTGATCGGTAACGTAAAAATTAGGCACAGCAGAAGCCTGTCCTTTAGAGCAATCATTAGCTAATGTTCGCATATCAGTAACTAAATATACTGAAGCTGCTCCAGTAGCTGATTTTTGCTGATTCCGCCACCAACTATAAGTTGATTGGTTAATATTACCAACAGAAACAGATGATGTAGGAGAATCGTCAACTAAATTACCTAAACCTTCAGGGTCTTTTGAGCTATTACCAGTTCCATCAGAAAAGAAATATTCCTCTAATTTATCAGTAATGCTCATACGTAAATTGTCAATCTTCGCATTAGCTAAATTCAAGTGAGCTTGTTTGCTTTTGTTTTTAGCATCGTCTGTGTAATAACGGATGATACTTCCAGCTACGAATTTCCATTCATACTGTGCAGTAGTCAAAAAGGCTGTATCATCTATTGAAATAGTGTCGCCTTTGCTTAAAGAATTTACAGTATCATTTTTTGCATAGCTGATTGGAACTTCAATATATCTACCGCCTGTTCCGTCAATTTTAAATCCATTCATTTTACGTAAATAGTAATAGAATGGCTGGTCATCAAAGATGTTATCAACAACTGCTTTTCTACGATTATTGAACGTAGTCGTATACAAATTGTCTAAATTTTCAGTTCTTGTAGGTACACTCATCATTCACCTCCTAAAATGTAAGTTTCAGTAACACAGTTGGTGAACTGTAAGTGACTGCCATTACATTGTTATAATTAAAGTTCATTTTTGTTTCCCATAACTTGCTCCCAAGCATCGTTAGCAGCGTCATTCTTACTTTTAAAATCTTTAGGAACTGTAGTTCGTCCAGCGGGACCACCGGGTTTTTCGGCAGTAGCTTTTGCTTCTCGTTCAGCTTCTTCCCTTTCTTTCTCAATTTTACGATTACTCTTAGCAATTTTATAAGCTTCTTCAATCCGTAAATTTTCGTTAGAATTAACAAGCTTTATCATATCAGGACGATATTCATTAAAGTCCTTATATTTAGCCTCGCACATTCTAACTTCCTCACGAGCTACAAGGTCAGCTACACTATTTTTTAACGGTGCAATATTATCTTTAGTAAAGCTATCGAAAGCTTCAGATAATTTTTCACTTAAATAGTTTATAAGCTGTGTATTAGTCATACCTTCAATTTCGTCAGGATTGTCTATATCGGATTTTTTACCTTTAGATTGCTTAGATTCAATATAATTGAGATAATCTGGACTTAACAATTCCATCTTCGCATTTTCAAGTTCTTTTTCTAACGAATCTTTACCTTTTTTGTGAGTATCAAGTTGTTTCTTTGTTTCTTCTAATTCAGCCTTCATTGCTTCTAAAGACGCAGCAACATCTTCGTTTTGTTGATTCTGATTGTTTTTACCTTCGTCTGACATAAATCCTCCTCATTTTTTAAGCAAAGGCTATATTTGTTCCTTTGCTTATTGGTTTCTCCTCTTTATTCTTAACGGAATTTTCAATAACGTTTTTACGTCTTAAATCCCGATTATATAATTTATACTCCCGTGGCAGGTGACGCATAATAATATTAACATCATTACCATTCCAATTACCCTCAAAGTTCATAGTAAAACTTCGCCCTTGCATATCAATTGTTAATCGTTTCTTCGCTTTTTCCACAAAAACCTCCTTATTAACGATATTTCAATTCTATTCCTTTACCGCGGCTTTTAGGTCCGCTAAATGCTTTAGGAATTTTTCCACGTTTGATACATTCACGAATAAGATGTTCTTTACTTTCTATATATATAGGGTTTGTATCTAAATGTTCCCACCAACCACGAACCCAATTATTAGAATTATAAGCTGCAGATTTATTTTTATTTATAGCTTCTTCTCTACATTTAGGACAATGGTCCATATTAAAACGGCCGTGACTTGGGCAAGTTATACTTAAAATTTTTCTATTACCTTTTATAGAATTAGATTTGTAATTATCAGCTAAATGAGGAATATCAATATTAGCTTGCTTAGGTATATTTTTCATTATATGAAAAGACATTAAACACCTCCACGTCGATTACTCATAACTGATCTTGCAACATCATTAACTGACATAGGAACTTGCGGCATTTGTTGTGTTTCTGCACCGGTTTCCCTCAATAAAGATTCAATATCTAATCCTTCATATTGGCTAAAGAAATATCTTTGTATTTCTTTTGGTATAGGCATACCTTGCTGAACACGCCCTGCATTCATTTCAGCCCAAGCTTTAGCCATTTCAATTGCATCACGTTTTTTTGAATCTGGATCAATTGGTGCTGAAGAAGTTGGGTCAACACGAATATTATATTCTCCTTTTATTTCAGGTCCGGTAAATTGAATCCAATATCTTGCACCGTCAGGACCAACAATATCTCTAACTTGAGGCAAAGTCCAGTAAGTAAATATAGTTTGATTGAATTTACGAACTATATTTTCAAGTAAATCAGCAACAGCATCACGACGTTCATCCATACGTATATCACCACGTTTCATAACACTATTAACCTCAGAAGCAGAAACGTGAGTTTTACCTTGGAATTCACCAAGATTAACGCGGCTAAATCCTACCATTTCACGTATATCTTGTCTTACTGTTTCAGCCGATAATGCCATATCTTGCAAAATACCGCCAATTGCAGAACTTACCGGCATTACAGCATCACGAATAGAGCTATCAACATTTACTTCAACTGCAGCTTTTACATCTTCATCAAGAAGCTTTTCAACTGCAGCTTTATTTAAAGCACCTTTTTTATAAAGAACTTTAAGCAAATCTACACGTCTATGTTTCATAGCTTGGTTACGTATTTCGTTAAGTTCAAGTAATTGAGGTTCAATTATTTTAGCATCAGATACTCCATAGATATAATCAGGATCGGGATTAAAAACAAGAGTTTCAACCGGCAAGCCATCTATCTGCATATAATCTATATCTTTACGTAAATAATCATCAGTATTCATTGTAATAGCATATATTTTACCAGTTCTTGCATCATGTATTTGCCATAATTCTACCCAGTCGTTAACACCTTTAATTACATCAGCAAAGTAATCTTGTTTAACAGCACCATTAGGGCCAGTTCTATAAGGGACATGAGAACCTGATAAATCAGTAGGAACTTTATATTTTCTATCAGCCTTAATATCTTCTAAAGGACGTAGTATTCGTAACGCTACCCAAGGTGCATTATTTTTATCTGTTGTTCCCCAAGGCCATATCACATCGTCAGGTCTTGCTCTAAGGAACCAAGGCATACCAGGATTAACATAACTGTTATATTCAATACGATATCCTTTACGGTCAAATTGAGTTAATGTAGCCGGAACACCTTCTTCTGAACGTTTTGGCGACCAACCAAATTCACTGTCATATCCATTAAATCCAGAAGCTATACCACATATAAAGGCATCTTGTATCATTTTTTTAATTTCATATTTAGTCCCAAGTTCCCGTAAAAGCCACCGGTCAATAGTTTCTACAAGTTTAGCGTGTAAGGTATATATAAGACCGGGTTTAGTAGGTGTTACAGTTACTGAAGGTATACGATAATATGTTTGAGCTACCATAGAACGCATAATAGAAAATACAAGATTTACCGGTAAAGTGTTTTTATCAAATTGATGCCGATAATATTTTTTATACTGACTCCATTTATTAGATTCTCCAAACTGCGTTTGGAATCTTTGCCCGGAGCGTATTTCCTCTTGCCAATCCTTTACACTTAACTCTCTAGCCATGTGCCTCCTGCCTTTTTGTTGTTTAAGCAATACAAGCCACGTTTTAAAGCCAAGTCTTAACCTCGAAGTGCGCTAGCACGTGCCAATTGCATTTTCTTTTTAGAAACATTTTTCATCATCTTTTTTATTTTATCTTTTTTCTGTTTCTTAGTATATTCCATCATTAACTCCTTAAAGCCTTTACCCTAGCTCTTTGCCGGTTTTTACGATGCCATTTATTACTACCAGGCTTACCTTTATTAATACTAGCGTAAAATATTTCACGGCCTTTTTTATCTCCGTAATTACGCTTCATTTTCATTAAAACTCTTTCACCGGCTCTACTTAAAGGCATTATTTAGCTCCCATTAACGATTTCTTTACTGCTGCGTTATACCTCAAATCATTCGTTTTTCCACGCCATAGTTTAATAGTATTATCAATATTTTCTTTAGCTAATTTATAATCTATTTTTAACATTTCCTTAGCTAGCTTTTCGTAATCATCGGCGTATTCTTCTATATCAAAGTTACCGCTTCCACCGTAGTCATATTCAGCACTATATCCTTCAGCTTGTGGTTCACGACCATATTTAATAAATTTATTATACATTGGAACCATAATTTCATTAACGAATTTAGCGTTTTCTTCTGAAAGTAATCCTCTATTAGCATAATCAACTGCTTTTAGTTTTGTAATTTGAACTGGTCCATAAGCTGTAGAGCCTTCTTTAGGTGCGAATGTTGTTCTTATCCATGGATTCTTAAATGAACCAGTTTCAGCATTAGAAAAAGCATTATATAATTCATCTTCAGTTAAAGCTTTTTGTCTAGCTATACCATTTCCCATTATTACTCCTGCCACACTGAATACTAAAAGGATATTGAGTATTACGCCCATTGTTTTCTACACTTTCTAATATCGACTCTAAACTAAACGGATTAATAAATGTTTCATCTTCAGGTTGATTTGGTGGTAAAGGCAACTTTTGTTGTGTTGCATAACCAATACAATCAAGTATATCGCAAGTTATTCCGTTAGGATAATCATTAAACTCTTTTTTCAATTCAGACATTTCCGGTCTAACATGAATCATATGATTAAAAGCAAAACCCTGGATTGATTTTATTCTATTATCTTTTGCTCCTGACCCAGAATCTCTTTTCAACGGTGATATCATATAGGTATATCCGGTTCTTTCCATACGTTCTAAAGCAAAATGCCTAAGAGCTTTTTGGTAATATACTTCTTCTACATATACATGGCTATCATATAACTTTGAATGTGTTTCCATTAGCTGTATAACTTCAGTAGGATTATATTTACCTCTATCATATCTAAGAATCCAAATATTATTTCTCCAATCACGAGCTAATGTAAGAACGATATTCCTTGCAATACTATTGCTATCACCCCACAAAGCTAAATCAACAAATGTTGCTGTTGTATATGGTTTTGGTATTTCTATATCATCATGGAAATTCTGCAACCATTGAACATTAAATAAAGCATCTTTAGGGTCACGAGGTAAATTCAAATATTGTGTATAATAAAGGCTTGGCCCCTGAGATTGCAATAAATCTCTTAATACTTCAGTTCCAAATCGTTTAGGCCATACAGGATATTCAACACCAAGATGCCTACCACGTTTATCTTTTTGTTCAGCATCAATTTGAAAGAATCTAAATTTATGAGCTTCATTTTTCTTAATCCAAGCTTTTAAATCATTTACTGCCCAACGAGTTCCTATACTATCTAATGTAGACTTAGAAGGATCGGAAAACAATGAATATACCAATTTATGCCAACCAATAGCTTTTTCTATATCTTCTTGATTAGGCATTATTTCAGTTCCCAAGTCATCTTTTTTAGCAAACACTAAATCGTCTTCGATTATATGATCATAGTGTCTTGATACAACAGCACCACCTGATCCGATAGCTTCATAAGTTCCTTCTTCTGTATATTTACTTCGTTTAATATCAGCACATTGGTTAGACCAACGGCAATGTTTAAAATCAGGTACAAATTCAGGAAATGATTCTTTTAATATTTTATTATTTTCCCAGTGATGCTTTATAAGATGAACACGTTTTTGTGCGTTATCAGCTGTATTCATTGCAATCAATATTCGCATATTCTGGTCACGTTTAATTGGTAGCCATATAGATTTACCTACAGTAGCCGTACTTGTTTTAAACCACGACCTCGGAACGGTAGCATCTCTATATCTTCCATATTTATTATGTTCTAAGAAGAAACATAGTGGAAAATGAACTCCGATATCTAAATCTGTATATCCAAGAACTATTTTATTGAAGTAGTATAACGAAGCTCCTTCTGGAAGGTTTTTAACAAAATGCCGAACAGTTGACGGTGAACCTTGATGGATTTTTACTTCATCAGTATGTTCAGGTATTTTTATAGGGTCGATTGTTTTATATGACATTAGATTCCTATTATCTAGAATCCTCTACTTTGTCCATAACTTCGCCCTCCTTAATATCAGATTTATTTACAGATTCTTCTACGTAAGGGTTGTTTTTATCTATAAGGTTAGTAAATCCTTTTATTTCTTCGATTACAGCATTATGCTTATCCATTTCCTCTTTTGATAGTTGATATACATTTGTCTGGCTAAACGCTTGCTGCTGAACTATTCTTGGCGAAAATTCCGGGAATCTTTCTAAAAACCATTTACCGAGATTTATAGCTAATTCTTCATCATCAGTATTATTGAATATTCTTATCATTCGTTCTAAGACGAATTGTTTTTCAATATCTAATCTATCAATTAATGTATTAAACTTCTGTTTTTTTGTAGTTAATAATTCTTCTACTTTCTGCTGAAATCTCTTTGAATGTATTATCCTATACGCACTATTAGCTGTTATCTTTTGATTTTTTGCTATTGTCGATATCGGCAATCCTTTTACATATTCATAAAGAATATTATTATACATCGGCCGCCATTTCTTCGGCTCCCAATATGACTTCATCGGCTTACCAAGACCATCTCTAAGGAATATACCGTTTTCTGTCCGGTTAACAGCCATATCTACATCAATTTTATCAACTTTGCTTACTTTTTTGCCTTTTTTAGCCATTATCTCTACTTATCAATGATTTTTTAATAATTAATTTATTTTGTATTTAACAAAGAATTTGCCTTATTTTATAACCTATTATACCACAACAACTTACCTACGTCAATGAAAATGTTTTCATCAGCTTGTAACCCTTTGCTATCCAATACGTTATAACTGTAAATAACTGCGATTACTGCAACTAACTGCTATAACTACTACTACTGCTACAACTGCTATTACTGATATTACTGCTGTTACTGCGATTACTGCTATTACTACTAATATTATTGCTACTAAAAATTTTTGAAAAATTTCTGCGTTTATGAGAGGGGGTTTACACTAAAATTGCCGACCCCTGGGGGGAAACGGTTTTCGGCAGTTTTGAAAATATACAAAAAAGTTAACATTTTATATATTATAGGAAGTAGGTTACATAAACCTATGTCTTTCAATTATTTATAAACCAATAAAATCTTTATAATCATTATAATCAAGGTTTTTCATCAAGAAAGTCAATGTTTTCAATGGATTACAGAGGCAACAAAAAAGATTTTACTTACCGGTATTTACTTCTGTTATAATTATTTATAATTACTTATAATTTTCAGTTGTTTGTTATAACGATTTTGGTATACTTAAGTATATCAAAAATCGGGTGTTTTTCTACTTTGTCTACGGTGCAAAAATCTATGCCAGACAAACTTCCAAACCTTTGGTAGACAATGACTTAAGCTATGTTTAAAAAACACTTTGTCACACTTTGAAAAAGTATGCTAAACTTAAAAAAATGAAGCCTAGTATAGAAAAAATGCTACTTCATAAAGTTTTAAAAAGGTTTGTTTTAAGGGTGACAGACAAACTGGCAAACTAAAAAAAGCCTTTACAGGCTTATTTTATTTAGCCTAAAAAAGTGACAAAAGTCAAAAGTTGTACCTATACTATAGTATATTAGGTACAAAAATCGCTTTGAAAAAGTGACTTTTTTGTGAAAATCTTTTTAGTAGACATTTTCATTTTAAAACAAGTAGTTTATGTCTTTTTATTCGTCACTTACCCCGAAATCAAGCGAAAATACCTCTATTTTCTATTTTAATTAATATACCTATATTATCCCTTTCAAAACCGCAAAAAGCCAAAAAAGGGACATTGTAGAAGTTTTTCAAGGTAGATGGAGGAAATAAGGAATTGCAAAAAGGGCAAAGGGCTAAAAAAGCAGATACCGCGAATATGCAAAAAAGCAGGCGGAGTCAATAACCTGTGAATAAGCTGTGGGTAAGTCAAAGATGTAGTAAAAAGAGTAAAAAACCACAATATGTAGTAGGTTAGAAAAATGTATACTATATATTGTAAAAACATAAAAAAAGACCGAAAAAAATATTGACGTAGTTGTTGAAAATATGGTATATTGTGAATGTAAGAATCAAAAATGTAGATGAGATATGAAATATTCAAGTCATAAACCTTCAGAAGCAAACAAAATAAACAAACAAAAAAAATCTATCAAGGGATATTTTATTCATTTTTAGGAAACTAACCGCAGGGGTTGCGGTATAAAAAAGGGGGTTGAATATGGATATACAAGTCAAAATTCCAGAAACGTATCAGGAGTTAAAGAAACGGCAAGCGGACGAATTAAACAGCTTTGAAGGCATATTCTTTGCTTTTAATGATAAGCAATTCAAAGAAGGTATGCAAAAAATCGGGCATGATAATATTGACAATCTAAAAGAAAAGATTTACTCTTTAGGTGCTGGCGGATATATCCGTAAAGATTGCAGTCAAGCCTTTCATGATATGTTTGAACGGCACGCCCAAGAACGCCGGCAACGAAACAAAGACGAAAAATTCCTTGTTGAGTCTATCGCTTATGAATTAGCCAATCACGAATACTGTATAACTGGCGATGTTTCAGACGCCTTGGACGCTTTAGGGCTTACAATGGAGGAAGTTGACAAAGC
>Ga0180433_10006061_pt1 | contig 16026 bp, 14 predicted proteins | sample SS_ome_8_FD_132980 | JGI IMG/M metagenome (GOLD analysis project Ga0180433, IMG submission 132980) | Hypersaline lake sediment archaeal communities from the Salton Sea, California, USA - SS_1_D_1 metaG | ecosystem: Environmental > Aquatic > Non-marine Saline and Alkaline > Hypersaline >... | reverse complement strand
AGATGCAAGCCTCTCTTTCAGACTCTGTCCTTCAATGTAGGCCATGGCAATGAAGGTTTTTCCTTCAGCTTCGTCGATCTCGTACACTGTGCAGATATTCGGGTGGTCTGAAGCCGCCGCTGCCTGGGCTTTCTGGCTGAAACGCTGTTTGGCTTCCTGATCACGGGTCCACTCCGGCGGCAAAAACTTGCTCGCCACAGTCCTCTTAAGCTTTGTGTCTTCCGCTTTATAGACCATACCCATACCCCCCTCCCCGATCTTCTCGAGGATTGTGTAATGGGAGATGGTTTTGCCTATCATTACTTTTCTGTATTAGATATCCCAAATTTTCAAAGGAAAGTGCCGGGCGATTCTCGTGAAATCGACATCATTATGAAGGAGAAAAAGACCGTTTTCGATGGCAACTTGAACAATGAAACAGTCAACAGAGCTTTTGATTGTAACACCTTTGCTCCTCAAAGTCCTATACATTTTTGCTGCATCAGCAAAGGACATTTTGCCCTTTTTCAAGTCATAAAAGTGCTGTGTATCCAAATACTTTTTTAAAGTTTTGTAATCTGTCTCGGATTTGGCACCTTGAAGGACTTCCATGTAAGTCAAATGATGAATCCCAAAAGGGATACCCTGGTCTATGACTCTTTCAAAACTACCAGTACTCTTGTTTTTCATGCCTTTCAAATAATCAATCAACACCGAAGTATCAACAAGAATCATGAAGCCCTCATTTTCTTATAGTCATAGCCTTCCTCGAACTGAATTTTTCCTTTGATGTCTCTCAGGTTGAGTCTTCTCCTGTTCTGAATGAATTCCTCGAGAGCTTTTTTTATCAGTTCCTTTTTCGTTTTCGCATTTGATAGCTTAAGCGCCTCTTCCATTAAACGGTCATCAATCACGATATTTGTGCGCATAGATTTACACCTCTCTATACACATTATCATGTGTCTTAGCTGGAATGTCAATATTCATTTTTGACTCTCTCTGATCATGCCCAACTCTGCTCATGAATCAGTGTGTCTGCTTTTTGACTTCGATCACGGAGGGAAGAGCTCTTAGTTTGTTGACAATGTGGTTCAACTGGACAACGCTGGAAATTTCCAGCATGGCCTGGATGACAGCCGCGGGATCCTTCTGGCGTGTATGCAAGTTGGAGGCCACAATTCTCGCATCCTCTGTCTCCACAATCATTGCCATCTCCTTGAGGATTTTTTTGGCATCCATGCCTTCTACACGGATGCTCACGTTGTAGGATTGTTTCCCCTGACCCCATCCCACTTCAATCAACCGGTCTTTGTCATCCTGCCGCAGGATATTGTGGCACTCTCTCCGATGGATGGTCACCCCCCTTCCCTTGGTTACAAAACCAACTATGTCGTCACCCGGCAAAGGACGGCAGCACTGGGCGAAGCGGGTCAAATAATTGGTATCCCCCCTGACTAAAACTTGGGATATATCCTTCGGCCGGGGGGCGCCAGAATCAGCATCATCTTGAATGGACTCATCTTCATAGTGCCGGAACAACATTGTTTTGACGTGATGCACGCGCAAATCCCCATAGCCGATGGCTTCGAACAAATCATCCTGTTTGTCATATTTGAAGAGGCCCGCAATCTCCTCGTAATTCTTTCCTTTTATCCCCAACCGCTTCAATTCTCGTTCCAAAACATCCCTGCCGCGAGAGATATTTCCTGTCCTGTCATGAGTTCGGAACCACTGCCGAATTTTTTGTTTGACCCTTGGCGTAAAGACATAGCCCAAACGGGGATTCAGCCAGTCACGGCTGGGACGCGCTTCTTTGGCCTTGATTATCTCGACACGGTCACCATTCTGAAGTTTGTAATCCAGAGAAACCAACTTGCCGTTGACTTTGGCTCCGCGGCAGCGGTGGCCGATATTCGTGTGGACACGGTAGGCAAAATCCAGGGGTGTGGCTCCCTCGATAAGGTCAAAGATATCACCTTTAGGAGTTAAGACATACACATACTCTGAAAAAGGAGGTGTTTTGAGCGCTTCTATAAAACCTTTGGACTCGGCCAATTCCTGCTGCCATTCCAGCAGGAGTCTGAGATAGGAAATTTTGGCCTCTATTCCCGCATCATATCCGGCTTTTTCCTTGTATCGCCAGTGACTGGCCATACCGAACTCTGCGATCTGGTGCATTTCCCGAGTCTTGATTTGGATTTCCAGTGGCTTTTTTTGGGGCCCGATGACAGCGGTGTGCAAGGCCTGGTAGCTGTTCAGTTTAGGGTTGGTGATGTAATCGTCAAATTCCTCCAGAATGGGCGCCCAGAGGCTGTGTATGATGTCCAAAACTTCGTAGCAATCGCCAACGCTCTCGACTATGATACGGACGGCATGGATATCATAAATAGCGGAAAAATCCCTCTGAGTTGCTTTTATCTTGTTGTAAATGCTGTAGATGTGTTTGGACCGGCCGGTCATCTCGGCCTGAAGGCCGTGTTTTTTAAACTCCCTTGCAAGATACCGAAGGATTTCATTGACTAATTTCTCTCTGCTCTCGTTTGACTCCGCCAGAAGATCGACGATCTCGGCATACTTTTTCGGTTCGAGATATTTGAGCGACAGATCTTCCAACTCCCTTTTCATCGACCAGATCCCCAGCTTATTGGCGAGAGGAGCAAATATATGCAGGGTTTCCCTGGCGTTTTTCATCTGATCTTCTGGAGGGAGGGATTTCGAGTGGCGCATGCGGTCCAGTTGTTCGGCCAATTTGATGATCACAACCCGCACATCGTCTACCATGGCCAGAAACATTTTCTGCAACCTATCCACCTTCTCCTGATCCATTTTTTCCCAGGTTACAAGGCTCAATTGGGTCGCGCCCTGGACAAGCTTGGCGATTTCCTCGCCAAAACTCTCTTGGACGGTCTTGAACGGAATGCCTGCCACGACAATGACATCATGAAGCAAGGCTGCCGCGACTGCATCCGGATCGAGCCGGAGCTCGGCTAACAACCGAGCCGTCTCCAGAGCGTGCTGAACATACAACTGACCTGAGTCTGCCTTTTGCCCCTTAAAAGCGCGATCGGAAAAATCATAAATCCGCTGCAACACCTGCAGATCGCACGTGGGATAGTTCTTTTTGACCTCGGAGATGAGACTTGAAATATTCACACTCATTGACCTCTAGCTGACAGAGTTGCGTGAATACGGAAGATATTTTATCTCTACAAAAAATGTTCGGGATACCTGAGCCGATCCCGTTGATTTCAGAGCATCTTTCCCAATTCCCCCACCACAAAATCCGCCATTTTTTCGATATAGACCTTGCCCTTTTCCGCTGTCGCCGTTGTCGGATCTCCCAGAACCCCTTTTTCTGACAGAGCGGGCATGCCCCTCTCGAAGATAATATTCACTTCTTTTTCCCCTAAGGGTCCGAGATAACCCGGCGCATATCGGTCCTTCTGAACCAAATTGCCGGCCAGGGCCAGGATGAAAGACGTTTCGCTTTCGCCGGCATGGGCTCCGGCGTCATAGGCCGTTACGCCAAAATCCCCCGAGTAGGCGATCATGGCATCCACAAAGGCCTGAAGATCGGTAAAACCAACGATTTTAAGATCTGTGTGTTTGCCTTGGAGGTCTTTGACAACTTGTCCCACCGTGGCGAAATTTCCCCCATGGCTGGGCAAAAGCACAATCGTCTTGAAACCATGGATTTTGAGGCTGTCTACGAAATCGTTGATAACTGCCTTCAAGGTTTCCGGCTTCAATGATATGGTTCCAGGAAAGGCCAGGTGGTGTTCGGATAATCCGACGCGGATTGTGGGAGCCTGCAGCGCATTTCCCAACTTTTCAGCCACTTTTAAAGCCACCTCGTCACCGATCAGTGAGTCGGTTATCAGGGGCAGATGAGGCCCATGCTGTTCGGTCGAGCCGATAGCGAAAACGGCTGTGGTGTATCCGTTTTTTATTTTGTCTTTAATGTCAGGCCAATTCATGTCTTCCATGCGAACTGTTGTCATCTGTAATCCTCCTTCTTGACAATACGATAAAATTTCAATCTATTCTTTTAACGATCCGGCCACCATGCATGACGAACGAAACATCTTCAAGCACAGTGATATCCTCGAGGGGATTGCCTTTGACGGCAATGATGTCAGCCAACCGTCCTGCTTCAATAACTCCACGATCCTTCACACCGAGAAGATCGACGGCATTGACCGTGGCTGTTCGGACGGCATCGATCGGAGACATGCCGAGCTTGACATAGACAGCAAATTCCTTGGCATTGTCCCCATGAGGAAACACCGCCGCATCTGTGCCGAAGGCGATGTTCACTTTAGAGGCAATGGCGGTGCGCAGATTCTTTCTGGCCATCGGGAGAATGGATTCAGCCTTTGCACGTAGCTTGGGAGGGAGCGCATCCAGGTCAATGGAATCCCTGAGATAGGATGTGGGCACAAGGTAAGTTTCCCTCTCCTTCATGAGCGTGATGGCTTGGTCATCGATCATTGATCCGTGCTCGATCGATGCCACCCCAGCTTTCACGGCGGCAATGATTCCTGCGGTGCCATGGGCATGGGCAAAAACCTTGAGTCCATGGCGGGCTGCTTCCTCGACCATGATCCGCATTTCTTCGTACGAATACTGCTGGGCCCCAACCGATTCTTCGAAAGACAACACGCCAGCTGTGGCCATGATCTTGATGACCTTGGCGCCGTGCTTGATCTGGTAGCGCACAGCCCGCAAGCATTCTTCGGGACCATCGGCAATGCCGAATTCCGGTTCTCGCTCGAGTATTCCCGGTTGATACCCGATCTCATCCGAATGCCCCCCGGTGATACCGATGCCATGGCCGCAGGGAAAGATCCAGGGGCCATTCACAAATCCCTTCTCCACAGCTCTCATGAGAGCAACATCCAGGAAATCACGTGATCCAGCTTCTCTCACTGTCGTGAAACCCGCCATGAGCGTGTTCCGTGCATTCCTCGCAGCACGAAAAGCATCATCGGCAACCGTCTCTCTGAGAGCGCGATAGACAAATCCAGAATCGATATCATAGCCCAGATGAACATGCATATCGATCAATCCGGGAAGCAGGGTCATGTCACCCAAGTCAACGACTTTTGCTCCTTCCGCCAGACTGGGACCGCCGACTCCGGTTATTGTTTGGCCTTCCACTGAAATGTACGCCTCCTCAATAATCTCACCGCTCACGACATCCAGCATACGATCGGCACGGATGACGATTTTCTCTGCAGAAAACCCTAGCAAGCAGGAACTCAAGACAACAATCAAGATAAGGCCTGGAAAGAACAGTGGTTTTAGTTTTTGCATGTTCACTCCTCTTCACTTTTCCGAGAAACTGAATTCACAAACACAATATATGGCAGAAAAAGGGTGGCACTTCAAGTGAAAAAAGCTATGAGTACAGAGATAGGAAGAAAATTAATACCAGTATCACCACGAAATCAGGCCAACACGGGTATCAAAGCAAAAAAAGCGCAATGCGTTACATGAAAAATGAACAATAGTGAGATGCCGCCACAGAGCTGTGTAAAATGTTAAGATGCGTTCCCTTTTTAATTCAGACGTGTTCGATGGCTGTGTGGTTGGCAATTTCAGAATTGGTCGTGCAGAGGTCGTCGATGGAGAGCTGGTGAATGTCGTCGTATCCTGTGAGCCTCGCAAAGTCTTTCAATTCTTCAGTGGAGGCACGCAAAAAATTGGCAAGCATCCGGGCAGAGTCGTCGACATCGAGCCTGGCGCACAATTCGGGATCCTGAGTGGTGATGCCCATAGGACATTTTCCCGTATGGCAAATGCGGTATTGCTGACACCCGATAGCCACCAGGGCGGCTGTCCCTATGGCAATGGCATCTGCGCCTAACGCCAGGGCCTTGGCAAAATCGGCCGAGATGCGATGCCCTCCCGTAATCAGCAGCGAGATGCCTTTGATGCCGTGATCGTCCAGGTATTTACCCGCTCTATAGAGGGCAAACATAGAAGGCACAGATGTCGCGGCTTTCACAAACTTGGGAGAGGCCCCAGTCGCGCCGGCTCTGCCGTCGATAGTGATAAAATCCGGCTTGGCAAACAGGGCGACTTCGAGGTCTGCTTCGACATTTCCGGCCGCAAACTTGACACCTATGGGTTTACCCCTGCTGACTTCTCTCAGCCAGTTTACCTTGGCCTTCAACTCTTCACGCGTCCGGATATCTTCGAAATGGGAAGGGCTTATGATATCGGCACCCTCGGCAAAGCCCCGGATTTCCGCTATGTCCCTAGTCACCTTCTGTCCGGGCAAATGCCCGCCCATCCCGGGTTTGGCCGATTGTCCTATTTTGATCTCGACGGCATCGATCTTCTTCAGGTTCTCCTCGGTCACACTGTACAGGTTGGGCACATACTCGAAAATGTACTTGTAGGAGTTGGCCAGTGATTCAGGAAGAATTCCCCCCTCACCCGAGCACATCGCGGTTTTCACGGACGCGCTCCCCTTCGCCAGAGCCAGTTTGGCCTCCTTGGATAGGGCGCCAAAAGACATGTGGGTGACATAAATTGGAGTCTCTAGAACGAGAGGTTGCTCGGCATTGGGACCGATGACAGTTTGGGTGTTGACAGGCTCGTCTTGATTGAGAGGAATCTTGGCCAGTTGCGCACCTTTGATGAGAATATCATCCCAGGAGGGTGTGGGCTTTCTGGTGCGCATGGGTTCGATGATCGTGCGGCCGGTTTCAGCCATCTCGTGGATATCGGCCATATGGACTTCAAGGTCATCGGCATGCCGTTTGTACTCATCGAGAGGCCCGGATGTATCTTTTGCCTCTTGCGACACAACCGGGCCTTGGGTTTCCTCTTCGACTTGTAACCAACGCGATTTTCCTGATTCACAAACATGACATGCCCAATCGCCTGCGAGTTCGTCCCATTTTTTGCCTTCTTTCTCTTCGTCAAATTCGGTATCGCAGACAGAGCATTTGTAGATCGCCATGTGAATTCCTCAGATATCTAGACTTGCCGGTTCGTAGTATTCTTTGGGATTCTTGCAGGAGGGGCACTTTGGCGGGGGTTCCGTGCCTTCGACGGTGTAACCGCAGATGCTGCATTTCCACTTGATGGGCTGCTCTCTCTTAAAGACCGTACCATTCTTGACCATTTCCAGTAGTTTTTTGTAACGCTCCCGGTGTTTTTCTTCGATCTTGCCGATCATCTTGAAAAGGATGGCGGCTTCCTGATTCCCTTCTTCTTCGGCCTCCTTGGCAAAGTTGGGGTACATCTCGATAGTTTCGTAATGCTCACCGCTTATGGCTGCTTCAAGATTCTCTGCCGTGGTTCCAACTCCGCCGAGAAGTTTGAAGTGATCGCGGGCATGTTCCTTCTCGTTGGTAGCGGTCTCTTCGAAAATTTTGGCGATGTAGTGGTAGCCTTCTTCTCTGGCAACCTCGGCAAAATAGGTGTACTTGTTCCTTGCCTGGGATTCGCCGGCAAATGCGGCACTGATGTTTTCTTCAGTTTTACTCATTGTGTGACTCCTTTCATTACTTTGACTTGATGTCAATTTATGATTCTAAAGATTTTTGATTCTGACGGCATTCCTTGCAGATTCCGTTGACGACAACTCTTTTGCTGAGAACGGTGAACTGATCCTTGATTTCCTCAGGGACCTTCAGTTTATCGCACACTTCACTGGTAAAATCCATTATTTTCCCGCATTTGACACAGTGGATATGATGATGACTCTGCATATTCGGATCAAACCGTCTTGCCCCGCCGGGGGATTTAACGACATCAATGAGTCCCAACTCAGCAAGAGACAGGAGGGTTCTATTAACTGTGTCGTAAGATATATTGGCAAAATCTCCTTTCAGGGCTTGAAACACCTCATCTGCTGAAGGATGGCTCGCTGATTTAAGAAGCTCTTTGTAGATGGCAACCCGCTGAGGCGTTATTTTCAGGTTGTTTTTTTTGCATGTTGACCTGAAATTATCAAGCTTTTGTTCGATATATCTTAATTGCATAAAATTATTAAATAATATTTATTCTTAATTGTCAAGAATTATTTTTATATTTTTATTGTTCCCCGCTTAAGCTGACGTGCCCTCGGCTGTATCATACCCATCAGGAGGATTATTGCCATTGCATTTACCCGGATACCCAATCCAGGATTCATAGATGAATCTGAAGGGATGGAGGAAGTGAATTTGACGAGTTATTTTCTGAAATTATCGCGCGATTGAGGGGGAGGATCAAACGACGTAATCATCATTCTGCATTTGCTGGAGTTCCTCTTCGACAAGCGCCCGCACATTCGAAGGCATATCCTGTTCCCTCTCAAGCATCGGCTTCAAACCCTTCCCAATACCGTCATCGATAAAAAATGGCTTCACAAAACTCGAATCCCAGGTGCGCTCTTCGTACGGCCGGCTTTCCAAACGTTCGAAAAAACATTTGATGCCCTTTTCCGGGTCCCCTTCAATCTCCCGGAAATAGGAGCCATATATATGAAGTGAGTCGCTGATATCCACATACCTTCCCAACTTCACCGGCTTCCCGCTCTTTTCAGCGATGGCTTCGGCTATTTTGCGCATGAGTGTTGTCAGGGCAATCACGTTCTCGAACCATGCCTTGAACAAATCGCGGCTCCTCCAGTGGGTGTTCATGTTGAAGACATAACCACCTTGACCGTCTTCACAGAGACGCCCCCACAACCTCTGCAGGCAGGGCGGATCATCGGTTGGGGGATCCAGCTTGGGGTTCCAGGTTATGGCCTGGGCACGGCGAGTATGTCCTGTCTCGCTGAGCTTATCGATGATATAGTCGATCTGGTTGATAACCCTGTCCTCGATTCTGTAGTCGAATAACCGTCCGTGGTACGTGTATGTCCATCGGGTATCCTCGCTATCGATTCCTTTGAGAATTTCTTCCACGGGCTTGACCCAGTAGTCATGGGCACCATGAACGACTTCCATGACATATTCTGCCAATCCACCCAAACCGTCGGCAAAGGAGCGGTGGAACCGGGGCTGCCCGAAGGGTTTCAGAACGGTGATGATGACAGTGGCGTCCTTGCTCGCCGGATCTTCTTCCCGATCATATTCGGTTCTGATACTGACACCCTTTTCCCAGACTTCTTTTATGGCTTTCTCGTAAGCTCGCGGAATGGTCTCCTCATTCACCCAAAGAACAGGGATATCTCCGGATTCCATATCATGTGTCTCCTTCAGGGTCCTGTTTTTCCCGGCTTTTGCTTTTCCAATCTCGAATGCGGTGGCCCATGTCATCAACCACCGGTTTGACGGAGTTTCCCCAGTCTTTCAGACGTTTGCCAACATCGTCCAAGGGCGGCTTGAGCACCTTTCCCAATTCCATGAGTTTATCGCTGAGTTCATCCAGAGAGGGCTCGACCGCTTTATCAAAATCGTAGAGCTTGGCTTCAGCCTTATCGACATAGGGCTTGAGCTCTTTACCGAGTTCCTTAATCTTATCACCAATTTCTTCAAAAATATCCTTCTCTTTTTCGCTCATCCGGTTCTCCTTCGGGTCACGTATGGACTGAATTATAGCATTTTATCTGCGGGAATAAGAGTATTTCCTTCAAATCGATCCTGAATTTGACTTATCCCCAAGGTCAATCTATAATCGGCTCGGTATTTCTGAAAAAATTACGAGGATTACGTGCCGGGCTCAGAAAAAAAAGACCTAAACCATCATACTTCTCCTGAATCGGAATATTCGCAAAGAGCGACTGTTCTTGGCCCGACAAGCAACATTCGGGCCGAGTTTAGTGCGGACGAAGATCTCATTATTCAAGGAAAGCTTCAGGGAAGTATTGATATCCAAAACAACAATCTCATCATCGAAAAGGGCGCTGAAGTCGATGCCGAAATCCGGGCCCGAAACATCACCATCAAGGGGAAAGTTAAGGGAAATATCTACGCATCCGGCAAAGTTTTTATCGAGAGAGAAGCCCAGGTGTTCGGCGACCTGTCCGCGGCCCGCATCTCCATCATGGAAGGAGCAAAGTACAAGGGCAGCATGAAGATGGTCTCGCATATCCGGCCTTAAGCGTGAGCAGGGACATCATTTAAACCTGTTTGAGAGGAAGACCCCACCACCCACCCTATGCCTCTCAAACAGGTTTAAACGATGTCCTTCGAGCTGGAGGTTCTGGACAGGATAGCCAGCACCTTAGTAGAGGCCTGCTTTTCATACCGCTTATCACGCATATTCAGCACCTGGATTCTTCAAGAGTTGAGACAGGGTGCCTCAATGCGAGGCATAAAATGCTTGAAGCGCATGGGTTGAATGGAGCGATCTTCGCCAAACACAGATAATGACTCGAAACAATCTGCGAGGTTTTTTGCTCGTAATATCCGCAGAGACGCTGTGAAGGACTTTCGGTTTCTTGCCCGTCTAAGGTGCGTCGCTTATAATGGGACTGATGAAGCCATTCAAGCTGCACTCTGAGTATGCCCCGAAAGGAGACCAAGTCAAAGCGATAGAGGAACTCTACCGCGGCATCATAGATGGGAAAGAGCATCAAGTTTTGATGGGCGTCACCGGGTCGGGGAAGACTTTCACGATGGCCAACATCATCGAAAAGGCGAACAGACCGGTGCTTATCATATCCCACAACAAGACATTGGCCGCGCAGCTCTACCAGGAATTCCGGAGATACTTTCCCGAGAACGGCGTGGGTTACTTTGTGAGCTTTTATGATTACTACCAGCCGGAAGCCTTCATTCCGGCCTCCAACACCTACATTGCCAAAGAGGCCTACATCAACGACGAGATCGACCGCATGAGACTCAGCGCGACCAATTCCTTATCCCAGAGGCGGGATGTGATCATCATCGCTTCGGTCTCCTGCATATACGGCATCGGATCTCCCCAGACCTATAATGCCATGAGTTTCCGGATAGAGAAAAATCAACCGATCACGCGCAAAGGCCTGCTCAACAAATTGGTCGATATCCAGTATGCGAGAAAAGAGACTGATTTCAAAAGGGGATCCTTTCGCGTTCGAGGTGACATTGTCGATGTTTTCCCCGCTTATGAGGATATGGCTTACCGGATCAAGCTGGAGGAGGGAAAAATCCAGACCATCGCAGCCCTCGACCCTCTGCTCGGCAGGGAGATGGATACTTTTGACAGGATCATGGTCTATCCTCGAACTTTTTTTTCCACACCCAAAGAAATTCTTGACTACACTGTCGATAGCATCGAAGAAGAACTGGAAAAGCGTCTCGCGTATTTCCGTCAAAAAGGACAAATCCTGGAGGCCAATAGACTGGAAGAGCGAACGCTCTACGACCTGGAGATGATGCGTGAATTCGGCTGGTGCCCCGGCATAGAAAACTACTCGCTCTATCTCAGCCTTCGGAAGCCGGGAGAGGCCCCTTACACGCTCATAGACTATTTTCCGGAAGATTTCATAACCATCATCGATGAATCGCATGCAACAACTCCTCAAATAGGCGGGATGTACCACGGTGACAGGTCGCGAAAAAAAACTCTCGTCGAGCACGGTTTCCGGCTGCCTTCCGCTCTGGACAATCGGCCGCTTAATTTTGATGAGTTCACAGAACGTGTGCATCAAGTTCTCTATGTGTCAGCCACGCCGGGAGCCTACGAACTGGAAAAAACAAAAAAAACAGTCACCGAACAGATAATCAGGCCGACAGGGCTCATCGACCCTGAAATTGAGGTGAGATCGATTAAAGGTCAAATTGATGACTTGATGGGAGAAATCCAGAAAAGAGTCAAGGCAGGGGGACGAATTCTGGTCACGACTCTGACCAAACGGATGGCCGAAGATCTAACCCGGTATTATCATGATTTTGGCCTTCGTGTCCGCTATCTTCATTCGGAAATCGAAACTCTAGACAGAGTGAAAATTTTGCGAGACCTGAGAAAAGGCGTGTTTGACACTCTAGTCGGAATAAACCTTTTGAGAGAGGGGCTCGATCTCCCCGAAGTTTCGCTGGTGGCTATACTCGATGCGGACAAGGAGGGTTTTCTCCGGTCCACAACATCGCTGATTCAGACTTTCGGCCGGGCAGCCAGAAATATCTCAGGCAAAGTTATCCTCTATGCCGACTCGATCACGGAGACCATGCGCACAGCGATTGACGAGACCCAAAGACGACGACGCATCCAGCAGGACTACAATGTGAAGCACAACATAACACCCCAGTCTATCCAAAAACGAATAGATGAAATCCTGACCAGCGTCCCCGAGAGAGACTACTACGACTATACAAAAATCGCCGAAGACAGAGATATCTACCTCTCTCCTCAAAAAAGACAGGCACGGATGGATGAGCTCGAGAAATTGATGGAAAATGCGGCCAAAAATCTTGAATTCGAAAAAGCGGCCCAGTACAGAGATGAGCTAAAGAAGCTGAAAAAGGGGGCCTTAGATCTTGTGGACACTTAACGGCAGCCCAACTTTAGCGAGTGACACGAATGAATAAAGATGACCGACAAAAGTTAAAAACAAAAGTGAGCCGACTCCCTCGGAAGCCAGGCATATATTTTTTTAAAAGCGAGGACAACACGGTCATCTATATCGGCAAAGCACGGTCCTTGAGAGAGAGAGTCAAATCTTACTTTTCTCCGACATCAGACCCCAAAGTGCACAGCATCCTGGCTGAAACCACAAGTGTCGACTATCTTCTCACAGATTCGGAAAAGGAGGCATCTTTTCTCGAAAACAACTTCATTCAGCAGTACCAGCCCAAATTCAACATCAAACTGAAAGATGACAAGGCCTTCCCTTTTCTGAGGGTTACCTGTCAGGAAAATTTTCCGGGTATTTATCTGACCCGGAGAGTGGAAGCTGACGGAGCAAGGTATTTCGGTCCATTTTTCCCGGCTCACCAGGCACGTAAGAATATCCATCTCATCAACAAACACTTCGGGATCCGGAATTGCCTGGAAAGCATACCCGGAAAACGAAAAAGGCCCTGTCTCGAGTACGATCTCAAATACTGTTCAGCACCCTGTGTCGGGTACATATCGGAAGAAGACTACAGAAGTCAAGTCGAGTCCGCGCTTCTTTTTCTCGAAGGGAGGTCGGAGGAGCTGCTCAAAAAACTTGAACACACGATGACTGAAGCAGCAAAAAACCAGGAGTTTGAGCGCGCAGCCCTGCTGCGTGACCTCATCCGCTCCATCGAACAGCTAAAGGAAAAACCAAAGCTTATTTCCGTCAGAAAAGAGGACAAGGACATTTTTGGATTTTCGATAAAAAATACTAAGGCTTACCTCTCTCTCTTCCGAATGAGAGGGGGCAAAGTCATCGAATCCGATATAATATCTGGCGAAATGGCAGAGAGACAACCTCCTGGGGAGTTTCTCGCTTCAAAGCTTATGGCGCACTACTCGATAGCTAAAGATATCCCGGATAAAATCATACTTCCTTTTCACCCTGAAAACCCGGGAAAACTTACCAAATACCTGTCTCGGAGAAAAAAGAAAAAAGTTTCACTCATCACGCCGGTAAGAGGAGAGAACAGAAAACTGTTGGAACTGGCTAGCCGGAATGCCGAGATGTGTCACGAGGACGAAGCTCTGGATCTCTATCCTCTTATCGATCTGAAAAAAGCCTTGGGATTGGAATCGCTTCCTCTCCGAATAGAGGGATTTGATATTTCGAACACAGGCGGCGACGAATCGGTCGGATCCCTGGTTGTTTTCGAGCGCGGGTATCCGCTCAAGAACGAATACAAGAAATACAAAATCAAAACTGTCACTGGCCCTGACGATGTGGCCAGCCTGGGTGAAGTCATCCGCCGACGGTACGGGGCGCTGCTCACTCAAGGAGGAGAATTTTTCCCGGATCTCATCCTCGTCGATGGTGGAAAAGGCCAGCTCAACGCCGCGCAAAAAGTTCTTCAAGAGCTGGGGATCAAAGACCAAGCCATAGCAGCGATCGCAAAAAAAGAAGAGACCATCTTTGTCCCTGCGAGCAAAACAGGAATAGGATTGAACCGCACCTCCCCTGCCCTCAAGCTCATCCAGAGCATCAGAGACGAAGCTCACCGCTTTGCCATCTCCTATCATCGGAAGAGAAGACACAAAAAGAGTTTTGCGTCAGTCCTGGACACTATTCCTGGGATCGGGCCCAAGAGGAAGGCCGTTCTCCTCAGGGAGTTCAAAAGCATAGAAGGTCTAAAGAGAGCCACACACGCTCAACTCTCTCAACGCATTGGCGCATCACTGGCCACCGCAGTGAAGGATGCGCTGCAGACCGATGAAGGATAATCGAATGGAGAAAAAGACGAGACTGACGATTATTTTTATCCTGGTCTATCTGGCCCTCGTCCTGTTCATATTTCTACCTGCCATGGAGGGCGATTTTCTTTGGGATGACAAGCTTTTCATCAGTGAAAATCCGAATATCCTGGGGCACGCCTTCCTAAAGAATTTTCTCACGAGCCCCTTTGGCGGATTGATAGGCTTGGATAAGAACAGCGTTCTCTTGAATCGAGTCATGCAGTTCTACCGACCCGTGACGTCTCTCACCTACTGGCTCGATTTCAAAGCATGGAGGCTGAATCCTGCGGGTTTTCACCTGACCAACATTCTGATTCATTTGATGAACACGATTCTTCTTTTTGTCATCCTGCTCCAACTCGGCATGCGCCGTATTCCCGCTTTTATGGGCGGATTGCTTTTTGCGCTTTTTCCTCTACATTTTGAAAACGTTTCGTGGATTACGGGCAGGACAGATTTGCTCGCGTTTTTCTTTGTGGTGCTATCGGCACTGTTTTTCATCACTTATTTCAAGAAAGAGAATTACCCACTTCTTTTGGCTTCAGCATTCTTCTTGCTGCTGGCGCTGTTGTCCAAGGAGAACAGTTTGGTGGCCATCGTGATATACGTTGTCTTAGTCTGGCAAAAAAAACTCAGCCCCCAAAAAAGCGCTGTCGTTTGCCTTCCTGCGGCAGTCAGTGTCATGATGTGGCTCATCTTGAGGAGAATCGCTCTTGGCGGGTTGACTATGGCCTTTTCTGGACGAACGCTTTCCGATTTTTTGGCGGCCTTCGGTTTCTATTCCTTCAAGACAATACTTCCCTTCAAACTCAGCTATACCATCAATTCCGCGGAGGTATTCAACAACACCTTCTTTGCAGTTCTGGGTGGAATCTTCACCCTGGTCTTTGTCCTACTGGGGATCATACTGCTCCTCAAACGACCGTCACCCCGCCTGAAATGGCAGTTCGGACCTTTCGCCTTCTTCCTCCTGCTCTTGCCGTCTGTTGGCGTCATCTTTTCCGCCCTCACGGTCTCATACATGGGCTGGCGGTTTCTCTATCTGCCTTCGGCAGTTTTCGTGTCCTATCTCTCGTATGTGCTCTTCACGAAAATGAAACCAAAGGCTATTCCCATCACAATTTTAGCCCTGATTTGTGTTTTCTATGGAACAGAGATATATCCTAAAAACAAAAATTTTGGACAGAGCGAGCAGGGCTTCTGGCTGGGCATCGAAAACATCCACAAAGAAGATTTGATTGCCAAGATGAACATCGCCCAACATCTTCTCAACAGAGATGAGCAAAAAGCCTTAGCCGTGTACAACGACATCCTCCAGCAAAAGGATCACCACCAGTATGAAATGTTCCGGATCCGAACCTACGAGGAATTGGCTGCCTACTTCACCCACAAAAAAGACCTCGACAGAGCCGAGGAGTACTTCAACAAGCTCTTCCAGATCAGAGACGTCCAGTCACAGTTCACGTATTTTGGATACGCCACTTTTTTGGCTTACAAAGGTGAACCTGAAGAGGGCGAAAAAATCGTCACCGAAATGCTGCGCCTCTTTCCTCAAAATCATCAAGTCCTCCTCCATGCTGCGAATTTTTACAGTGTTGTGGGCAAGACCCAGAGGGCCATTGAACTGCTGCGAAGAGATTATGACCTCTTTGGCAACTCAGAGACCCTCAAGCGCCTCCAACAGCTCGAAGCTCTTCTTCAACAAACAGAGTCCCAGTAAGGCGAATGATCGGTCATCACTTCAAAGCTTTCCCGGACAGCGATGATCTTGGCCCGGCAAAAAGT
>Ga0180433_10006060_pt1 | contig 16027 bp, 14 predicted proteins | sample SS_ome_8_FD_132980 | JGI IMG/M metagenome (GOLD analysis project Ga0180433, IMG submission 132980) | Hypersaline lake sediment archaeal communities from the Salton Sea, California, USA - SS_1_D_1 metaG | ecosystem: Environmental > Aquatic > Non-marine Saline and Alkaline > Hypersaline >... | reverse complement strand
GACTTCTGGAACAGCTTCGCAATCTTCCTCTTGATGGTGGTGGGGATGGGCACGGCCATGTCCACGAACTCCACCACGAGCTCGTCCTTGTTCTCGTCTATCTTGGTGATCTTGCCCTTTTCGCCCTTGAACGGCCCGCTCTTTATCTCCACGATGTCTCCGATTTCCATCTTCAGGGCAGCGGGCTTCTCGGCCTTTATCATCTTCTCTATTTCGCCGATGGTGATGTTCTTCTTGAGCATGCCCTTAACGTGGCGGGTGTTGTGCGCAAGCTTCACCGCCGCCTCGTCGCTCTCCGCCTCTATGAAGATGTAGCCCTTCACGTTTTCGGGCACGAGTATCGAGTAAATCGGCAGCTTCATCACTTTTGCCTTCTTCTCAAGCATCTGGGAGACGATTTTTTCCTGCCCGGTCGTCACCCTGTAGATGTATATCAACGCATCACCTATATCACTGAGAATACCAGGAACATCACAAGCCCCACGAACCCGACGAACAGCATGCCCATGCCCGTGATTTTGATTATCTGGCGGTACTCCTTGCTTGTGGGCCTGCGGGCAATCTGCAGGAGCCTTATGCATTTCCCGACTATCTCAAACAACATCTCACCCTATTATGTCCAGGTCTATGCCCTCGAGGCTGCTCGTGGGCGAGGCGTCCAGGGAGTACTTCGGTATCTTCACTCCCCCAAGCACCACCAGCACCTTTATGGAGGCCTTCTGGAGGTGCGCGTCAAGCCGCGAGCCCCAGATGATGTGCGCTGACGGGTGTATCCTTTTGCCCGTCTCCGCGACAATCACCTCAGCTTCCTTCAGCGTCATGTCCTCCCCTCCTACAACGTTTATAAGCGCTCTGTTGGCCGAGGAGATATCCGCATCCAGCAGCGGCGAGTTGAGCGCGGTCTCGATTGCAATCGTGGAGCGGTCCTCGCTCTTCGCATCCACCGATGCTTCGCCGATGCCGATTACCGCGTAGCCCGCGCCGCTGAGTATCGTCTTCAGGTCTGCGAAATCAACGTTCACGAGGCCGGACTTTGTAATCAGTTCCGCAATTCCCTTCACAGAGCCCGCAAGCACTTCGTCGCACACTTTGAACGCGGTGTTGAGCGGAAGGTCCGGCGCAAGCGAAAGCAGCTTGTCGTTCCTGATTACTATAAGGGTGTCCGTATGCCTCCTGAGCTTCTCGAGCCCCTGCAGCGCGTTCTCCATGCGAACCCTCCCCTCCGAGGAGAATGGCAGGGTGACCACCGCAACGCAGAGGGCGCCGCTCTTCTGCACCTCCTCCGCAATGACCGGCGCGGAGCCCGTGCCCGTGCCGCCCCCGAGGCCGCATGTGATGAATACCATGTTCGCGTCCTTGAGCGACTCGGTCATCTCGCTCATCGCCTCCTTTGCGGCGTTCATGCCCACGTCGGGGTCGCTGCCTGCGCCGCGCCCCTTCGTCAGCTGCTTTCCAAGGAGTATCTTCTTGTTCGCTTTTATCTTGAGGAGGTGCTTCGCGTCGGTGTTCATGCCCACGAGATTCACGCCCTCAATCCCGAGGTCATAGAGGCGGTCCAGCGTGTTTGTGCCGCTGCCCCCCGTCCCTACCACGTAAACGCGGGGCTTGCTCTCCTCTATGAATTTCAATAGCTCCTCATCGTCCTTCGTCTGCGAGGAAGTCAACTCTTTTGCGATTTGCTCTTCTCCTGTCACATCATCCCCTCTGAAAGAAATATGCAACAGATGAGTTGTTAAGAAATGCTTATAAAACCGCTATACCCGTCCGGAATTCCTCAATGCTCAGGTATATAAATCTTTTATGTGTTATAATAAGTATGATTTCACGGAGAGTGAGCCCCACCCACAGGCTGCCGAAGCATCCGGCCGAGAGCTACCGCCCCCCAAAAGGCAGCTGGAAGATACTGTGCATTGACAAGCCCGTCGTGGAGAGCTACAGGCCGGTCCTCGCGGACCCGCGCATGGATTCCTCGAAGCTTGAGGCGGACCTCTGGAAATCCGAGCTCGAGCGCAGGAGAATGCTCGCGCAGGCGCCTGGCAGGTTCGAGGGCAGGCTGCGGAGCATCGCATTCGAGCGGCTGATGGCAGGTGAAGGGAAAGAGGCGTTCCCAAACGCAAAATGCCCCAGGGACATCGCGGAATCCCTCCTCAGGCACGGGAGCCGCGGGATGCCCGGAGACCTCCTGAAGATGGCGTTCAATGCCGCGACGCTCGGCATGGGCGTTTCCACTTACGAGCACATGCTTGCAGGGAGCACTACTAATATGATGTGCGACCCGTTCATCCCCGAGATGGTTTCTACGGGCCTGCTTTCCGTTTCGGAAATCGCGGAGCTCAGGGAGATGGTTTCCCCAATGGGGAGCACGCTGCTCTCCTTCCTTGAGCCCGTGGAAAGCCTCATGCCCGAAGAATCAGGGGAAGGCATACTGGCGATCATGGGCAAATACACAGTCCAGTTCTTGGAGAACGGCAGGATGGCAGATTACCCTGTAATTACCGGTCTGGACGTAACTCTGGATTCCTTTGAGGCCGTCAGAGTGCGTTCCCCGGAAGTGCTCAGCAAAGTGGCCACCCCGCGGGTGAAAATTGACAGGTACCACAACTGCGTGTGGGTTTACGACTTCGACAAGGGCCTGCGCGCCGTGAAGCTTGAGGAATGAGAGTACTCTTTTTAAGCAGTTCTTTGCCTAATCAGAAACCTAGCCCCCGTAGTCTAGCCTGGATAGGATGTGAGCTTGCGGAGCTTGAGACCTGGGTTCGAATCCCAGCGGGGGCGTTGTTCTTCAAAGCATCCACTCCGGCTTCCGGCCCTTCTTTTTCTTCGCCATCTCTTTGGCGAATTCCGCGCTGACATCGAACACTTCGCCGCCACCGCTTTTCGGGGGCGCAAATTCGGGCTTTTTCCTTTGGGTAGGCGGAGTCTCTTTGAGGGAAGGCGCCTTCGGATTAGAAGCCGGCTTCGGTTTTGGCTCAGTCGGCCTTTTGGCCCCCAACGCGCCAGGCCTCTGGCGCCCCTCCTTCTCCACTTCCGCGGCAGGCGGCTCCCGCACCTTCACCGGAACAATGCCGCTGAGCGCGCCTCTTTTCGTTTTTTTCTTCACAGCGGACTCTACGGGCATCTGCTCACCATGCGCATATTCCAGTCGCCTGCTTAAAGCCCTAAGCGGCAATAATTAAAAAGGGTTCCTCAAAAGAATAGGATAACTCATCTTAGGTGATGTGCTCATGAAAAGATGCATAAGCTGCGGAAGGCTCACCAAGGACTTTGCGGATTTCCCGTGCCCGGAGTGCACTGAAAAGGTTGTCAGGTGCTTCCACTGCAGGGAGACCAGGGCGCCCTACTCCTGCAAGTGCGGGTTCGAGGGCCCATAGGTGGTTTGCATGGCAGAGGTTATGGTTACCCTCAAGGTCTTCCCGGAAGACCCCGAAAAGCTGGAAGAGATAAGGCAGGAAATCTCCAAGATAGTGAGCGTTGACAAGCTTGAGGAGGAAGAGATCGGCTTCGGAGTGAAGGCGCTCCTCGTGCATTTCCGCACTGAAGAGGAAGGCGGCCTCGACCCGATTGAGGAAAAGATAGCCGCGCTTGACTCGGTTTCGCAGGTGCAGGTCACCCGCGTGGACAGGCTCTAGGCTTTCTTCCTTATTACGAAAATGTAGATGTACGCCGCCAGCGCAAGCAGGAACAGGAACCCGAAAACATACGCGAGCGTGGGCTGGGAGCGCACAATCACCCTCACTTCCTCATCCGCATACCCTGTCTTGCCCACGGTTATTGCCTTGTCCCCCGAGCTGCCAATTGTAATCTCTATTGTCCCGTCACCGGTGAACTCTTTCCCGTCCACAGTTGCCTTCACATCGCTGAGCGTGTTCCCGTAAGTGTCGGTGGCGCGTATCTCAAATGGCTCGCCCTCCTTTACCTGGCTCGGGTAATATACAATGATGCCTGGCTTTGCCGCGTCTGAGGCCTTGATGAATGTGAGCTCGGTGTATGGCGCGGACTCGCTGCCCGCGCCGCCCGAAACATAGCATTCCACGGTGTGCACCCCGTACGCAAGCGCGGCCGGAGCAACTTTGTATTCCCAGTCCTCCCCGGAAACGTCCTCCCATGGGCCTTCGTTGAGCCTGATGCGCGTTGCCGGCGCGCCGCCGGAGGAATAGCTCCTGCCGGTGATTGCGAATTCAGCGTCCCCGACAATGGAGTCCTGAGGGGGGTATATGAAGCTGCAGCCCCTCTTCGGGTCTATTGCATGCACCTTGGAATCCTCCGTGCCGACGATGATGAGCCCGCTGATGAACGCAGGGGAAAGCGGCCAGTCCGCGAAGCCCCTCTTGATGAGCACGCTGCCGTCACCCGGGCTTATGCCATAGAGCGCACTGCGCGTGGAGGCAATCAGCAGCGGGCTGCCATCAATGGTCTTTACCATCTTTTCGCCCACCATGCCGTCGAGCTGGGATGCCCATGCGACCTCGTCGTCCGAAGTCGCATACAGCATCCCCCCTGCTGTGCCGAAAACGATGTATGCGCCGTAGTCAGTCGGGGTGGTGGTTATCTGCTCGCCAACTGCGAGCACCCACCTCTCTTCCCCGGTATATATCCTGTAGGAGTGCAAGTTTCCGTCACCTGTGCCCACATAGATGTTGCCTGCGTTCACGAAGGGCGCGGTGTTCCATGCCTCCCCGACTTCTGCCTCCCAGAAGAGCTCGCCCGTGCTGCGCAGGCACACGAGCTTCTCCCCTGCGGAAAATACTATGTATGACTCCGAAGTCGCAGGTTCGTTCGCCGCCTCTTCGGTATTATAAATCCACGCAATTGTGCCGTCCGTGTTAAGCGCATGCACCCCTGTTTCGGAGGCGACGTAAACCTTGTCCGAGGCAGCCACCCCGCGCACGCTTACCACCGGCGCGCTCCAGGTGATGCCGCCCGCGGAATTCACCGCATAAACCCTATTCTCCGTTGGAATTATTGCGGCTTCCCCAAAAAGCGCAGCATCGCCCACAACGGGCGCCTCAAGCTGCTGCGTCCACACAATCTGCCCGTCCGCAATCCCGTGCAGCGCCCCCTTGTCCGTGCCTGCTATAATGCGGCCGCCAAGCTCCACCGGCTTGCCCACCGGGGCGCCGTCCGTGTTCACGTCCCACACTTCGCCCGCAAAGGAAAGCGAAACCAGCAGGAGCATCAGCACGGCGCGCTTCATGTCATTTCCCCGCAAGGACCGAGTCGTGCTTCCCCTCGTTGACTTCCCATATGAATTTCCGCGCGCCCACTCCGCCTATGGTAATGCCGAGGGACTTGCAGGTGCCTGCCACTTCTTTCAGCACATCTTTCGTGCTCTTGCCGAGTGCCGAGCTCTTCTTGCCGACCGCAATCTTCACGAGCTCCTCAACGGAAATGTCTCCGACCGTTTCCTTTGTGCCGGTGCCCTTGTCCACGCCCGCCGCCTTTTTTATCATCTCGGATGCAGGAGGGCTGCCGACCTCGACCTCAAAGGACTTGTCTTCGGTCTCCACAATGACCTTCACCGGGACCTTCATCCCCTTGAAATTCTTGGTAAGCTCATTGATTTTCGCAATCACCTGGCCTGCGTTCACGCCCATGGGGCCGAGCGCCGGGCCAAGGGGCGGCCCTGCTGATGCCGCTCCGCCTTCAACGATAGCACTTATTGTTTTCTTCATTCTATCCACCAATGGGACAATATGATTGGGGTTTTGTTTTTTAAACAGTTTCTATGCCTTCGCAACCCATTCCGCCTTCCTGCCCAGCTTCTCTTTTTTCGCATCCTCAACGGCCAGCCACCTGAAGCCCGAGAATTCCGGCGAGGGCCTTGCGCGTGCGCTCTTCGCGCGCATCCCGAAGACGAGGCACTGCACCCATTTTTTCCTCCTTCGTGAGCCGGCGTTGTAGCGCTTTTCCGCCTCCACGCCGAGCACTTCCGCGTCTATTCCAGTTTGGCGCATGAATTCCGAGGCGAGCCTGCCTACCGCGTCCTCGGCCCCGCGGACTTCGGTGCACGGGAGCTCGAGCCGCTCTATTCCCCTCGCATCCGTGCGCACCAGGAAAAGAATGCGCTTCCCGTCGCGTAGCATGCCGCACGCAAGCGCCTTCGGGGGCTGCTTTTCTTTTGCCTTCCTTGCCATTGTTACCCTTCTAGCGCTTCCTTCAGTTCCTTGGGCTCCATGCGCAGGCGGTATTTCTTCATGAGCGCGCCGAAGTCCCTTCCCTCCTTCTCGATAAGCTCCTTCAATTCCTTCCCTGAAATCTTTGCAAGCCCCTTCTCCTCCACGACTTCCTTCGCTCCTTTCCCCCCGGCCATGCCGCGGAGCACATCAGGGATGGCCGCGCGCACGAACAGCCCCTTATTATACTCTTTAAACAGCCCAGCAAGCGCTTTCCCCGGCTCCTTTATTTCCTTGCCTTCCCTCCTCAGCGTAACAAGCGTTTCCTCAAGCGTGCCCGCGGCAAGCTTGGGCTCCACGCCCATTTCAACAAGCTCCCAGAACAGTTCCAGGTTGCGGGACTTGAGCATCCTCTTTGCCATGTCCGGGGCGAGCACTTCCTTGAGCTTTGCCTCCTTCTCCTCGAAGCCGCCGCCTAGCGCCTCCTTTGCTTCCCTGAGCAGTTCCTCCGTCACGTCAACCGGCTTGAGGTCGGTTTCCGGGTACATGCGCGCCCTCCCCGCGGTGGGCCGCAGGTAGGAGCTGGTGCTGTCCGGCCGCGCCTTCCTCGTTTCCCCGGGAATTTCGCGCACATTCGCCCTCCCAACCACTTTCACCAGCGCGGCCTGCGCTGTTTCCGCAGGCGCGACAACGAGCGCGAACGCATCGCACTTCTTAGCCCCAAGCGCCTTGCGCACCGCAGAGTCCTCTGCATCGGAAATCCCGTATTTCCCGAAGTCCTCATCGGAGTGGATTATGCCCTTCACTCCCGCGGTTTTCGCGTAATCGCTGAATTCCGAGCCATACCTCCTGCCGGGCTGCAGCTCAGTGCCCAGAAGCCCCTCATGCTTTTCCAGCAGGAGGCCGAATACCGAATCGCCGCGCTCAAGCCCCTTCTTGATTAGTTTTGCTTCAGTCTTACTTAGCACATTAGTGACATCTATCGGCTTTCCCTTCAATTTCCCTATTTTCCTTTTCTTCATTTCCGCAAGAATTTCCAGCAGCTTTTCCTGCCTCTGCATTTCATATTCAATAAGCTGGGGCAGCTTGCGCAGCTCCTGCGCGCCCTTGATTTCAACGCGCGCACCCCCTGGAATAGATACGTTCACGTCCTGCCTTATCGTGCCTATGCCGCGCGCAACCTTCCCAGTGGCCCGCAGCATCGTCCCCAGCTTCTCCGCAACCTCCTTCGCATGCCCCGGGCTCTTTATGTCCGGGTCGGTGGTAATCTCAATGAGCGGAATCCCTAATCTATCCAGCCGGTAGGTTTTCACGCCGCCTTCTTCGCCAACTATGCCCGCGCTCTCCTCCTCAAGCGCGACCGTTGTAATCCCTACGGGCCCCTGCGAAGTTTCAATGCTCCCCCCGCTGCCCACGAGCATCGTGCGCTGGAACCCCGAAGTGTTCGAGCCGTCCACGACTATTTTCCTCATCACGTGCAGCCGGTCAAAGACATCCATATCAAACTGCTGGCAGAGCCCGAGGACGATGCGCAGCGCCTCAGGGTCCGCGGGCGCGGGCGGCTCCTCGTCCGTTTCCACGAGGCAGCAGTTCCTCTCGTACGCATAATACTCAAATACGCGCCTGCGCTCCTGCTCCTCCAGTGCGGCGCGGTCCATCTCGCCCGTTTCCGAAGCGCTCGCCCTGAGGAACCTCCTGAAAACGAGGTCCGGCTTTTCCTCCGCAAGCCCGGAGGGGCACCTGCAGAACAGCTTGCCCGTTGCGAGCCGCTGGTGGATTTCAATGCCGCAAGTAAGCCCTTTTGCCATCGTTCCACGATTTGCAATGCGGACTTTAAAATCCCTCCGCATGGGAACCGTTTTAATCTCTAGTAACAACAATACCCACAATGCCAAATCCTAGTACCAAGGCCAAAGCCGGCGGCCGCACCGCCCAAAAGCGCGGCGATTCGCAATTCAGGGGAGGCAAGGACTCCGGTGAGGCGCAGCCGGAAGGCCGCCGCAGCATAAGCTGGGAGCGCAGGCTCCAGATTGCCCGGGTATACGGGGTTCCGAAGAAGGCGGTTGAGGGCATCAGGAAAACGTTTGCCTATGGGGATTTTCCGGAGGAAAAGCTGGAATGGCTCAGGAAGGCGGCGAATGAAGGGCTGGCGGGGCACGTGCAGGCGCGCCATCTCCGCCTAGGGAGCGAAGAGAAGTTCATGGCTGCGTTGCGGAAGGGGGCGCATGCGGCCGCTGAAATGGCTGCACGGCCAAAGCAGCGGCGCACTGGCAAAGAGGGGAAGCCGCAGGCGCCTGGGGCCGCACGCCCGAAGCGGCAGCGCATGGGCGAAGAAGAGAAGCTGCAGAAGCTCAGGGATGCCGGCGTATCGGAAGAGGCAATCCGCAAAATCAGCGGTTCTCAATACTACCTTCGCATATGGTCCCCTGCTAAGATAAGCTGGGCTGAGAATGCGGGGCCGGAGCTCGCATGCTTCATGAAGCCGACCGATTGCCAAAAGCGCGCCGAAGCGGACTTCCTTTCGGCGCTGCAGAAGAGGAAGGAAAAGGCGGAGGCAGCCGCGGAAAGGGCCGCCCGCCAGCGGCAGCTCATGGGCGAAGAAGAGAAGCTGAAGAAGCTGGAGGAGCTTGGCGTAGCTGAGCCCCTTCCCTCAAGCAAATGGTTCCTAAGGCGGGTAACCGCAGAGACGCTGCCATTGCTCGAGGAAGCAAAGAGGCACGGGCTTCTCGGCATGGTGAGCGCCTCCAATCTCCAGCGCTGCAAAACAAAGGAGGAATTCGTTGCTTTCCTCGAGAAGAGGGGCAGGGGCAGGAGGCCCACCTCTGGAGATAAACTGCGGATTCTCCGGAGCTACGGCCTGCCGGAAGAAGAAACAAAACGGCTTGAGTCCTTCATAGGCCGCATTTCCACCAACCGGCTGGGGCGGGTCAAAAAAGCGCACGAGCTGGGCCTGCTGGAATATGTTGCGGTACACCATTTCCAAATCACTTCGGAATACGCATTCATATCCCTGCTGTATCGCCTCAGGAAGAGAAAGACGGGAATAAAGCCCCCAATGCCATACTCATCCGGGAAAGAGAAGGGGCAGCCGCCGCCCAACTCACCTTCCGATGAAAAAAAGCTCAGGGCGCTTGAGGAGGCCGGCGCGCCGGCTTCTTTGGTCTCCAAGCTGAACCCCGGGAAGATTTCTGCCAAAAGACTGGAAGTTCTCATGGCTGCGGCAGAAGAAGGGCTCTTGGACTGCGCAGTGCCGAGCATTATCCATAGCACCAAGCTAACGAATCTGCTTTCGAAGCTCCGCGAGCGCAAGGCCAGCCTGTCAAGATTGAATACAAAGGCGGCCACAAAGGCAATGAAGCTTTTGCACATGAAGGATAACCTTGGCTTCACGAAGGAGGAGATGGCCCGCGTTGAGCATCTCGTGCCTTCCATCCCGATGCGCAAGCTCCCATGGCTGAAAGACGCGGACAGGCTCGGGCTTCTGGAGCATGTGAACTCCTCTACTCTCAAGCACGAGGCCAAGGGGCAATTCATCGCCGCCCTTGAAGAACGAAGGGACAAAGTGTCATTGCCCCGCAAAAAGCTGGAGGCGCTGCACGGGCTGGGTATGCCCGAAGAAATATTTGAGCGCATTCGCCCCGGTCTTGGCCAGGTACCCCTCAAAAAAATTCCGTGGCTCAAGGCCGCGATGGAGCACGGCTTGGCGGAATATGCAAGGTTGTTCACTTTTGCCAAGGCCAAAGACGAAAAGGAATTTGTTGCGCTCTTGCGCCGCTCAAAAGAATACCATGAGCGCAACAGCGCTGTGAATTCCCTCACGGAGCAGGAGCGCCATGCGTTGGTGAATGAGAACATGGGCTTCATAATGCACATCGCAAACCTCGCGCATACGAGGTTCGGCCATTTCATGTCATTCGAGGAATGCCGCGGGGCCGCGGAGGAGGGCATGGTGAAGGCCTCGCACAAGTTCGACCCGGAGCGCGGGGTGAAATTCGTATCCTATGCCGCCTATTGGATGTGGAACAGCATATACCGGGAAGCAAGAGTAAAATCTCCCATCCCACTGCCGGCCAACGTATACCCAAACAGGAATGCGCTTGAAGATGCGGTGTATGCGCTGGAAACAGGGGTTGAGGAGACTTCTGAAATGACCCTTGGGGCGAAACGGCACATCGAATCGGTTTCAGCGGGAAAAAAGACGCTGGAGGACCTGAAAGCGGAAGCAACGGAACTCAACTTCCTCATTTCAATGGCGCACGGCGCGCTGTCCCTGGACAAGCAGGTGAACGAAGACGGCAAGGCGGCTTTCGGGGACCTTGTCGGCCGCATCGGAGGCCAGGAAAGGGCGGTTGAGCTGTCGGAGATGCATGCCGCCATGCAGGGCGCCCTGCATGTCCTTACCTCTCAGCAGCAGGAAGCAATCAGGGAATATTACCTTTCAGGGGAGAAGCGGACCCTTCAGCAAATCGGGAATGGGATGGGGGTCAGCAGGGAGCGCGTCCGGCAGATCAAGTCTGCCGCGCTCACCCGCCTCGGAAGGGTCCCGGAAATCAGGGAACTGCTCGGGGAGGGTCGGACTCTTCTGGATTTCTTTATTCCCGGGAAGGTGCCTGTAGAGGAAAAGATTGCGTTCCTGCGGAAAGAGGGGTATCCGGAGGAGTTAATCAAGCGGCTGGAGCCGCAGATGATGGGCATACAAATGCGCAAATTGAAGGAATACCTGCCGATAGCCCGCGGCCTGGGCCTGCTCTCCCAGGTAAATATCTCCAGCATCAGGGCAAAGACAAGGGAGGAGTTTGTTTCCAAGATAACGCGCAAGCGGAAGCATGTTTTGCACCCGCTTTCGGACGTGGTTTCTGTGCCGGCGCACGTCCCTGCCCGCGCGGCTGAGGAACATGTTCCCCAGAAGCCGCGCAGGCGCTCTTTCTTCTATGGCGGAGGGAGGGTGGAACATGGCAGGGTGGGGAGGAAGCCCACCAGGGATGCCAAAATCGCGCTGCTCAGGGAGTTCGAGGCCCCAGCCCACCTGGCCGAATCCAAATCGCTGAAACTGGTTGGCCTCGAAAAGCTTCGTGAGCGCCTGCCGGTCGCGCAGAAGCTCGGGGCAATGCAGAAGCTCAGGATATGGCATCTCCAGGCTCGGAATGAGACGGAATTCATCTCTAGGCTTGCCAATGCGAAGGGCAATGCAAGCGTGGAGGTGAAAATTGCATTGCTGGAAAAGCACGGCTGCGGGCATTTGGCCGCACAGCTTGGCCTGGAGTACATCTCCATGCAGAACCTTGAGCGCTATCCTCCGCTGGTATCCGGTTCCGGGCATTCCAAGCATGTAATGGCCTCCCATCTCAGGGAAGCGAAATCCGGGGCCGAATTCCTTGAGTTGGTGCACAGGCAGGCAGGGCTGCCCTCCGGCGGGCAGGATGGGGCGCAAGCCGGTCCCACCGGGAAAGCGAAAACCAAAGGCAGAAGCGAGGGGAAGAGAGGCAGCTTAACCCCGGAAGAGAAAAGGCAGAAGCTTGTGGCGCTCGGCATGCCTGCAGGCTTCCTGTCGGATTCCACTTTGAAATTTATCTCTGCAAAAAGAATCGGCTGGCTGGAGGAAGCGGCAGCGCAGGGGCTGGCCAGGTATGCAGCAGTCAGTAACCTGAGGTCAAGGACGGAAGAAGAATTCATTGCCGCCCTCCGGAAAAAACAGGAGAGGGAGCAGTGCAGGGAGGCCAGGGCGATTGAACGGAAGAAGGGGAAGCCCCTCTCCCCGGAAGAAAAAATACAAAAACTGGTGGGCCTGGGCATGCATGAGGGCATGGCGTATAAGATATGGCGCTACGTCCACCCGAAGAAGATGGCATGGGTGGAAAAAGCCGCGGATGAGGGCCTGCTTGAGCATGTGAATACCAGTAACATAACTACGGCAAAGTCAGGGAAAGAGCTTCTTGCCGCGCTTAGGGGGAAGAAGGCAAGGCTCTCGATAATGGCGGCGGCCCGCGAAGAAGCGGAAAAGGTGAAGGCAGAAGAAAAGGCGAGAAGGGCTGAGGCAAGGGCTGCGGAAAGGGAAGAAGCAAGGAAAGCAAAGAAGGCGGCAAAAGAGGAGGTCCGTGCAGAAGAAAAGGCGAGAAGGGCTGGAGCAAGGGCGGCTGCAAGGAAGGCAAGGGAGAAGGCAGAAGCGGAAGCAAAAGTGAAAAGGAAAGCAGAACGGGAAGCGAAAAGGAAAGCAAGGGAGAAGGCAGAAGCGGAAGCAAAAGCGAAAAGGAGAGCGGAAAGGGAAGAAGCAAGGAAAGCAAGAGAGGAAGCGAAAGCAGAGGCAAGGCGGGCCAGGAAGAATCGCCTTACCATAGATGAAAAAGCCCAAAGGCTGAGGGAATTGGGCGTCCGCAAAAAGACAATCGAAAACCTCACGCCCCACCTGAAGCAAATCTCCACCAGCAGGCTGGAATGGGTGTTGGAAGCGGACAGGCAGGATTTGGCAGGCCATATCAACAGCGGCATACTCAGCCTGCAGTATCCCACGCAGGAGGATTTCATCGCGGCCCTGCAGAGAAAAAGCGAAAAAGCCGCCAGGAGGAAGCCCGCCGGAATCTCTGAAATGCTTAAGGGCATGAACTGGGAATCGATGTCGCTCGAAGAGCTCGCGGAGCACGTGCCGGTAAAGGAGATAATGCTCGAGCACGAGGGGTTCCCGCGCGACGCCCTGGGCAGGAAATTGCTGGACGTTGTTTCCATAGAAGACCTCGTGCTTGCGATGATGCTCGCGAAGCGCTCAGCCGACCCGGATGCCGCCATAAGGAGGTATGCGTCCATGCAGAAGGGCGACCTCATCAGGCTTTTCTTCCCGTTCATCAGCCCCCTAAGCGAAGAATCGCGGGACGCTTCCTAGCCGGAAAATGGCGGCCTGCGAAACCGTTTTAATACGTGTGAATGAAAATCCACATAATGTCTTCTGTAGCCATACAGTTGCCTCCCAGCGAGCGGAGGCCGGCACTGCGCAGGCCGCGCGCACCACAGCCAAAGTCAACATGGAGCAGGAAGGCCGGCGCAGGCGACATCCCGTTCAGGGCGAGGAAGCCGGTACCTGAACTGGGCTTCCCAAGCTCCATAGAGGAGGCGATAAGCCAGAACGGCGACATCATAGGCAACTGGGTGCGCCGCCTGAGTTCATGGGGGAGAAGGTACGGGTTCAGCTGGCAGGACCTCGAGCACTTCGGCAGGACCGGGCTGGCAAGGGCATACATGCGCTTCGAGCCGGAGAGGGGCGTGGACTTCAGGGCATATTGCGGGAACTTCATCGGCAGGACGATACAGCGCGAAGTGATGAGGGACGCGAAGGGCATGCTCAGCTTCAACGCGGTTGAAAGGTATGAGAGCACTGCCGATGCTCTCGACTGCTACGAGAACGGCGGGGACCCGGGCCTGCTCCCGAAGCTCGCAAGAAACAAATACGACCTCCTCGCGTCCGGGGAAATCACGGCGAAGCAGGTGGATGCATGGCTCAGCAGGGCGGCAGGGCAAATCCACAACGCCGCGCAGCCAAAATCGCTCGATGCGCCCGTTGCGCGGGGAGTTGATACCCCGCTGGGCGAGAGCTCAAAGCTCCCATGCGGCTCATTCAACACCGAGGGCTATGACATGGAGCGCCTCAGGCAGAGGGTGGAATTCCACCTGAATTATGTGCTGGTCACCAATTCCAGCTGGAACGAAACCACGAAAGGCAGGGCAAGGAAAATATTCAGCTCGCTGTGGCTCAGCGAAAAGCCCCTGAACGGTGCGGAGCTTGCGGAAATGTTCTGGCTGACACGCGAGAGGGTGAGGCAGCTCGATGCTCGCGTGATGGCCGAGATGGTGCCCCGCCTGCTTTCCGACCCGCTTGTTTCCGAATTCGTGAGCGCGGGCCTGGGCATAAGCGAGGATTCCATAGACGGGAAGCGCCGCTTTTTCGCGGGCATGGGGTGCAAGGAGAAGGCGAAGTCCCACGTGCCGCGCTACGACCGCATTTGAGCCTCTCCCGGAAGCGTTTTAAAATCTGGGAGACAAAATACGCATAATGTCTTCTGTAGCTACCCAAAAGCGGAACAGCCGAAGGGGGCAAGCCCAGCCTGTGAAATCAACGATGCAGAGGGCGAAGGATGGGAACGAGAGGCGCTGGGACCTCGGCAACCTTGGCGTCATAACCGCAGCGCAGGCAGTCCAGGCATATGCGCCGCTCGCATCGGGAATCGCATGGAGAAAGTCCAGGATAAAGCAGAACGTGGGCATCAGCAAGGAGGACCTCGTGCAGGAAGTTCACCTTAGGATGGTCCAGGACATCTTCGACAAGTTCGACCCATCCCGCGGGGTGAAATTCGAGACCTTCATGAGCAGGCAGATAGAGGGCGCGATAACCAGCGAGATTTCCCGCGCGTTCACCCAGAACGGCTCCGTTTATGCGAACATCTCGCGCGTAAGGGTGGCGCAGAGCGCGCTGGACGCAAGGCGCGGCATCCAGGGCCGGGAGCTGCTCACAGATTCCGCAAAGAAGATGCTTATAGGGATGCAGAAAGGGGAGCTGAGCGAGGAGGAGGTCATGCGCCGCATAGAGAAGATGAAGCAGGGCCTCTTCCGCGCGGACCACGTTTTCCTTTCCTCCCCGGAAAGGGCGGATGAAAACGGCAAGGAGCGGTTATACTCGGATACCCTAGCCGACCGGTCCGTGCAGATGCCGGACGAGCGCAGGGACGTTACCAGGATGAGGATGGCCGTTGACGGCACCATGGCTGTGCTAAACGGCCGGGAGCTCGAGGCGGTGAGGAGGCGCTACTTCGGCCTCGGCTGGGGAAGGGAAGGAAAGCAGCCCCCGCTTGCGGAAATAGGCAGGGCGATGGGCATAAGCAGGGAGCGGGTGAGGCAGGTGCTGGAGGCAGCCCATAAGAAAATGGGCGACCGGCTCTCCCAGAATCTCAAGATACAGGAGTTCCTCGGGAAGGGAGCTTCCGAGCTTCTGGAAGGGATGAACAGGCCGAGGAGGGAATACTGCAAAAACGGGAAAGGCCGGAAAAGGCATGCCTCCCAGGGCGTCCAGGAGAAGAAGGAGGCGGTCCGCGCAATGGGCGCCAGCGAAAAGACGGTGCGCTCGGTCCAGTGGAACGAGGTCCCGGGCTGGAAGATACCTTGGGCGGAAATCGCAATAGAATTGGGGGTGGAGGGCAGGCTGAATGCCGGCATGTTCAAGGCCGCGGAGACAAGGAGGCAGTTCAGGAGCATGTGCAGGAAACTCAGGCAAGCCCGCTCCTCTGCGTAATCTCGCCTGCAATGTTGCGCATCATCTCATCGCGCACCTTCTCCACCTTCTTCTCATGCCCCAGCACCCAGCACATTTTCGCATAGGCGGCCTCCGGGGTCCAGTCCGCAAGGTGGCCGAACACCCCCGCATCCTGGAGCATGCGGCCCGCGGTGTATACGTTCAAATCAAGGCGGCCGGAGATGCACTGCGAGCTCATCGCAACCGGCACCCCGGAATCAACAAGCGCTTTTACTTCGGGGAGGATGCTCTTCGCAAGCTTGTCGTTGAAGGCGTGGTGGGCGCGTTGCCCAGCCCGGTGCCCACGAGCACCACCCCGTCGAAGGAAGAGAGCTTTGAAACGAACGAAGGCTGCACCCCCGGATACAAATAAAACAGGGAAACGTTGCCGCTTACTTTATTGTTGAACTTCAATTTGCCGCCGCGATTGTGGTAGGGAAGCAGGGGCTCCACGAGCTTCTTCCTGTAGTCCACGCGGGCAAGCGGAGGAGAATTTATCGAATGGAAGGCGTCCCTGCGCGTGGTGTGCATCTTGCGCACCCGCGTTCCGAGGTGTATCACGTCCATGCCGTCTCCGGTCCCAGAATGCATGCACACGCCCACGTTCGCCATGGGGCCGTTCTTAGCGGCATAGGCCGCATTT
>Ga0180433_10006058_pt1 | contig 16030 bp, 17 predicted proteins | sample SS_ome_8_FD_132980 | JGI IMG/M metagenome (GOLD analysis project Ga0180433, IMG submission 132980) | Hypersaline lake sediment archaeal communities from the Salton Sea, California, USA - SS_1_D_1 metaG | ecosystem: Environmental > Aquatic > Non-marine Saline and Alkaline > Hypersaline >... | reverse complement strand
TTTCCCACTGTACCCTACCTGAGGATTATCGGCGAGCGTGGTGGGGGGAAGACTCGTTACTGCCTAGTTTGTGGTTACCTTTGCCTACGGGCGACAAAGATGGCCGGCGCCTTTTCGGAGGCGGGGTTATACCGGACGATTGATCTTTGGCGAGGCACGATGATTTTCGACGAAGTTGACCTTTCCAAGAACAACGATGTGACCGTGGCGATTAACACCATACTCAACGTGGGATGGAACGTCGAGTTCCCTGTGATCCGGGTCAAGGGAAACCCGGAAAAGGGATTTACTCCCGAGGGCATTAGTCCCTTCTCTCCTAAAATTATGAATACTCGTAAACGATTCTACGACGAGGCTCTTGAAAGTAGGTGTCTAACGAATCATGCGTCCGGGGGAAGAGACTCGGAAACTCCTATCGAGCTAATCGACGAGTTTAGAGCCGAAGCACTGAGTTTACGTAACCAACTTTTGATGTTTCGACTCAGGCATTGGGGTCGCCAGAAGCCCGATTATACCATCAAGTTAGAGGACGTTGAGGACCGGATGCTGCAACTTGCCGTTCCTCTTCTAAGCCTCATACCAGAGGAAGAGGAGCTCAGGGACGTAATCCTTAACAAAATACGAGAGCAACAAGACACTGCGATTGCCGAGCGTAGTAACTCGTCAAAAAGATGGGTAGCAGAATATGCCTGCCTAGCTGTCATCGAAGGTGATAATGACTTCAAGCCCTCTGAACTCTCTGAGCGTATCAACACTGATCGGGGATGGAGGATTAGGGCAGAGACAGTTGGGAAAATACTTCGGGACGCATACCATTTAGAGCCCCACCATAAAGCCGACGGTAGTCATTACTCTTTGGATGCCCGGTTCCCCGAGCGGGTTAAGTGGTTCGGTGTGGACAAGGTAGTCATTAAACGGGTCGAAACAGCCCTTGCCACTTCAAAAGGACATTTTTCGCTGACAGAACTGACAGAACTGACAGACGATGAGAAACATTCAGGCACAAGGACAAAGGGATCAAGGATTCCAGAATCAGAGCCTAGACCGACCGATTTCACCTCTTCCGATTATAATACTATACTGGATATGTCAAACCTCTCAAATAGCCCTGAGAGTGGTCTACATGCACCGTCAGATCTGTCAGACCTGTCAGATCCTGATGTAGAAAACCTAACAGGTACTGATGATGGACCTTCATCTGTCAGTTTACTGTCAGCGAAAAATGGTGTTGCTGGTAAAATCGTCGGTTTTTTCATGAACATGCCGAAAGCCACTTTGAGGCAGTTTTACGAGTCTAGTGGGCTCAGGATGGCGGAAGTGGAGCCCGCGGTGAAGTGGCTCAGGGAGCAGGGCGCGATCTACTCGCCGAGGGTCGGAACCTTTGCGGTGGACGAGACGAGGTGGAACGAGATCAGAGGAGACCTAGACCTTGAGGAAAAAAGTGATCCGGCCCTCGAGGAACTTGAGAGGTGTCTTGAAGAGGAACCGGGGGAGGTGACCTGATTGCCTCATCGAAATCAGATAAAACACTACACCCAAACCGAGGAAGATGATGGCAGCATGGTTCTATCCTTTATTCAGTGTCGCGGCCCGATCGTGCGGATTCCGCCGGGAGATAAGCAAGACCTCGAAATCGAGGTTGCTAAAACCCTGTGGGCACCCTCGAATAACCGGAAGCGTAGAACACGGCGCCACTCCAAGTCGAGCGTCGAGAGAATCGAGGACCTCATTCAGAATGTCGGACTTCAAAAAGCAGCGGACCTGGTGGGAACAGATCAGGTGTTAGAAGCGCTCGAAAAACGGTCCCGGCGGGTTTCTAGAAAAAAGTCCTCGGAGGTTCCTCAGATCGGGTAATCGGGGCTAGCTGAGACCCCCTTTTTCGGCATCCTCTATACACCTAGGCCAAGTGATGCAAATAGACCGATTTTTGCATTTAGGCGGAACTGCCCTCTCTTAAACTCAGGCATGTTGCCACAGCCGCAAGAGCTGTCAACCCGAATCCTGCCACGCTAGTGAGCCCCAGGTCTTTGAATGCCCCGGCAAGGTTCAAGCTAGGGCCCTCGGGCTCAGATCCTAACTTTATTCCTTTTTCGTAGAGGTAGATGTTTTCCGCAACCGACCTAGCGTCCGAATAGAGCTTAAACGAGGTTATGGCCAGAACTAGGAAGAAGATAGCTAGAACAGCCCAGAAGACAGCAATCCATTTGTTGGCCGTCTTGCTCATATGCCCCTTCGTGCACTTCAAGGTGTATCTTATTAATTCTCCGGTCCCACCGATACTGATATTCGCACATCGGCCTTTCCCGACTCCTCTGAAACCCGGGGCTCCTCGGGCTCCTCGGGTTCCCCGATCTCCTCTGCATGCGGCTCTGCATGCAACTTGGCGACGACGATCTTGGGCCGGATTTTCTTCTCCTCCCTATTCCGACGTGCCGCCTCCCTCGCCGGTTTCGTTTTCTGTCGGTTGAGCTCCTTTTTGGCGGCCTTGACCTCGGCGTTTACTCGGCCTAGCTTTTCGAGTAGATCATCCCGTTGTTGAACGGCCTCGCCTCGCTCCTTCTCGGCTCTGCTGGCCTGCTCCTCGAGCTCCTCGACCCGTCGAGTGAGTTCGATTCTGGAATCCAGATCTGGCATCAACTGTTTGGCACGATTCTCCGCCTGCGCCAGCTCTTCTTGCTTCTTGGTTGCGGCCTCATTCAACTCGGTTAACACCTGGGAGCCTTCTCTTATTCTCGCCCTCAGGGATTCTTCACGCCGGGCAAAGGCCTCGACCTTCCGGGCTGACTCTACCTCGATCTCCGCCTTCTTTGCGACCAGCCTGTTGAGGCCCGCATCGAGTTTCTCGATCATGGCCCGCTTCAATCGGACGCTCCGCTCGAGATCGGCGGAGACTTTCTGGGCGTGAGCGACCCTGGCAATGATTTGATGTCCGTGTTGGATCCACCAAGACTCGGATTCCGAAACGCCTCTGAGATGGTTGAGTTTTTGGACCACAAGCTGGACCTGGTGGATGAGTTCCGATTTTTGACTCTTGAGTTGCCGCACTTCCTCTTGGGGGATCTCAGCGTCCTCGACCTGCTTTTGCATATAGAGCTTCTGATCCTCCAATTTGTCGATTTCATCCCGAATACTCCTCCAGCGGTGAAGATCCCTGCGGACACCGGGGATATCTTCTGGCATGATTTCTAGCTCATTGAGTTGGTTAAGCAAGCGCCGGGCTTGTTCAAGCGACTCGTATCCCTTTACCTTATCCTCCTCAACAGTATTGGTATTTATGGATCTTTCAGCCCGCTTTAGTACACGTGCGACGCTCGCTCGGGACACACTTGTTTCACGTGCTATAGCACTTTGATTAAATCCCTCGGCAAAGCATTCAAGTATCTGCTTCTCCTTCTCGACTGACAACCGGGGTCTGCCCAGCTTTCTCACTGTCATCTCGGGGTCATCTCTTTATCGTATCTTCTCAACTTCAGGTTTGTATAGTTAATTACCTTACTAGATATACCCCCATATAGGGGGGGTTGGTTTATTCAAGATGGCGGTGTTCTGAACAGGGTTTTGGTCTGGTTTTGGTCTGATTCTGGACAGGATTAGTACAGGTTTTTCCCGGTAATGTGCAGGATTTGGGCGAGTTTCGTACAGGTTCTGGGCAGGTTCTTGAAGGTATCCTGCAGGTTTTGTGCATGTCCAGGATACCATGGGTTTCTATCAGTTGCTTTATTCGCCACTTGCAGGAATCGCCTCTTCAGGAATCGCCTCTTCAGGAATCGTATCTACATCGCTCTCATCTTCACCTGCCTTGGAGCATTCAGTATTTTCGTCGTTTTCATTCAACTCTTTCTGCTCGTTTGTCGTTGTCACGCAAAGAGGGCCGAGAATGGTTTTCAAGTCTCGCATGTTGCCCTCGATAATTGTCACCTTCACGATAATCACCTCCATTCGAAGAGATACATCTCAGGCTATTAAAGATTAGTGCATATGTGACGGTTACATAGTAACTTAGCAACATTAGTAACCTAGGGTAGGACAAAAACGATCTAATGAAAACATGGCACTTGTGGGAGCCAGTTCCCTTCTCAGCGAAGCGCCTTTGACATCTTTCAGATAGGGATGGTTTCTCTATATGATGCCCTTAGATAGACTTGAAGTCTCGACAAGGGCTAAGCTGCCACTCATATCCGGGTGTGGACTTAATTCTTATTATAACTCTTGTGCTATTAGGGCACAAATAGATAAATCGTAGATACAAATCATGTATGAGTTGTCGATTGACTTTCAGATCTGTAATGTTGTCTCATCCTTTAAGCTTGATCGTAGAATGGATTTGTCCAAAATTTTTCAGGCGTATAAATCGATATCTATTTGGAATGACCAAGTCTTCAGAAAATTTGTATTGATAATGAGGATCCCAAGACCAAAAATGTCCCTCCTTATTTATGAGACTGGAAAAGTCATTTGCTCAGGAGCAAAATCAAGAGAACATGCCCTAAGATCTTCTGATATCCTAATAGAAATGCTTCAGAAAAAAGGAATTGAGGTGAAAATATTATGCCCCCCCGAGATTCATAATATGGTGGCCGTTGCTTCATACGGCAGGGATCTTAACCTCGATATTCTTGCACTTTCCTTTGAAGAAGTGGAATACGAACCTGAGCAATTTCCAGGACCGAGACAAACAAGCCGTCCCTCCCTGAAAGCCAAGAACAGGATCTCCATTTCCCCATCAAGATCAACATCCCAAACAGTGATCCCCCCGTTATCCCCAAGCTGGAGATCCGACAGAATATCATCAGCCTCAATCATCCACCTAGGATTTAATTCAACCACCCCTAGACAACAAGACATCATAAACAATGAGGTGAATATACCGACCAGAAATGCCCTGTAGAACCATCCCCTTATCAGAACAATACCCACCCATTGTTTTCACCTAATCTGATAAAAAGAGAAGCATGTTTTCAGAAACGAAAACAACCCATACGTATTACCCGAAGATATCGATGGTTCATCCTGTCAATAGTGGGATTAGTAGGTAACAGGAGAATGTTGGTATCCTATTTATGGGGCGATTTGGCATTATTTCTCTGGCGGAGTAGCCTATGGACTCGCAGCGACGTTTAGAGCTAGTGAAAAGAAATACTCAGGAGATATTGGGTGAGTCTGAACTTGAAGAGATTCTTGAAGCCAAGACGCATCCAGCCGCCTATTTCGGGCTGGCTATAACAGGAAGACTACACATAGGTTACTATATACCGATCGTCAAGATCTCAGATTTTCTCCGTGTAGGATTCAGGTTCAAGATCCTCTTCGCTGATATTCATGGTCATCTGGATGATCAGAAGACTCCTTTTGATTTACTTGATGTGAGAATGGAATATTACATGGAAGCAATTAGAGGGATGTTTGAATCAATTGGGGTAGATGTGTCAAGGCTTGAGTTCGTGAAGGGAAGAGACTTCGAACTTGATGAAAAGTACACACTTGATATGTACCGACTCGCAGCTATGTTTACCTTCAATCGATGTAGAAGAGCGGCGTCAGAGGTAGTTCGGTTTGGTAAGGAACCGAAGCTAAGCGGATTTATTTACCCTATCCTACAGGCGTTGGATGAAGAGTACCTAGATGTAGATGCTCAATATGGTGGAATTGACCAGAGGAAAATAATGGCCTTTGCCAGAGAAGCATTACCACGACTTGGTTACAAGCCCAGAGTCGAGGTAATGACACCAATGCTTCCAGGTCTAACAGGCGAAAAAATGAGTGCTTCAAAAGAAGAGTCAAAAATCGACCTTTTAGACTCAGAAAAAGAGGTCTCTCACAAGATGTCTCGTGCCTTTTGCCCTGCAGGGGAAATAGCAGAGAACGGGGTTCTAGCATTCGCTAAATACGTAATCATGACTTTGAAAGAAGACAGGAGAGAAGAACTGCGAGTAGAAAGACCCGAGAAATATGGAGGACCGATAGTCTACCAGAACATCGACCAGTTAGAAAGAGACTACGCTAAGGGAAAACTCCACCCCCAGGACCTCAAGATGAGCCTAGCGAGAGAAATATCAGAGATACTGAAACCTGTGAAAAATCGCCTCAAGAAAAAAATGAATCTAGTTGAACAGGCATACCCAAGTACAAACTAACCCAGTTACATTATCCTGCCCATCAAAGATCCCGTGGATCAAATGATAGTACACTATGATACTATGTCTATGAGGCTAACCCGTGGATGTCATGATGTATAGAGTACTATGCTACTACACCCTCTAACCCGGGGATATTGGTTTTGAGCATAATCAACCTCTACAATATAGACGGCCAAGAAATAACCCAATTGGTAAGTAGCTCCGTTGAACTTGAGAGAACCCTGCAATCTCTAATCGAGAAACATCTCGAAACACTGCTTGGCGTCAAGTTCCTAGCCACAGAATACCAGATAACCGGGAACTTTTCCGGGAGAATCGATACCCTTGGTCTGGACGCTGAAAATAACTGCCCTGTTATCATTGAGTATAAGCGAACTCTTAACCAGAATGTCATGAGCCAGGGACTTTCATATCTAGGTTGGCTCCTTGACCACAAAGCGAATTTCGAGGCATTGTGTAGAGAAAAACTCGGAGAGGACGCACCTCATGAGGTTGACTGGTCCTCACCTCGTGTATTATGCATCGCATCTGATTTCACTAGATATGATGAGAATGCCTTACAACAGATTGGTCAGAATATTGAGCTAATCAAGTACCGAAAGTTCGGCGAAGATTTTTTGTTATTTGAATTGGTAAACCAGGTATCTTCATCTATTACTACGACAAGACGCATTTCCCACACAACTGTTTCAGGTCACTTGGAGTCCGCAGATAGTGATCTTAAAGAGCTGTTTAAGGATTTTGAGTCCCATATTTTATCCCTTGGGGATGATGTGCAGAAAAAGACTCTGAAACATTACTTCGCTTTCAGGCGTCTCCGTAACTTTGCATGTGTCGAGATTCACCCTAGGAACCGCCAGATCTTGGTGTATGTTAAGCTTAACCCCGATGATATCGATCTGGAGGAGGGTTTCACTCGTGATGTGCGTAACATCGGGCACTATGGAACGGGTGATCTTGAGATTGCGATTAATACGAGGAAGGATTTCGAAAAAGCGAAACCGCTTCTTCTGAAAAGCTATGAATCTACTTAACCTCTCGTGACGATGGATACATGCTCCTAGATATTACCAAAGCCAAAGACCCAGTTGAAGTGAGTTTCGTTCCTAACGCATTGACAGGGAAACACAAACTCTGTCGATAGCGACGGTCCTTTTGCTCATTATAGCCTTGATGCGTCTTGGTGTTCTGCCTTCGAGCGAGGAAACCTATCCTTTCATTGTGAAGATGCTTCTTAACCTGTTCTTCATGCTGGTAGTTGCTATCACTTTAAATGAGAAAGCCACGGTGAGGGAACGGTGGACATTTTCTATGAACATATTATCGGCGTGGGTTCTCCTGAGTGGTTTTGTGACTATCTTCTTTAGGGATGAAGTGGCAGAGTTCTTTCAAAACCTGTTGCCCAGAGCACTTGAAGCCCATTAATTGAGACACTCTCCTGGTTCATCTTCTTTGGTTTTATTATCTTAGTCACATATATCCAGAGACGTATAGTGATGGGTGCAGCAGAGGGGATAGGTAGGCTTAACCTTGGCCTCAAGCGGAGGGGAAACGAAAACATGGACTGGGTGGACTGGCTTGGTTTGTTAACAGCACTCGTGACTTTCACACTATGGATATAGCCGTGGAAGACCGCCCTCCTCTTGTTTTTTGGAGAGTATGTATTCATAGCCAAATATGGGGACGAGGATAACCAGCACCCAGAGAAACCAAGCCGTGAAAAGTCCTATTGGAACCACAAAAAGAACCCGACTCCTGATCCACTCATGCTTAATACCATACGCGGGTGCAATTCTTTCGTAAGGTAAGGGGTTCCTTGGCAATATGAATGGATCTGGTTCTGTTATTATCCCCGCGAGTCAGGTAATATCCAACCCTCCAATTATCGTAAGTGATATTGTATCCTATGACGCGATGGGTGGTATTTCTTCCACTAAAGGAACCATTGGAAAATGTCCAGTTCCCACTGCCCCAGTCTTTAACATCCAAGATGGTGTAGTTGCCTTCTGGTACTGTGAAGCAAATGATATCTCCGACCTTGGCAGACTTGGCTGGCACTTTTAGAAAGACGGCTTTATCGCTTCCCATTGAGGTGTAACTTGAGGAATATCCAAGCAAACCCGTGAAGAGCAAGATGATAGGAATAGCGACAACTATGATAATTCCTATGACGAGGGTGATATGTTTCAACTTATCTCCATGTTATAACGTCCATCCCAACCTCTTATTTATCTTCCAGGGGGCGGGGGAGAACGGGGCATCTGGAAAGGCACTCTTAGGCGATTACCTGCTCTTCTCCCCCATCTCCCTGACCGCCATTCCGAGCCTCACGAGCTCCCTCATCTGGGCCTTGGTGACATTCATTCCCGGGCAGGCATCCTTCACCCACTTGAGCGCCTTCAGCGGGTTCATCCCCTGCCAGACCAATCGCCCAGCGATGGCAGTGCAGGTCCGACCCCGCCCTGCATAGCAGTGGAAGAGATATGGCGGGCCACCGATCAGGGACCACCCCTTTTCCCGGGCGTCGTCCATGCCGTCGAGTATGTGGTTCATGTCGCCCATCTGCTCAGCGGTGGGGCCATGAAACTCTGAAGAAGGCATGAGCACGTGGTCCATCCTGCCCACCTCGACGATCGGCCTGCTGTCAACCTTCACGAGGCTGATTATGGTGTTGAAGTGCTCGCCCAGCTCGGAGATGTCCCAGGGATACTTCATCGGCCCCGGTCGCCCTGCGAGTTCTTCGGTCACCCAGAAAACATGCTTCATATCTGTCTTGGGTCCGGGGCGGCTTAAAAGGGGGCGGTTCATTTCTTGTACCAAGCATCTGTTGTCGACGATATATTCGATATTATCTTGATTGTCCTCACAGTCAGATCCAACTTGTCGATGTCCTCGGCATCAGTTTCCTGTGACTGTTTTAACCTGTCGAGGTCACAATGAGACTCAATGGCATTCCGCAGCATTTGTTCTAGGTCCATTGGCGGGATTGCTTCGATCTCCCACTTCTGCATGCCATATCTCTTAACATACTTCTGCCCACGGTAGTTTTTCTCCTTGGGTTTCCGCATCAGGATAGACGGATAGTCCTCTATCTGGTCCTCTGTGAGGGCTTGGGTCTCCACGATACACCTGATCCGATCTTTTGCATCTTCCGCCATCCCTATCCCATCAGCATCGAAGTCCCCAAAGTAGAGTAGCCTCATCCTCGGATGAGGGAACCTGCTGTCAATGCGGTCTATGAGGGGGACCGATGACCATCCTCTCCCGATGATGAGGGGCACCCCGTACTCGTCACAAATGGGCTCAAAGGAAGCTCTCAGGGCGTCTTTCTCGACCCATATCCCGATGTATTCTGGCTGGTCGTACCACCAGTCTGTCCGGTATTGTTTCCTGACCCACTCGTAGTAGTCATCGATGCTATTCCAAAAATATCGTTCGAGAATAGGTCTTGTATTGTCGGCAAGGCATCCTCTGGGGAGGTTTATGTTATCGTATTTACCTTGTCGAGCATTGGCGAGTGCATTCGTCAGTTTTCGGTAAGCCGGAGTCTTCTCGGGCATAGGCCCCTGGTACTCTGGCTCGACGATAACGCCTGTTGAGAGGAGCCTGTAGTAAACCTGTCTCAAGGTAATTCTTCCCTCGTAGGGTTTTATCTCATCCCACGCCTCTTTTATGAGTTCAATGGTTTTGGGTAAAGCCTTCACACATTATCCCTCCTCCACTGCTTTTACTGCGCCTTGAAGCCTCCCAACCTCTTCGATCAGGTTGGCCCACACCTCTGGATACTGCTCCCTAACCTCCTCCATGCTCAGCGACTCGTCCTCTACCAGCCACCAGCCCACCGACATGCCGCCGTGCTGGGTCATGATCTCACCTCCCCCTGCCCTGGTCTGTACGAGGGCGTAATCAGGCTTGACCTCGAACCTCGTCGAGTCCTTGAGGGGCCTGTTCCTCCCGCACAGTGGACACGTCAGGTACTGGGTCCGGGTGCCTTGCTCTAGGGCGTACTGCCTGCGCTCCTGGGCGGTCTCATCCCTCCTTTCGCGATAGCTTTGCTTCCAATCGGGGTCTATATCGGCTTTCAAACTTACACCGAAAAGGGGTAGACAACTCTGGCTGAAATAGATCCATCGACCCCCGATTATGACTTACTTACCGAAAATACCCGGTGCAGTGTAATTAGAACGAAGCGATGTTATGTACAAATAGCGAAGTAAATGGAGGTTTAGCATGCCCATGATCCGGGCTCCGGGCAGCTCCTGCCTCATCCTCGATCGGGATCCGGTCCATCCGGTCCACGATTCCGAAGCACATATCAACCCGCCAGATCATCTATCCATGGGAAGGGGGATAATCCGTCAGTAAGGCGCCAACATCACCTAAGCTACCCGTGGTACGGGACGCCGGACGGGCCGCAGGGGAGCTGGCTTCACTGGGTTCCCTGGAGGGAGTACGACTCCACCCACGTACCGCTGATCGGTTTCTACGACTCACAGTCCACGGAGGTAATTGACTACCACGTGAGGGTTGCCCAGAGCGTCGGGCTCGATGGATTCATATCATCATGGTGGGGTCCTGGCAACTACATCGATGAAGGTTTCGGTATGCTCCTCGATGTCGCCGGTAACAGGGGATTCAACGCGACCATTTACCTCGAGAACGTCAGGGACGGGGATGATCTTTTGGACCAGCTCAGGTACGTACTGACGAGGTACTCGGGCCACCCGGCCTTCCTGAGGAGCTCTGGAAGGCCCGTGATTTTCATCTACAGCCGGGTTATTGGAACCCTTGCACTGGACGAGTTCGCCAGGGTGTTCTCGGTGCTGAGGAACGAGGGCCTGGACGCCTTCTACCTCGCCGACAGGCTGGACCCGAACTACCTGGAGGTCTTCGACGGGATACACACCTACAGTCCCCTCTCCGGGATGGACCGGTACCCGGAGCTGGTTGCAGAGGCCCGGGACAGGGGAAAGGTGTTCGCCGCTACGATCGCTCCCGGTTACGATGACACCGTGATAAGGGACCCGGGCCTGGTGGTGGAGAGGGCAGACGGTACCTATTACCGGGACTCGTGGGAGACGGTGATGCTCTCCAATCCAGAGTGGGTGCTGATCACGTCCTGGAACGAGTGGCACGAGGGCAGCGAGATCGAGCCCAGCCTGGAACACGGTGACCTTTACCTGAACCTCACCCACCTATACTACAGCCTATTCGAATCGGGTAGGCTCACCGCCAGGTGGGAGGAGAGGATTGTGGAGATGGAGGACCTCCTCTCCACGGCCCGGGGAGTGATCGACAGGATGGCGGGTGAGGGCCTGGACACGCGCATCGTTGAGCGGGATTACTCCATAGCCCTGAGCGTCTGGGAAAGATACGACTACGACGTGGCCAGGATGTACCTGCATAGGATACTGGAAAAGGGCGTCGCTGTGCCAGAGCTGGAACTGCTTCCGCTTCTTGCGATCCTCCTCATCTTCTCCTCCAGAGGACCCTGGAGTAGAGGGTGATCCCCAGTACCATTATCGATGCCGTCACGATGATGCAGATGGAGACCTGCCCTGCGGTCAGGGGGTTGTAGCCCGAGTAATCCAAACCGGCCAGGACGTAGAGTATCGAGGAGTTGGCTATTGAGACGGGGTATATCTTGGCGAAGGACTGGAGGAATGACGGCAGGTAGGCAAGGGGCGTGAACATCCCGCCAATGGCCGCTGATATCACCGAAATCCCTACGCCAGTCATGATCGAACCCTGGACGGGTTTTATTAGGCTGGCGATAATGGTCCCTATGCCAGCTGAGCAGACGAAAACCAGCGCGAGAAAGCCCACTGCGACCAGAGCATCGGCTCCGTCCGCCCTGAAGCGAGCCCCCAGGGCGAAGCCCGAAAGGGCGACGAGGACGATTGCCAGACACGAGAAGGATGCGAGACCGAGGATCCTTCCCAGGAAATCCTTCATCGGGTTGATCGGCATGGACATCAGCTTCGAAAGCATACCCCTCTCCCTGTCGTAGGCGACGCTCGCCGGGAGGTTGCTCATCCCCGCGATCATGACCGCGAATATCATCATCGGTACCGTGACTGAGCCCTTTGCGTAGGGCTGTACTTCGGGGGGGCTTGAGCCGACGAAGGAGACTGACCCTATCATGACCCATATTATTGGCCACCCGATGGTCCAGAAAAGGGAGGACTTCTCCCGGAGAAGCTCCTTGATGGTCCTTCCCATAGTTGCGGTGACCTGTCCCAACTAGTCCACCTCCCCGACGCTCTTCCCGGTGAGCTTGAAGAAGACATCCTCGAGGCTTGGCGGGGTGGCCTGAACCTGGAGCACCTTTGCCCCCACCTCGTCAAGCCTCCTGATTATCTCCGGTGTCTTTTTCTCCGAATCCCTCGAGTAGACCCTGTATCCCAGCTCGGTCTCCAGCACCTTGCCATCCTCGCTGAATCCGCGCAGCGCCTCGACCGCACCGCTGGATTTTGCTGCGGTCTCGAGGCTGATCACGTTCTCCAGCCCGCTCGACGCCTTGAGACTCGACGGGTCACCCTCGGCGATGAGGTTGCCGGAATCGATCAGTCCAACCCTCGAGGCGAGCTCGGCGTCGGAGCCCAGGTGTGTGATGAGCATTATAGTGGTATCCCTTTCCTTGATTTCCTGGATCAGCCCGAAGAACCTTCGTCGCGCCGATGGGTCGAGACCCGTCGTGGGCTCGTCGAGGAGCAGGACGCGGATCCCCGGAAACAGGGCGGTTGCCACCTCGAGGCGCTTGCGCATCCCCCCGGAGTAGTTGGAGACCCTCTTGTCCGCATCCTCCTCCAGTCCCACCTTCCCGATCAGTTCGCGGGCGAGGTCTCCCGCGGAGGACTTTGAATGCCCGAGTAGCCTGGCGAAGTAGACCAGGTTCTCGTAGCCCGTCAGGGCTGGAGATGTGAAGTTCACCTGGGGGACGTAGCCTATTAATCCCCTGTCGCTGTCGGGGGATTTGCCCAGGATCTTCACCTCGCCCGATGTCGGGAGCACCACCGAGGCCAGGATGGAGACCAGTGTCGTTTTCCCCGAGCCGTTCGGTCCCATCAGGCAGTAGAACTCCCCCTCCCTGACGGCGATGTTAAGACCCCTGAGGACCTCGACACCATCGTAACTCTTCTTCAGGTTCTCGACCTTGATCGCGTACATCGCTTTCCCACATTCCCATGGCGAGAATATGGTAGTGGATATAAAAAAGTAATCGGGGGAACCCGGCTCATATCGCCCCTATCGATCTGAGGTATTCCATCGAATCCAGTATGCGCTGGTGGGTCTCGTCGAGGCTGAGGTCCTCACCCTTTATCCCCTCCATCTCCATGGTGAATGGTCCCTCGAAGCCCAGTTCATTGAGGGTTCCGAACACCTTGGGAAAGTCCACAACCCCCTGGCCCAGGGTCGGGAAGTACCAGGTCTTGGCACTCCCGTTGGTGTCCTTTAGGTGGATGCTGGCAACGTACTTCTTCACCCTCTCCAGCTCGTCCACCCCCCTGACGCCCTCGTTGTAGAAGTAGATATTGGCCGTGTCGAAGTTTATCCTCACGGCGGGATGGTCAACCCCGGACATGGTTGCGAGCATCTGGTCAGCGTTCTGGCAGAGGTCCGGGTGGGTCTCCATTGACAGGACGGTACCACAGCTCCGGGCGACGTCACCCAGCTCCGCCAGCCTGCCATAGGCCTCCTGCAGGGGAAGCCCCCCCGACTTCGTGCTGCAGAAGATCACCCCTACATCCATCTGTCTGGCCACGTCCATGGCTATCTCGAGCTCCTCAATGCTACCACGGTCGCCGAGGTCGCATCCAGTGGCGAGTGATGATGCCGTCAAACCGTGTTCGCCGAGCTCTCCCTTGACCTTTTCCACCTCGTCCTGGCCAGGTGGACCGATCTCCACGTGGTATATACCGGCCCTGGGCAGGTACTCGAAGGCGAGATCGGCGTATTTCCGGTAGGAGGCGGGTCTGCATGCAATGAGGTTTGTCAACGCGGTCACCCCTCGCTGGGGGCCCCGAGGTATTGAAATGTCTTTCAGTATAGCCCAAGTTCGGGAGTACACTAATAAGATGCGGAAAAGGCCCGCGGGGACATAGGAGAGCTAGAAATGGTCACCGAGAAGATGGGTTTCGGAATAGTTGGCTGCGGGGTAATTGGGCCCTGGCACAGGGACGCGATACAGTACTTGGAGGAGGCCGAGCTGGTCGCGTGCTGCGACGTTGACGAGGCAAGGGGCCGGAAGATGGCGGAGGAGAGCGAGGGCCAGGTCAAATTCTACGGCGATTACGGCGATCTCGTGAGGGACCCCGGTGTCGACGCGGTGTGCGTCTGCACCCCGTCGGGCCTCCACGGGGAGGTAGCCGTCTCGGCGGCGGAGGCGGGCAAGCACGTGCTCTGTGAGAAGCCGATGGAGATAACCAGCGAAAAGATGGACGAGATGATTTCGGCCTGCAGGAAGAACGGGGTCAAACTCGGCAATATCTTCCAGCGGCGAACCCACAGATCATCCCAGATAGCCAAGGACGCGATAGACAGGGGAATCCTGGGAAAGATGGTCCTCGGGGATATCTACCTGAAGTACTACAGGGCACAGTCCTACTACGAAAGCGCGGGCTGGCGGGGAACGTGGGCCCTCGACGGCGGCGGTGCCCTCATGAACCAGGGCGTACACGGCATAGACCTCGCCCTCTGGATCATGGGGCCCGTCCGATCGGTTTACGGGCGATCTGACCACATGGTGAGGGACATAGAGGTCGAGGACACCGCAATAGCCCTTCTGGAGTACGAGAGCGGTGCATGGGGAGTTCTGGAGGGAACGACCTCCGTGAACCCCGGGGAGTCCACGACACTTTCGATGCACGGGAAGAAGGGCACCATCACCCTGGAGAACGATAGCATATCCAAGTGGGCCGTCGCCGATGGCGAGGACGAGAGGGCCGAGGTGAAGCCCTACGATGTCGAGGGAGAGAAGGACGGAGCTGCCTCCGATCCGACTGCAATAGGCCATGCGGGCCACGTTTTCCTGGTAAAAGACCTGATCGAGGCCGTCAGGGCGGACCGAGAACCCTTTATAACCGGTGAAAGCGCCCGCAAGGGGGTCGAGCTCATCCTCGGCGTGTACGAGTCCTCCAGGGTAGGTAAACCGGTAAAACTCACCTGAATGGCGGTAAAGAATAACCATAAAAGATAATTAGTTAAATTTCATAATTAATTACTAATTATCAGCCCGCAGAGTAACAAATTGCATCGGTAATTTATTAGACATCGTGGATATTACAGAGCGATGAGATTTTCAAAATCTCTGGCTGTTCTCGCGTGCATAGTAACTTGCATGGCAGGACTGTACATCACATACGAGACGACTAGCGCTGGATCCGTGGAGACTATGACGATGCCCCCTCGAATAGGTGGCCTCGGAGAGCTCCTCAATCCCACCAACGACGTCGGCATCAACCACATGACGGGGCCGAACGGGGATGCCCTCTCCGGAGAGGTCTGGCAGAGCCTACCCTATGCGGAGGTATCGGCGGCGATGGAGGCGAAGGGCCTCACCTGGGACGAGTCAACGGTCGAGACCCTGATCGTCATGTTCGACGGTACCCCACTGTACATATTCACCGTCGAGACCGCTCCGGTGAACTGCACATACGGGGTGTTCCTCTACGCTCGGGATGACCTTGGCAACACAGAGATATGGTACATGGTTACCAACATCGGTCAGAAATCCATAATGGGCACAGACCCCACAATCTCGACGATACCGGTCTACACCTGGGCCAACGGTATGCCGGTGTACTTCGTGTCTGTCTACCACTGGGTCGGAACGGACATCTACATGCCCGGGAGGTGGGTGCCCTACAACTACTGGTGGCACAACTCCCACA
>Ga0180433_10006057_pt1 | contig 16031 bp, 12 predicted proteins | sample SS_ome_8_FD_132980 | JGI IMG/M metagenome (GOLD analysis project Ga0180433, IMG submission 132980) | Hypersaline lake sediment archaeal communities from the Salton Sea, California, USA - SS_1_D_1 metaG | ecosystem: Environmental > Aquatic > Non-marine Saline and Alkaline > Hypersaline >... | reverse complement strand
ATCAAGAGGCTGTAGATGCTATAAGTAGTTGGAAAAGTGTAAAAAAACTCATCTTGCACTCTACAAATATCGAGAAACTTCCCAAGTTTAGTGAGGATAGTGAGTTAAGGTATGTAGACCTTTCAAGCTGCCGGCGCCTAGACCCCTCGGAACTTCCTCTTGTTCGATCACTTAAAGGTGTAAACTGTTCTGAAACAGCTTTATCATCTCTTAACTTATTGAGAAACAACCCTCAGCTTGAGGTGGTACAGCTTCAAGCCTGTGATAACATCACGGCTGAGGAGTTACAGCAGTTTCCTCATATGCCAGTCTTGAGAGACTTAAATTTGGAAAATTCGACATTAGATACTGTTGAGTTTTTTGCACATTTGCCTCAAATACAAAAACTTAACCTGTCGCGGTGTCCAAATCTTTCTGCGCAGGAGTTAAGAGCATTTCCAAGGCTCGCTACTTTAGAAGATTTAAATCTTTCATATTCGCATCTGGATTCATTGGAGCCATTACAAGCGTTACCTTCTTTGAGAAAACTTACTCTTTCACATTGTGAAGATATTCCGCCTGCGGTTTTTCAATTGCACATTGCTATGAATCAATTAAGAAGCATCGACTTTTCTTCTACTCATATAAGATCCTTCGAGTTTTTTGAAGAAAATCCTCAGTTAGAAGAGGTCAATGTTTCAAACTGTGAAGATCTCCCTCCCTTTTATTTGCCTTTATGCAGTGCAAGAAAACTGTTTGTTGCTGGAACGCAGTTTGTAGGAGTGCAACCTGAAGCAGAAGAAGCTGCTTTGCAAAGGGTTGAGGAGCTTGATATAAGTGCGTGTCGGGCGATTGAAAATTTTGACTTTTTACGTCAGCTGTCTAATTTAAAAGGCCTTAAAGCGGCAGGGTTAGAGAGGGTTTCGGACCAACTTTTTAGGCGCGGATACTGGGGAGCATTAGAGCAACTAGATGTATCTAGGTGTGGCAGTGTGCAAGGAGGTGATTACTCGGGATCTATGCCTAAGTTAAAAGAGTTGAATATAAGTTATACTGCATTGGCAAACTTAAGTCTTTTAAAACTTAATAGAAAGATTGAAGTTTTACATGTATCTCAGGATGACCGGCAACAACCAGGTGTTTTTTGGCCAGTAGGAAGACATTTCCCAAAGTTAAAAAAGTTTTTTATAGAAGGTTTAACGACCTCTCTTTGGCCTGATTTGAGCAGTATGAAGCAGCTCGAGGAATTGTCTGTTTCTACTCTCCATACATTGGATGGGGTACGAATTGGCTCAGGGATAGAGAAGTGTAGTCACCTGAAAAAACTACATGTTAATGGAAGAACAACGATTTCAAAGAGAAAGATTGAACGGTTAGGCAGAGATAGTAGCAAACTATGGAATTTGTATAACTGGGCTGGAGTGGCACTTTTAGTTGCTCTTTGCGCATGGAGTGCATTGAGTGGAATTCATCCCCTATTCTTTTTTGGAGGTTTTGTAGCAATTTCTGCGAGCATGTATAGGCTAAGCAATTATATTAAAAGAAGAAGCCAAGAGGTTTTGGCAATTGTATGAGAGTCGGAAGCAGGGGTTTTTTACAAGGAGTTTTACAACCTTTTCAAAAGAAACCTCCATTAAGAAGAAAAAGCGAGCAAAAAGTCAATCACGTCTTTCATGAAACGAAAGAAAATCAGCCATCAGAAAGAAATGAAAAGCATATTGCTTCACTAGGCCCCCATGTTTTTGGCCATATCTCCTCCTTTCTGCCTCCAGAAGACCGGTTTGCCACCAAGCTTTGTAACAAAGAGTCTTTGCATGCAGTACAAACCCGCTTTGCAAAAAAGATGCGTCCCGGTTTTTTTAAAGAACTTGTCATTAAAAAAGGGTGGGATATACGAAAATTCTCAAAAGCTGAGAGAGATGCATTAGATCGAATTGGAGAAACTGTTCGTGTATTAGATCTTACAGGTCTCGAACTTACAGAAGAGCGTATTGACCTGCTCGAAGTTCTCTTTCCTAACCTTGAGGAGGTTGACCTCACTGAAGTAGAATTTGCAAATCAAGAGGCGATAGATGCGCTAGGAGAGTGGAAGAGTATAAAAAAGCTTATTTTGTCTTCTACTGCTCTAGGAGAACTACCTGGGTTTCATAAGGATTGCGCGTTAGAGTATCTGGATATTTCAAATTGTAGGCAACTCGACCCATCAAACATGCCTCTTATCCAATCGCTTAAAGGAATTAATTTCTCTAAAACAAAACTTTCTCATTTTAATTTCTTAAAAAACAACCCGCAGATTGAAGAGTTGGATCTTCAAGGTTGTCAAGAACTTACGTCGGGTGAGTTGCAGCAGTTTCCTCGAATGGACAGATTGCATACACTGAGTTTACAAGACACGCAAATACCGACACTTCAATTTCTTCAGAATCTTCCTTCCATGCGGAAACTCAACTTGTCTGGCTGTCGTAATCTTACAGCGAGTGAGTTACGGGACTTTCCTCAGCTTTCTTGTTTAGAAGACCTTGATTTGTCCTGCACTCACCTCGATTCTTTGGACTTTCTTCATGGCCTATCTCAGATTGTAAAGCTCTCTTTAGCTCACTGTGAAGGTCTTAGTCTCCATGATTTTGATAGGTTTCCTGTCATGACTCACTTAAGGAGCCTCAACCTTGCATCTACTCAGATTCAAAGCTTTAGACTTTTTGAAAATAATCAGGATATCGAAGAGGTCAACCTGTCGCAGTGCCAAAACCTGCCTCCCTTTTACCTTCCTTTTTATAAGGTGAGAAAGCTCTTTGTTTCTGGAACAAGTTTTGCAGGATTACACCAGCTCTATAGAGGGAGAGAAAATACATTAGATAGAATTGAAGAGCTTGATGTCAGTCAGTGTCCTCGTGTATGGGATTATTACTTTTTGCAGCGTCTTACAAACTTAAAAAGCCTCAAAAGTGAGCGAATTCCTGGTAATCAGCTGTCAGAAGGAAGATGGAGTTTCTTAGAAAAACTCGATCTTTCTGGAAATAGGAATGTTTATGAGTATTATGCCGACTTTTCACACTCTATGCCCAATTTGAAAGAACTCAATGTAAGTAATTCAGAAATAAGATCTTTAGACGTATTAAGCAGAAATCCAAAACTTGAAGTTTTACACATATCTCATAATGAACCTTGGGGGACCTTTAACTTAAGGTTGTTAGAGACCCATTTTCCACACCTAAAAAAGCTTGTTATGGAAGGATTAAGGAATGGTGAACTACCAGACTTAAGCAAAGTAAAAAAGCTCGAGGAAATAGCACTCACCTTGCCAAATCGCATGCAGCATCTGTGGAAAAAGAGAGGGATAGAGAAAATTGAGCGGCTGAAAAAACTGCATCTGAATGGAAGAAAGTCATGCTCTCGAGGAAAAATTGAAAAAGTGTGTAGCAAAATGAAATGGCACTTTATAAAGTTTAGGTTTGGGCAAGTTGCATGTATCATTGGATTTCTTGCGCTGTTTGTTTTGACAATGGTTTACCCCCTCTTCTACATTCCTTTTGTGGGAAGCTTTAAGCTTATGATGGTGTATGATGCATATATGACAAGAAGAATGCAGACAATTCCACAAATACTGGAGAATTAACATCAAAATCACTTTACATTACATAAGTATTTTTTTATTCAAGAAACAAAACAAGAACATAAAAGGAGTTCTATTTTATGCGAAATATCTTATTTTTTCTTTCGCTGACTTCATGTGTGGCTGCTCATCAGATTCAAGCAGCTGATACACAGCATATAAAGGGCATGATGGCAAGCCATCGCTACCATGACCTAGGAAAATATGGAAAGCAACATATCGGAAAAGAGTGCTCTCTTTCTGAAATTGCAGGTATTGCACGAGAGATTCAGGACGAGTCTGTACAAAAGGCAGTCGATTCCACGAGAAACTATATGAAAATGAGACCAGACTGGCTTTCGATGTCCTCTGGATCTTACTTTCAAATTGCTCTTTTCTTTGAAACAGAAGTGAATCAGGGGCAGCACAAAGGCTACTTGAAAAAGAGTCAAACAGGTCTAGAATATGATGTTGAGTGTGATGCAGAGTTCCAATCTCAATTTATCGTTGCAAAGGACAAATCTGCTTACTTGGGCGAAGGAAAGAAAAAAATCGTTACAAAAGCCCTAATGTATGGAAAGTATCCTAAAGTGGTTGCTCGTGCAGAACAAAGCATGAATATGGATCGCGAGATGGACATTACAAAGAAGATGCATGATAAAGAGGGGATTTTTAGAACGTATGGTTTTGGAAAACATAGAGATGGTGGAAAGAAATCTAGCACTATCTATGCTCACCTCTATCGACCAGGCTCTTTCCAGACTATTTTTGAGAAGAAGATGAAGTTTTCAACACGAGAGAAAGTTGAAATGGCACTGAACGTTTTAAAAGGCCTTCGCTCTCTTCATCAAGAGGGGTATGCGCATTGTGATCTTGGTGCTCGTAACTACCTCGTTGATGTGAAAAAACATGGTGGTCACAGAACTGTGGAAGCAACCATTGCTGATCTTGGTCGAGCTAACACAATCAGCGAACTTAATGATTCAAAAGTGCAAGGAAACACAACCTACACAGCTCCAGAAGGGCTTTTTAGAAGCAAGATGAAAGGCGCAGATTACTTGAAGGCTGATGTTTTTGCGGTCGGCTGTGTCTTCTACTGGCTCTGCTATGAAAAAAGAGCTCCATGGCAAGACAGATCTTTTGTAAAGGATGAGTCAACACCTTTAAAGGAGCGTTACAAGGTAATGACTTCTAAGATTGAAAAAGCGACAAAAGAGCGTCGTGAGTATCTAGAAAGTAAAAAAAATCACGGTGTGACCCTTTCACAAAAGGAAGCTTTTGAAGCAGTGATCCTTAACATGCTTGAGACCAATCCTAAAAAGAGAGTGCCTGCAGAGAAGCTTGTTCAGGAAATGGAAAAAGTCCGCTCAAATAACCATGTTTCAGGAAAGAAGCCTAAAAAAATAGCAAAGCTCATTCCTAAAGCACCTCAGAAGAAGCACTACTCTTTAGTCTGCTTCTAAAGAAAAAACAAAATTGAAAATTAAAAACAAGTAAGATAGCCTCTATCTTACTTGTTTTTTTTTGGAGGTTTGCAGTGGGCAAAAAGAAGAGATGGTTTCTGTGGTCTATTTTATGTGTTCTCACACTAGCACTTGGGGGTTATTTCGTAGCTCGTTACATTGACAAGCAAAAAGAAAAGGGCTACTTTTTAGAAGAACTTCAGAGCACATTAGAGAAAAAAGAGCATAAGGCTGCAAGAAGACTTTTAGAAGAAGCTCATGAATATGCTCTTACAGAAAAAGATTGTCTCGCACTAAAGAATCCTCTGCTTGATAGAGCGGTAGCACGGATCAGTGTTTTATCAGAGGACACTTCTATTTTCTCCAAACTTTTGTGTGCAGCTTTTTTTATCGAGACAAAAAAAGAGGAGCTTATAGCACGGCGAGATCCCTATTTTTCAAGTATTGAAAGTGGTTTGCCCTATGCTGTAGAGGCAACCTCTTCATATGGTCTTATTTATCTCTCTCAAAAGCCACATCCAGAGGCTCATAAGAAGGTCATTGTGTCTGATGGAGAAAACTCTTTACTGATGCGCTTCATACATGCTTCTTCACAGAAACTCATTCACAATAAAGAGAGAAGCAGAAATGTGCTTAAGGAGATAAATAAGAAGGTATTTATTCCCTTTTCCCATTTTTATACATGCAAAAGGGCACTTGAGCTTCGTTTTTCTCTGCGCCTCTCGCTTAAAGAAAAGATTCAGATTGCAAAAGACCTTATAAAAGATGCAAAAGTTTTAGGTAATAGAGCTCATATTTCGTCCAAGACGGTCTACATTCATCTATCTAAGAATAGAGAGAAAAAACGCGACGTAGCAGCATACATTATTGATGGAAGTGAAAATGAAAAAAGAGACGTTGTCGACTCCTTAGGTTCCATTTTCTGGCAGCTTGCAAAAGGAAAGAGGTTTCATAGGGACTCTAGAGACTTTTACGAGAAAAATATTCAAAGAAGAATCGATCTTTTATCCCACTGCTCAAAAGGAGAGCTTTCCCCAAAAGAGACTTTTGAATATATTGCGCTTCAGATGATCGATCCTAAAAAGCGAGAAAAAATGACCTTAGACCATACTATCCACTCGCTAGATCGGCTCTTACACCGTATATCGTAAGGACTTACCATGAAACATCTCCTTTTGCTCTTGCTTCTTTTTGCACCGATAACCCTGTCTCAAGAGGGAAAAGAGCAGCCTTATGTGGGCCGCATTCTTATAGGTGATATGAAGAGTGGTATAAGTCAGTCTACTTGGATTTATGTCCATGCCGCAGCTAAGTACTATAAGCAAAACAAGCCGCTCTGCATTATTTTGGAACTCAATACACCTGGTGGAGAGGTGTTTGCGGCACAACGCATTTCCGATGTTTTGAAGGAGCTCGATACGCAATATGGTATTCCTGTCATTGCTCATATTAATAACTGGGCCATTTCAGCTGGAGCTATGTTGGCATACTCTTGTCGACATATTGTCATCGATAAGGATGCCTCTATGGGTGCTGCTGAACCCATTCAGATGGGTGGGCAAAAAGGGCCTGAGAGTGCTCCTGAGAAGATTAATTCAGCCATTCGTGCGGATTTTAGGAATAGAGCCCAGTTTTATGATCGAAATGGGGATATTGCAGAGGCAATGGTCGACAAGGATCTCATCCTTGTACAAAGAGGAGAGGAGGTAGTACGCCTCTCAAAAGAGGAGGAGATCATTGAGGGTGATCAGCTGATCTCAGGAAAGGGAAAGCTTTTGACATTAGATGGAAAACAGCTTCTCGATTTAGGCGTTGCAGATATGATGCTCGAGCCAATATCCTTGCAGACCCTTTCTGAAAAAGAAAAAAGAGAAAACTCTTTTCCTTTAAAGAAATCACCTTTAAGTCAATTAGAGGTTTTTCAAGAGTATCTTAATGCCCCGGTTCATACGTTTGAAATGGATTGGCAAACCTCCTTCTTAGCCTTTCTTGCAACTCCTGCAATATCCTCTCTTCTTGTTCTCGGGCTTCTTTTAGGTTTTTATATTGAATTTACAACCCCAGGTTTTGGCATTCCTGGAAGTATCGGTCTTTTATCCCTCTTTTTCATTATCCTTTCCTCAAATGCTTTAGAGGCAATTTCCTGGTTAGAGCCTTTGCTCTTTTTTCTTGGGGTGTCCCTTTTACTTATTGATCTTTTTGTGATTCCAACTTTTGGCATTATAGGAATCTTGGGAGCCATTTTTGTGCTGATAGGTTTGGGAGGCATGCTGCTTCCTGGTCTTGCGGCTATTGAATTTGATGGAGAGACTTTAAATGCTGCTGGAGAATACGTTCTAGGGCGCCTTTCATGGATATCGGGATCTCTTCTAGTTGCAATCGGATTTATCATTTTTATGAGTCGTTATCTGCTTAAACCTGAATTGCAAGTTTTCAAAAAGATCGTGCTCACAGATACAGAACTTTTAGAAAAGGGCACTCATGAGATGGAAGTAAGCCCTTCAATAAGCAAAGAGCATCTCAAGGTGGGACAGCGAGCGAGGGTAGTAGTGCCCTTACGCCCTGCAGGAAAGGTAGTTGTAGATGATGTTGAGTATGATGCAATAAGTTCTGGTAGTTTTATAGAAAAAGATGTATACGTTACAATTTGCCGTATTGAAGGTGAAAAGATAGTTGTAGAAGAGAAAATTGTATGATGCCCTGGTTACTTTTATGTATAAGTTTGATACTTATCTTTTTTGAATTTTATGCCCCTGGAGGTGTTTTGGCTCTCATTGGCTCTATTGTATTTATCGGAGCATGGGTCATTGCGATCTCTTCTGACATGAGCTTTACAGAGCTTGTCCTCTTTATTCTTATTTCCCTCATTACTCTTATTCTCACTATCCGGTATGCAATATACCGTATTAAAAAAAGCTCAAGCCGTGACACCCTTATGCACTCGAAAGATCAAGAGGGGTATCAGGGAGCGCAGTTTGATGCATCGCTTATTGGAAGACAAGCGGTAGCATATACGGATTTACGTCCTTCTGGTTTTATTATTGTTGATGATGTGCGTATTGCAGCGACATGCCAGAGTGGATACGTTGAAAAAGGGTCATCGCTTAAAATTATTGGTGGTGATGGCGCACACGTTATTGTTAAACATATTGTAGAGTAGGTATCTATGTCAGACTTTTCATTTCTATTACAGGGAACGACAGAGGGTTTCTCCCTTTTAGTTATTCTTATTGCAGTTGTCGCACTTATTATGATCTCCATTTTGGGGAAATTTATCAGCCTCTGGTTTCAAGCCTTTGTTTCAGGAACACCTATTGCTCTTTTTAACATTATTGGAATGAGTTTGAGGAAGATTCCTCCTCGTACTATTGTAACCGCTCGCATTAACTCGTATAAAGCAGGCTTGAAGCAGATTTCTGTTGCAGATTTAGAGACCCACTATCTCGCTGGTGGTCGTGTTTTAGAGGTTGTTGCAGCACTCATTGCAGCACAAAAAGCAAATATCGCCCTTAACTGGCAGCAAGCGACCGCTATTGACCTTGCAGGAAGAGAAATTTTAGAAGCGGTTCGTACCTCTGTAAATCCTAAAGTGATTGACTGCCCAGACTCAGCTCATGGCGAATTTATTACTGGTGTTGCAAAGGATGGTGTTCAGCTTCGTTGTCGTGCACGTGTAACTGTGCGAACAAATATCTTGCAACTCGTCGGTGGTGCCACAGAAGAGACTATTGTGGCTCGTGTAGGTGAGGCAATTATCAGTGCTATTGGTGCTGCTGAAACTCATTTAGACGTACTTGAAAACCCGCAAGTTATTTCAAAACGCGCTCTTGAAAAGGGATTAGATGCAGGAACTGCCTATGAGATTCTATCTATTGACGTTGCAGACGTAGATGTTGGAAAAAATATTGGAGCAGAACTCCGCGCTGCAAAGGCTGAATCTGATAAGCGTATTGCACAGGCAGAAGCTGAAAAGCGCCGTGCAATGGCCGTTGCTATGGAGCAGGAAAATAGTGCAGAGGTCAAAAAGATGGAAGCTAAGTATGTTGAAGCGAAAGCTTCTATTCCTCTTGCTATTTCCGATGCTCTTAAGGCAGGAAAGCTTGGTGTAATGGACTACTTCCGCATGGAGAATATCCAAGCAGACTCTGCAATGCGAAAAGAGCTTGCTGGCGGCGAGGGTAAAGGAGCGTAAACGATGTCCTTCTTTCTGGAAAAAGGTGTAGAATTTTCACTCTTTGATCTTCTTATTTGGATTTTTGTGATTATTGTCTTTTTCCAGTCTTGCTTGTTCCTCAAAAAAAGAAGAAAAAAGAAAGAAGAGTTGATGTCAGAGAGGAGGAGTCTGAAGAAGCTATTGAGCTTCTTCAGGAGTGGTTTGACGAGCAGCAGAAAGGGAAGGAGCTTCAACATAAGGAACCACAATTGAAGAATCGTGCTAAAAAAACGCACAAGGTGCATGTAGAGCCTGTTGATTTCTCTTCTTCTTTGGAATATACACAACCGCAAATTGAAGTTGAGCAGTCTGTTTCCTCACCGGTACGAAATATGTTAAAGGAGCTTCCTGAGAAGAGGAAACTCCTTGTTTTTCATGAATTGATTAAGGAACCACGTTCTGTGCGTTCTTATCCTGATCGTTAATCTTGTGACAGATACTCATATCCCTGTCGCTGCTTTGATGGCATTAAAAGAGGGCCCGCATACTCTTTAGATTGGCCTTCTGTATGTTCTGTTTTGAGCTGAAAAGCAGCTGGAATGAGGGGGTTCCTCGATTGAGTTAAAAGGACTTTTTTCCCAGGCACCTCTTTCACAAGCTGTTCGATATTCATATCCCAGCCGTAACTTCGTATTGCCCTCATATCTAAGGGGCGCAAAAACCCGCCTTTTTCTTTGTAGAGCGCCTCTACTGATGTAAAACCCTGCTCGAGTATGTAGGTGTATTCATGGTTCTTTTCTTTTAGCCTTTTGCCCACAGAAAGAGCGATACCAGCTCCCGCAAGCTTCCCATACAGCGTTGCTTGTGTGGACCTAATTACAGGAGTGCTCTTATCCCTTTGGTAGGTGTGTAGATGAAGAAGGAGGCTGACACAGTCATCGATAGTTTCTTGTAGTGTGTCTTCTGACTGGACGTGAGAGACACTTTTCCCTAAATTCCGGTAGTTAAAAGAAAAGATATTGGCTCCCGTTTCGCGTTGGAGGTCAGATAGCTCTTTTAATGAATATTCCCAGTAGTTGTAGCATGAGGGGAAGTAGATAATCCACTTATCTGTTCTCTGCTTTCCAGAAAGCATGCAGCAGCTCATTTCCACCTCTTCACCTAAATGAACTGAACATTCATTGAGAGTGACATTTCTTTTTGCAAGTAGGCTTTTCCAGCTATCATAAACAAGGTCTCTATTAGTTTTTGTTACCTTCTCTCGAGGTTTTTTTGTCAAAGATAACCGGTCTCTGAAGGAGCTCCCTCTATCATCAGAAAGAACCTCTCTTACTTGTTTCATCACAAAGCCATTATCTAGGAAGGAGCCGCCTGGTTCTGTCGTATTTTTCGCTATGGCTTTTTCATAAAAAACCACTTTTAGGCAGTTTTTTACATAGTTTCGCTTAAAAGAGCGCATTGAGCCCTTCAGACTTCTTGGGGTAAGGGCAGATGTGATTGCAGAGAAAAAGCTTTTTACCGCCTCCCACACTCTTTCTAAGAAGGAGCGTGATTTCTTTGCAGCATGTGCAAGTTGCTCTTCTCCTCTTTCAACTCGCGCGGCAAAGCCAGCAACTTTTTCTAAACGGCGATAATCATCTAAAAAAACGGCCATAATTCTCTCCTTTAAAAATGCAATCAAAGCAAATATTTGTATCTTAAGTCAATACTCTTTTTACAAAAAAGTGTTATATATGATATGATGTAATCAAGAAAAGGAAAAAGAGGTTTTTAAGTGTCTCAAGCTCAGATTAGTATGTCTATGAGTTCAGTGATCACCTCAGAAACGGCTCTTTCAACGGGCTCATTAGAGGTTAAGCCAGCAACAGGTAGTTTAGTCCTTGCTTCAGGCAGTCAGGTATCTCTCCTACGAACAGGGGGGCAGGAGCTCTCTCAGAAACCGCTTTCTTTAGAACAACTTATCGCAGCTTCCCGCTCGATGCCTTTTTATGGTTATATTAAGGGGCGTGTTCATCCTCGAAAAAAGCGTAAAGACAAAGAAGAGGATGTCTTTTTTACCCAGCTTAAGGTACTTCTTGAGTGGTCTCAAACTTTTTCTGATGATGAAAAGGAGGAGCAGCAGAAGAAGAAAAAGAGGAAAAACGAGGAGCTTTTTCAACTTTTACTAAAGAAGGCAAAAGAGTGCCTTCTGACAAAGGGTTCTAAACCCACAAAAAAACACCGTGCAAGCCGTTCATATAATCATAAGAGCTACTCTTCGATAGATTCCCAGTTCTCGTCGTATTGATGTCAACGTGCCCGTGCCCGAAAACTAATGAAACGAACTTATCCTTGAAACATCTGTTCTAAGAGGTCTTTCAATCTCGAGGACTTTCGAAAAAGATCCTCCACCTTTGCAAGTATCTGTGTTTGGACGATTTTCGATTGAGTGATGTTGTATTGTCTACTTGCCTGCGGCTCAATATGTGAAAGGCAGTCGATTGTCCGCAGCAGCTTTTTCTGCTTTTCAGAGCTGCTTATATATAAAGCTAGAAATTGGGTGTTTTTTGTAAGTGTATCAAAGCAGCTCTTTTGAACTTGAGGAAGAGCTTCAACCGCTTTACTTAAGTCTTGCTTGCAATGCATTTGAAGAAAGCTTTTTTCACGAATACGTATACCTTCATCATCATCTTCAGGCTGTGGAGGAAGCCAGGTTATTTCCTCATCAGCAGCAGAAGAACAAGCTTCATTTCCTTCTTCGATTAACAGGGCAATTGTGTCAAAAATCTCAATGAGATACTTTTCTATATATTGACTTTTGATTTGTTGTTCAGTTGCTGCAGGAGTGACCCTACCTGCTGTAAGAGAGGGAGAGGAAGAACTGCTTGCAGAAGCAGCAGGAGTAGGCACTTTTCTCTCTTCTTGTTGTGCATATACTGTCATTGAACGACTTCTTGGAAATACACATTGAGCATGATGATCTGTGTATGTGAGCAAAGAAGGAGGAGGAGTGACGCTTTTTGGAGCCGACATAAAAATAGTACCTATGTATAAAAGTTTTTAAATGCTGGAGTCTAGAAAAATAGTCTAATTTTTACAAGGATCTTTTGATCTCTACAATCAGCGCCTGGAGAGGCTCATCAATATGGTGTCTTTTTGTAAGGAAAAGGCACTCATTTAAAAGCAGGCTTGAGCAGTGGTCTAAGCCCTCATTTGAAAAATGAGCAAAAACGCGTTGAAACCGTTTCATCGTTGCTTTATCACTTTGTAACATAGAAAAAAGGGTTGTATTTGTAAGTAAGAGGGAATCCTCTGGGAAGAGGGAGGTATTTTGCTGGAGAGGTTTTAAGTTTTTTTCTCTTTTAGTCCAGTAGTAGGGTAAGGAGGATGTTTGTGTATCAAAAGAAGCTTGCCACTCATTTTTTTTGCTCATTTTTAATGAGAGAGTTAGTCTTTTGTTTTCCTCACGAGATGTCATAAAGCTATACATGCCATCAAAGCCTTTCTTGACAGACTCTAAGAGGGAAAGGGTGATCTCTTTTGACTCGTTCTTCTCAATATGAAGAAGGAGGGAGTTGTGCGTGTGTGAACTTTCAGTCGAAAGAGCCTTTAGAGCAATATGGGGGTGCCAAAAGTGGCTTGCTACCTTATTGAAGAAAGACCGCTCTAGGATTTTTATGCATTCGATTTCACCGATCATCTTTTCACGTAAAAGGGCATTTTCTTCGAGTCTTTCGAGCTGTTCTTTTAAACAGTCTCCCATTGTATTGAGTGTGTGAGCAAGCTCTGAGACCTCTTTGGGGCCTTTGACTTCGATTTTTTTCTTCCAGTTACCAGAGGCCAGGGTGATCGCTCCATTTTTGAGTGCTTCGATGGGTTGAGAGATATTATTTGCAATGCACGCAACTGCTACAACAATAAGAAGAGAGGCAAACAGGGCTCCGATAAAGATGAGCCAGAGAGAATGGAGTTCTTTATGTCGTATAAAGTTTAAGCTAATGTCTGCTGAGATAAGGCCTATAACCTCATTATGCTTATCGAAGATTGGGGCTACTGCATACAGTGTATTATCTTTTGAAATAGAGACAGAGCTCTTTTTTGTTTGGTAAACGATTTCCTCGTCATGCTCGAGAGGAATGCGCTCACCTGGAGCACGCTGATTAGGTTCTGAATCTGCTAAAAGACGTTGAATAGTCCCCTCATTGATTTCCTGAATATGAGAGACATAAAGACTCGAAAGAGAGGGGGTCACCTTTCGTATTTTTTGCAATTTTTCCGAGTAATAGATGTAGCGTGGATGGTCTGTAAGTGAGGGGTCTTTGGAGTGCTTTAAAAGAAATGAGTGGTTTTCACTGTCGATAAGGGAAGCCGTGCTTTCAACGATAGTAAGAAGGTCCTCCTTATAATGTGAGAGAAGATCATGGTGCCATGTTTGATAAATGATAAAAGAAAGAGAGAGGAGGATCGTGAGAATAGTGGGTAAGAATAGAAGGAGAAGTCGGGTTTTAATCTTCACTTTGAGTCCTTTCTCGTAATGGTGTTGTATTTGTGTAGTCCCGAAGCATGGAGAGTGCTATCTGAGGGGATTCAAGCATGAGCTCTACAAGATGAATACGTGAAATGGCTAGAAGATCTGTTTTTGAAAGAGCTTCTGCTTTATATGCTCGAGGCTTTTGGAGAAAGAGTGCTTCTTCGCCAAAGTAATCATTCTTCTTTACAAGTGTGCGAAGATCCTTTTCATCATATAGCGCAACTTCTCCTTGTGTGACAAAGTAGAGTCGGTGTGCATCTTGATTGATGGAGAAAATAACCTCTGATGTTGCAAAAGAGAGGAGTTCTGCTTTATCACTTGCAGCAAGAACGAGGTCAAAATCAACATCCATAAAGAGAGATGTTTTTTTCAGAAAAAAGGCTTTTTCAAGTAATGTAAAGTTCGTCATTGTTCTAAAAGCTCATATGCAAAGTGGTGAAAAATCTCTCCTTGTTGGGCCATTGCTTTACGCAAAAAATCGCGCCATCCATCCATTCGGAAGCGATATTTAAAAGTTGCCGCAAGGATACAATCTAATTTATTAGAGGAATTTTGCATCAGTGTGAGAATTTCTGCAAGTGATGAGTGTGTGTCTACTTCTTTTCCAGCAAAGACAAGCTTTTCTTTTTGTGGTAAAGGTCCTACAAAAGGATAGAGATTTTGGAAAATAGAGCGCTCACAGCACATCTCAAGGGTTTCTAGAGCTTGTCCATAGACCTTCATGTTTTTGCTTTTTAGAGAAAAGACAATGAGCTCTGCGTCTTCAAGGGCTTGTGATGAGCCTAGGAGGTGGATAATAAAGTCGATAACTGCCTGATAGTTGGAAAGTAATCCTTCTTTAAGTAGAGAAAGATCAACCTCCTCATATGTGTGTGGAAGGGAGTGGCCCCAATAAAAATAGAAAGCTGCCCGTTTGAGTTCTGAGTGCACAAGATCTTGCAATAGCCTTTTGAGTTGTGGGAGAGAGAGCTCTGCAAGAATCTTACATGCGACAATTTTTTCCCGTTCTGAGGATTGAGAATCATTCAGCGCAGAAACGAGCTGAGGTACTGCTTTTAAGCCTAAATGCAAAATAGTTTGCTCTAGAACGTGTATCTCATGTGATTTGAGAATCGGGGAGAGATGAAGCATTGGGCGAACAAGCGAGCTGTTTTCTATTTTCTTGAGGGCTTTAAAAGCAAGAATACGGAAAGATGTATCTTTTTGTTCTCGTATAGCTTCAATCAAAAGAGGTGCGTGGCGTGCGTGGTGGGGCTGTAGGCATATTTTAAGGGCAGAAAGTGCAGCTTTTGCAAGAAGAAGGTTTTTTGTTTTTAGGTGAGCGACGAGTGTCTCGATCGTTTGTTCGCTCTCTTCTAGGCCAAGCAGTTCAAGCCCTAAAGCAATTTCCTCCTCAGAAGATGACTGAAGAAGCTTTTCGATCTCTTTTAGGGCGGTTGTCCTGTTTTTTGTAATTGTTTGCAGTGACTGGTTTGCAAAAGAGTGCTGGAGAGAGATGATTGCCGCAGCTTTCTGTGAGAGTAGAGGAGAAGAAAGGCCGGCTACAGCTTGGTCTGGATGGAGAAATCCCTCTTTAGCTAAAAAGAGATCGATCTCGGCAGAAAGTGCAAGATCCTTTGAGCTGTTCTTCCAGGTGGTAATGTAGGGAATGAGCGCTCTTTCTGATGAAAAGGGAGAGGCTTGAAGAAGTTGTAGAAAGAGAATTTTCGTGTCCTTATATACCTGAGGGGTCGTATTTTTAAGAGCGTCTAATAGAAGCTTGAGGTCTTCCATTGCAAAAAGAGCATGGAGGGCTTCTTTTTGTATAGACGGGTCGTAGTGGGTATAGAAAGAAAGAAGCTGTTTTTTCGAGAGCTTTTTTTCCTCAGTTGGAAGAGAGGTGAGCCACTCTTTTAATGATTTATGGATGTGTAGCGCATGATCTTTTAAGTTTTGGAAAATCGCTTTGAAGTAGTTCTGCCTAATGCCAAAAGCTAGTGAGAAAGAAAGGATGGCGAGTATACACCCTGAGTATTTAAAGTTGCCTATATGCGATGCAAGAAGAATAGAGCCCAAAAAGATACCCACAGGCTCTGAAAAAGACTCGATAACGACCCGTACTTTGGCCTTGAGCTTGAGGGGGACGCCATTCAAAAGGACGTTGAAATTATTATCTTCGAAAACAGGGATGAAGCTCTCAATGATAAAAAAGCCAAATAGTGGAGTGAGGAGACTTGTGTCAAATGGCCAGACCGAATAGGTGAGAAGGAAAGAAAAGGGGATGAGAAGAACGAGAGTCGTGATGCCAAAACGAAAGAGAAGGCGGCTATAGAGGAACCAGCCTGCAATAATATT
>Ga0180433_10006056_pt1 | contig 16033 bp, 14 predicted proteins | sample SS_ome_8_FD_132980 | JGI IMG/M metagenome (GOLD analysis project Ga0180433, IMG submission 132980) | Hypersaline lake sediment archaeal communities from the Salton Sea, California, USA - SS_1_D_1 metaG | ecosystem: Environmental > Aquatic > Non-marine Saline and Alkaline > Hypersaline >... | reverse complement strand
TTCTACATCGCATTTTGGAGTTCCGCCCTTTTTCAAACAGGCAAATTCGCAGTGGCATTTTGTCGTTTGAGAAAGGGTGCTTTCTGAAATTTCATAATCCATCGGTGAAGCTCCTTAGATTTACTGAACAAAGCGTAAAAAAATACAATATGCAAGAATTCATATTTTAAAACGGTAGAAAACACACACATATATAAAATAAATGTAAAAAAAATACCTGGTTCGTTTTCCCTGTCTGTTTTTATTCTTTGAGAGGTATCAATTTTACGGTACCCCATGGTATATAAAACCGATTGAATTGTCCTGCCCATATTAATGAATATATGTTCTAAGCGGGAATCATAATAGTTATGTATAAGGTTTACTTCAACAAGAATATTCTTAAAAAGTGAATTTTTTTTTTGGCAAACGACTTAATATTTACGTATAAGCAAGGATATTTTTATTGTAAAGAGTAATGTTTTACATATGTACACGGCAAATATACAGACAGAGTTCAATTTATTCAGATTCAGAAAGAGGGTTTTCCTTACCGAAGTCAAACCATCGAATGTAGTTTGTATTCATCGAAGATTCCTTTTTTCTAAACAATTCAAAGATTGGTGGGCGGTGCGTAACCGTGTTGGTTGATACAATTATTTAGGACGAAACAACCACTCTAAAAAACAAAAATAATTTTTTGAAATTGGACATTATATGATATTAAAACTGTTAGTAATATATACAACAGAAAAATATGTTAGAAAAAAAGTGAAAATTATGCTTTTACCTTAGAAAAAATGGGGTATGATGGTTAGTATGACAGAGGGCCCCCGGCAACTCGGCCACGAGATGTCGGGTTTTTGTATTGCTTAAGCTTTTAACAAGCTCTTTTCGACTTGCCGGTTCGGTTACGACTAATGAGTTTTCGCTTCGCACAACGGCGGCACGAATGGAAATGGGGCAATGCAGCAGCAGAGAAATGTGGCGGATGAAATTTGGCGGGCAGAGAAAGGGAATATCGCAGGTGTGAGTACTGCGCGTATTCAACACCTCTGAACGGTGCGAAAAGGCCGACGATTATTTGTGCTAATAAGGAGGGTACAGAGGGCCAGTGGTGGCAGGTTCGGCCTGGGGCTGTGTGCGGAAACTTCGCAGATAATGGTCATACTCCGCCGGCGCTGGAGGAGGCGTTAGCAGAAGGTGCGAAACTGATACCGCTTACACAGGGCAAGGTTGCGATTGTTGATGCGGCGGATTATGAGCGAGTGAGTAAATATAAATGGTATGCAAAGAAGGGGTGGAGGACTTACTATGCTGTTAGGGGCAAACTGATTGATAAGAACAGCAAAAATGTTCTTGTGAAAAAGACAACTATGCATCGCTGGCTTATGAAAGCGCCTCTGAATAAGTTGGTGGACCACAGGGATCACAACGGACTGAATAACCGAAGAGGCAATCTCAGGCTGGCAACGCCGGAGGAAAACGCCCGGAACAGACGGGTCAAGCTTACGTCCGGCTTGGAATATAAAGGGGTATTTCACCACAAGAAAAGAGAGGTTTTTGAGGCAGCCATTTGGCATAAAGGAAAGCGGATTTATTTGGGCCGATTCAAAAGAAAGACCGATGCTGCAAGGGCATACGATAAAAAGGCGATAGAACTATACGGTGAATTCGCCTGCCTGAACTTTCCTGATAAGGCGGGATTGGCGGCGGCGAGGGGATAGTGATTGGAAATGTTTCAATGAGGAGCGGGATTGGGTAGTCCGATTGGAGTTGAAAAAAATGTAATTTTTAGCTAAATTTAACGTTGACATCGACCAAACACGCCGATAATATGAATATAATGAGTTTTGTTTGTTTGATGTTTATGAAAAGAGGTATAATGGTTTGTGAGGAAGGGTGGTAATTTATTTTCGTTGAACATTTGCAGTTTTGTTTGGTATATTAGTTGTTCGTGAGGTATATCCTTTCATCTCTCAAGAGTATGCTTCCTTTAAATGAATAATGAGAGATATTAGTTTAGGGCCGGTGAATAGGCCCAAGGAGAAGTTCAAGTGAGTACAGGTACAGTAAAATGGTTTAACTCAAGTAAGGGATATGGTTTTATTTGCCCGGATGACGGTGGGGATGATTTGTTTGTCCACCACTCGGAGATTCAGACAAGCGGCTATGCGTCGCTTGATGAGGGGCAGAAGGTTGAGTTTGAAGTGGGCGAAGGCAAGAAAGGCCCATGTGCGACGATGGTGAAACCCTGCTAACCAAAAACACGGCTTGAGAACCGAAGGCCCCGCCAAAGGGCGGGGCTTTTCTTTTGTGTGGTCTTTTGAAGAAGTCGGGCACGGTTAATTTCCGGCCCGGTCTGGTGGATTCAGTCAGGCGGAAAAGCGCAATTGCAGAATCCTTTGTGTTTTGTCTGTAACTTTGGTTATCTCGCTTGTCCTTAGTGCGGCGAGCCAGATGATTTTTTCGCTGTCGGCGATTATCAACAATCGTTGCCGGAGGCTGCGGGTTATTTTCTGCGCGGTAAGGAATTTCCCGATTTTTTTTTCGCCCGCGCCGCCTAAAGGCCAAAACTTATCGCCGGATTTTCGCCGGCGCACCACAACCTCGCCGGTTATTTTATCATAATCGAACCACTCGATGTTTTTGTCTTTGGCGGCTTTGAATACGGCAATTTCACATTCCCCTGCGTCAAGAATATTCGCTTCTATCGTGCAGCCCTCATATTGTGACCAGCCGGGAATTTCCAGGGCCTTGGGACTAATTTCAGGGGGGGGCGGCGATTTTTTTGGTTTCTGTGGACGGTGGAAAATAATTTTTTCGTACTCAGCTTCGGCGATTAAGCCTCCGGGAAGTTCGAGCCTTTTTCCGTTCGGGGCTTTTGCCAGTTCAAAGATATTCCTGTAGTGCAGCGTTTTGAAATCCCTCTGACCGATTCCGAGAGCGGTGAGAGTGCGTCGGACAAGTTCGGCCTGAATGATTTGGCTTTGGTCAAGGAATATTTTGCCGTTGAGAGTAATATTATCGGGGTGAGAATCCGAGAGAACGACCGGCCACACTTTCTGAACCTTTTGACGAACGCGTTTTTGGAGGCTTATGGATTTTCGGGACAACTGTGCCAGTTGCTCCACAAGCGAACCGCTGGAGTCGTTCTGCAAATGCGGCAGGAGTGAATGTCGGATGTAGTTGCGGGTGTAGCTGATGTCAAGGTTTGTGTGGTCTTGTCTCCAGTGGAGGTTATTTGTCCTGCAGTATTCAATTATCTCGGCCCGGGTTACGCATAGCAGAGGTCTTACAAATGTAACTTCATCAGCAAATGATTTGTCAGGCCAGATTCCCGCCAGGCCTCGAAAACCCGTACCGCGAAGCAGCCGGTGTATAATCGTCTCGGCGTTATCGTCCTTGTGATGTGCGGTTGCGATAGATTTGCAACCGGTTTCTTTTGCAATATCTGTAAGTGCACCGATGCGGAGCTTCCGGGCTGCAGTTTCAATGGAAAGCTTGCTTTGGGCTGCGAATGACCGCACATCCACGGACCGTGTTACCACCTTAAAGCCCATTTTTTTACCAAGTCTTACCACAAACTGTTGGTCATTATCGCACGCCCCTGGGCGCAAGTTGTGATTTACGTGGCCGACGACCAGCCGGGTGCCGATTTTTCCTGAGTGTTTGAGCCTGCGCATAGCGAACATCATCGCAACTGAATCTGCTCCTGCCGAAACCGCCAGCAGTACCGACTCGGCGGGGTGGATAAAAGGCGATGGGATTATGAGATCAGCGACCTTTTTCTCGAATTGGGACAGCATTTTGGGCCACAAAAGCAATCGGGCCTGCCTCCAGAGCCAACAGGCCCGACGCCGATTTTTCGGACCGACTTTTGCCGACAGACAGCCTTAAATCGGTCGTTTTGAGTTTACAGCTTTTTTGGAGACCGGCAAATTATTCCGGGGCCTCAGCCTCTTTCCTGGTCATCTCGAGAATACGCCTTTGGGCAAATTCGGTATTGCCCTCATATCTCGACTCTCTGTCGACTGCCAGCCTATAAAGGGCCAGAGCCTCTTTTCTCATGTGCAGATTCCTGTCGAGCACATAGGCAGCCTTGAATCTGGCCGGGTAGGGTGTATTATCATCCCACTGGAAGGTGCGCTGGTAATAAACCGCTGCTATCTGATAATCTTTGAAGTGCTCATAGATCTGGCCTGCTCTGTATGCTGCGTCATCGACTTTGTCGCTGGTTGGATAGTCGGTGATTAACCTGTTAAAGCCTCTAAGCGCCATGCGAAGCTTGTCTTCATCGGCAATAACCATCAATCTCTTTGCTTCCCAGTAAAGCTGTTTTGCTTCCTCGAAGAGGGCATCGGCCTGTTCAATAGAATCTGTCGCCGCAAGAGGGGCCTGCATTGCTTCAGCAGGCATCAGATAACGATATTGAACCAGTGAATCCATCTCGCGCCTGGCCCATTGCAGTTTAGCGGCATCACCGCTTGTTGTGTAATATTCCACAAGTTTGGCAAGCGCGGCCTGATAAGCACTTCGGTGAGCGGCCATCTTTTCGACAAGGTCAATCTCCGAAGCTGCGGGTATGATAAAACCTTCATCAACCGCCAAGGTGGCCTCAGCAGGGTCCAGTTGGAAACGCGGGTCATCTTTTGCCACCTGCTCAACACAGCCGGCTACGAACAACACCGGCAATATGAGTGCCGGTACAGAAACTATCCTCGACATTGTGAACTCCTTTCAATTTCAAACGCGGAAATTGTCTTCAGTCAACTTATAACATTACCAGTTTGCGTGCCGGTGTCAAGGGCAATCAGAAAAGAAATTTGCCCTGTCCGCAGCGGTTTTTTCTGTTCTGGGGGACCTTATATCTAATTTTAAGTTACCACTGAGCCTCGACATAGGGCCCAATCGGCCCTTCGGGCCTGGCTTTGGGGCGGGATTTTATTATCGCTTCGGCTATCGGGATATCGCTTTTGTGCGTAATTTTGATATTTGAGCTGTCCGTTTGGACGATAGTAACCTGTTTTCCCATCGCCTCGACAAGGGCTGAGTCATCGGTCAGAGTACTTTTGTCAACGTTTTCAATGTTCTTGTAGGCCTTTTTCAGCAGGGTGGTGTCGAAGACCTGTGGCGTCTGGACTTCATAGAGTCCAGTCCTGTCAACGGTTTCTACTATCTTGTTGTCGGAGACCTTTTTTATTGTTGCCACGACCGGACAGGCCAGGATGGCCGCCCGGGTTTGGGCAGCTTGAGTGATGACTTTGTCAACCCATTCGGTCTTTAAGCAGCACCTGACCGCATCGTGCACGGCAATCAGGTCGATGTCATCGGCTACGAGCTTTAGCGCATTTGCAACCGTTTCGAATCGCTCGGGTCCGCCGTGGCAGATTTTGACCTGGTTAAAGCTCAGGTTCGCGCCCCATTTGAGCCTGACGAGTTCATCATCTTCAGGCGGGATTGCAAGAATTGTTTGTTTGACGTCGTCCCTGTCGGCAAAGAAGTCGATACTTCTCAAAAACGCCGCCCGTCCTGCGACCTCGACGAAAGGCTTCTTTTTATTGCCGCCAAAGCGATTACTTGCACCTGCTGCACATATTATTACTGCAACTTTTTTCATTTATTAGAAACTCCGCATGGGCAAAAGCTTTGCCCATTCTACCTTTCTGCCCGGTTTTTAAGACCAGTTTTTTGGTGTGTTTTTTGAGAATTCGCCGCACCACTCCTTATCCCTTACGTTCGGCCAGCGGATATCAGAGAAACGCTCCATCGTTGCGTGGGGCAGGTGTGGGTGGGGGGCGTATTTTCGGCATATCCCGAAATGCTCGGCGTGGGGCTCATAGAATACGCAGTTTGAGCATTGGACGCCATCAGGCGGATTGTTCATTTTACACCTCTTATTTCTGAGTGGAAAAAGTTCCTGTTCACTTTTTAATATATTCGGTCTCCACCACACCCCGCCCGATTTCAGGCTGATAAATACCGGAATCCGGGTTGTTTGTCAACAAAAATCCATATTTCTGAAAGCCGAAGGGTGCATCTGCGTTTTGCAGGTAGGTTTTTGTTTGATTTTTTTGATAATAAAACCCCGGCCACCCATCCTTCGTTAAAAACTACGGAGGGTAAACAGGTGCCGGGGCAAATCAGACGTTATGATACGTTACCTACAAATTACAGATGCACCCAAGGCCAAAGACCCAAGGCAAAAGACAGAACAGGGCAATGATGGATATTGACGCCGGGTGTCGAACGATGATTGTGAGAAGATGGTTTTTAGTGTTGTTATGCAGTTGCGTGGGCGGCGTTGTGGGCCAGGGGCTGGCGGATGTTGTATTGCTTTACCTTTGCATACAGGGTGGCTCGTGTAATTCCCAACATCGTGGCGGCACGGGTTTTTTGCCAGCCGGCTTCGTTGAGGGCCTTTGCAATAAGCTCCTTTTCAGCCCTTTCAAGCGAGAAGTCTTTTAATCCGGCCGATGCCGGTTCGTCTGTTCCTTGAGCGAACTGCTCGGGATTCATAACAAGGTTGCTCAGGCCGATTTTGTTGGTTGTTTCGAGCAGCATTGCCCTTTCGATGACATTTCGCAGCTCCCGAATGTTTCCTGGCCAGTGATATTTTTCAAGTGCCTGTGCTGCAAGTTTAGTTAGTCCTTCGATTTTTCCTGCCTTTTCAGGACAGACGGCCGAGTTTTTAAGGAAGTATTCGGCCAACAGAAGTATGTCTTCTTTGCGTGATTCGGCCCTTAGGGGTGCAAGGGCTATAGGACAAATAGCGAGGCGATAATAGAGGTCTGAACGGAAGGTGCCCCTCTTGACTTGTTTGGCGAGGTTTTTGTTGCTGGAGGCGATAATAGTAGCTTTGCAGTCGATTTCGTTTATGCCTCCGACTTTTCTAAATGTTTTTTCCTGGAGCACCCGGAGGAGTTTAGCCTGCAGTTCAACGGGCATGATATTTATTTCGTCGAGAAAGATGCTGCCGTCCGCGGCCAGTTCGAGAAGTCCGGTTTTTTCACGGTCTGCACTGGTGAAAGAGCCTTTTACATGGCCGAAGAGTTCACTTTCGAGGAGGTTTGCAGTCAGGGCGGCACAATTTATTGCGACGAATTTTTTATCGGCGCCGTGCCTTAATATGTGTACGGCTCTTGCAGCCAACTCCTTGCCGGTTCCGGTTTCACCGACTATGAGAACGGGGTTGCATGAACTTTGTGCGACGAGGCGAATCATTTTCAGTGCCTTTATTGTGGAATCGCTTCGGCCGACGATAGAGACCGAAGATGGACAGCCCTCGGAAAAGTACCTTTTGTTATCGTTATCAGTTCCGGAACCATTGTGTTTAATCTTTTCTATCACCTCTGCGAGTTGCTGGTGCCGGCCTTTTCCCTCAAGGTAATCGTATGCTCCGAGGCTGATAAGCTGGTCGATGTATTGAGCACTGTCGCTGTCGCCGATTATGACGACTGGGGTATCGATGGATTTTTCTTCTCTTGTTTGGAGAAACGAACAGAGTTTTTTATGGCTGATACCGGAGCCGATGAGGATGAGGTGGGGCTGGACCGACTCGATCATTTGCCATGTATCATCTGTATCATCTGCAGCAAACAGCTGCTCTGTAAAGGGACGTGCGAGCTGCTGTGCTTTGGAATCCTTGCCGACTACGAGGATATTTTCCAGGGACATACCAACCTTATTCACAGAAGTAACGACTATTGTTTGGTGAACCAAATTTGTTTATTTTGTTTATGTGGTAAAAGTCGGCATAAATTTTTGGAAACTTTAATTTTTTATAGGACCATCCGATAATATTTTTAATTTTGCCCGCCGTTTTAACCAACGGCTTCGGTTATAAAGCTTCGTAAGGGGCGGTTGTAAGTTTTTTTGGTGCAGTGGCCTGCGTCGGCATATTTTTCCTACAGGTGGGGAATTTTTATCCGCCGGTGTGCTTTGGGGCCCCGGTTTTTAAGTGGTTGGCCGGGCGGCTTATAAAAATATAAGTGTTTTCATAACAGGGGTTTACGGTTTGCAGCGAATTTTAACAAGGCGGATGTGGCACAATAATTGCAAGCTGAAGAGCAAGATGCGACGGTGCCGATTATGTGTGGTCGGTACAAAACAAGATTATAAGGCTGGTTAGGAATATTTATTATGGAGCCGGTATCAGCAAGCAGACAGCAGTTGGATTACATGACGTTGTTAGTAACGCAAATGCAGAATCAGAATCCTCTTGAGCCGATGGATAATCAGCAAATGGCGGCTCAGCTTGCTCAGCTTTCGCAGTTACAACTGACCGAGGAGATGAACGGAAACATCGAGACGATGAATTCAACGATGGGGGATATGAATACGAGTTTTCAAGGTGCGATGCTGATGGCGGAGCTTGATTTTGCCCGTAGCCTGCTGGGTAAAGAGGTATCCTTCTATAATGGGTATTATGACCAGGTGGTAAGCGGACAGGTGCAGAAGGTAAGTATGATTGACGGCGAGCCGATGCTGGAGGTTAATGCGACAGTTACACTTGCTGACGGGAGCCGGAGCGAGGAACTTGTATTCGGCGTCAGGCCTTATGAGGTTGGTGGTATCAGGGAGTGGGGCGGAATTGAGGAATAAGAATGTTATCCGAACGTTTTAATAAGCTCAAATAAAGGAGAATAAAATGGGCGCATTGTCATCCGGAGTTACGGGCCTTAAGGTTCATCAGAGCTGGCTTGATGTAACCGGAGATAACCTGGCGAATCTGAACACGGTAGCCTTCAAAGGAAGCAACGTAACCTTTGCGGAGCTTTTGAGTCAGACGGTAAGAACAGCTACCGGGCCTGTGGGTAGTCTGGGTGGTACGAACCCTCAGCAGATGGGCAGCGGAGTCGGTATGGCGGGCGTTACTCGCAATATGAGCCAGGGTAATATTGCAGCAACAGGCCAGGACCTTGATGCGGCGATAGACGGATCGGGCTACTTTGTTCTTAATAACGGCACTCAGGACGTTTATACTCGCATAGGTTCTTTTGGTATTGATGCGGAAAATACCCTGGTTGACCCTGCGACGGGTTATAAGGTTCAGCGAATAGGTACAACCGGCGAGGCGGAGGGCTTTCAGACGGCGGGAGATTCGAGCATTCGGATACCGTGGGATGCCGCCATGCCGGCCAGTGCAACGACCAGCGTGGTTATCAACGGCAATTTACGTTCATCGACGGACAGCGCTACCGCGGCGACCCGGCACAAGATTACGGGCAATCAGGCTTATACGACGAACAGCGGCGCTACAATAGCGACCGCTTCTTCATATATGTCGGACCTTGATCAGTGGAACACGGCGCTGGGGGTGGGCGATACGGGAACAATCCGTATATCCGGAGTGAAAGAGGACGGGACTACGTTTACGAATCAGGATGTTACCTGGACGGGAGCGGCGGCAGGGGCCGGCGATACTTGGCAGGACGTATTAGACCAGATTACAGCTCTTTTTGACAGTTCCACAGCAACGCTCAACAGTTCCGGGGAGATAGAGATTACCGGCGACTCCGGGGGCTATAGTGTAGCGCAGATTACATCAATGTCTTACATAGCTGCAGGAGCGGACGACCTTAGTGTGCCGACCTATTTCGATTTGACTACCGCCGGGGGTAACGACAGTAAGAGCTTCAATATCACGGTTTATGACCCGTTGGGCAATCAGCATGTGCTCAACGGCGTATTTGTCAAGACCGATACGGAAAATACGTGGGACCTTGTTATACCGACGATTTCGGGAGAATTGTCGGGGGACTGGACCAGTTACGATTTTGTCAACTCCGACACTTTTAACCGGCGCATCTCGGGTATCCAGTTTGCTTCAGACGGTTCTTACAACGGTTTGGCAAGCGGTTCAGAGAGCTTAACGATTGGCGTTCAGTTTGTCGCCGGAACGACGCAAAATATGACGATGGATTTAGGCACGGTCGGCGAATTCGGGGGCCTGACACAATTCTACAGCACCCAGTCCAGCGCGGCGGCTTTGAGCCAGGATGGTTACGAAGCGGGAACGCTGGCGGGGGTTTCAATCGATATCGACGGTACTGTTGTGGGGACATTTACCAACGGAGTCAAGGCGGATGTGGCCGTTATTCAGCTTGCCTCGTTCCAGAACCCCAACGGTCTTGAGGCTGTCGGGAACGGTTACTATCTTCCGACCGCCAACTCCGGAGAAGCAGTGGCATCGGTAGCCGCTTCCGGGGGGGTAGGTTCGCTGACAAGTAAGAGTCTGGAGCAGTCGAATGTTGACGTGGCGACGCAGTTTGTGAATCTGATGCAGGCCCAGAACGGATTTCAGTCGAATGCGCGGACCATCAGGGTGGCGAACGATCTTTTGAGAGAGCTGACGAATTTAATCAGGTAATTTATTGAAAAGCTCGGATTATGTTATCAGGGATGTCGAGCGTTGGTTACGAGTTGTTGGCGGCACTTGGGCCTGACGAGAAGTGGTCTGCGCTGCGCCGTCTTGGAGTGGGCCAGGAGAGCGTGTTTACAAACAAGTGGTTCGTTCTGTTGAACGCATCAATTGTATTTATTCTTACGATAGTTCTTTTGGCGGTGCGAAGATTTCGTATTGAGCGCCAGAAAGAGGCACTGGACCGGAAGTTTGATGAATATGCCGACAATCACGGTTTAAGTTTACAGGAGCGTAAAATACTTGAGGACATAACAAGCAAATCGCTGGTGAAGCGGAAGGATACGATATTTACCATAATGGCGGCCTTTAACCGGGGGTCAGTGAAGTTTATGCAGGAAAAGTTTGCGTCGCTCCGGAATCCCGCCGAGAGGAAGAAACTCAATGCGATGGTTGACTCTATCCGGAAAAAGCTCGGTTTCAAAGAGAAGGTTTATTCATTCGGGCTCAGGGGCGGTGGGGGCAGAGGGTTGAGCAGTCGCCAGATTCCCGTTGGTAAAAAGGTATCCATAGCGCCTTCAAGCGGTCCGGATGTCACACGAATTGACGCTGTCGTAACCAGGAACGACGAGCTTGAATTTGTCGTAGTCCCGGATTTACCTCTCAGCGGCACCGCGGGCCAATTATGGAATGTTTGTTATTGTTTTGGCGCCGCCACATGGGAGTTTAATGTACTTACGATAGCAAGTGGGGGTGCCGAACTGGTGCTGAACCACTCGGATAACATAACTTTTGTCAACAGGCGCAGGTTCCTTCGAGTTCAGGTACGAAAGCCGGCGCTGGTCGCGCATTTTCCGATGGTAAAGAGTGGTTTGTGGGGCGAGCCTGCTGTGCCGGAATTTGTTCGGGGCACGGTGACGGAGCTTTCGGGCCCCGGTCTGCTGATATCTTCTGAAATTCAGGTCGGGCGTGGCGACCGCCTTGTTGTGGTGTTTGAACTGCAGGACGGCAGATTCATACAGGATATCGGTGAGGTTCGGGGGATTCGAGAAAGCGGCCGGGAGCATTTGATCGGTGTGGAGTTGATAGGTTTGAATGAAGCGGGAGTTGATGAGCTTGTTCGTGTTACGAACAATATTGCAATCAGTTGCGCAATTGAGGAATCGGAAAAAAAGGAAAATTCGGCTTTAGTGGCAGGGCGGCAAAGTGGTTAATCCCGGCGGTGAGTTGGGAACGAGCGTTGACTCACTTACAAAACAATATAGTATCATCGCGCACAATCTGGCGAACATCAATACAGCCGGTTATAAGCGTACGGTCAATTCGTTCAGCAGAGAGCTTTTAAGCCTGCTTTCAGATGTTCAGAGCGAAGCGGACCCTGAGGGTCAAATAAATATCGACAGCGCCGTGGATTTTTCCCAGGGCAGTCTGTTGAAAACCCAGCGCAGCCTCGATTTGGCAATCAACGGAAAAGGATTTTTCGTGGTGGAGACACCGGGCGGACCTCTTTACACCCGCAACGGGATGTTTCAGGTTAATCTTCAAGGTCAACTGGTTGACGATGAGGGCAGGATGGTCTCAGGTACCGATGGCCCGATTATAATCCCTTCCAGTGTGAGTTTTCAGGAAATAAGTATTGATGAGGGTGGAGATATAAGCACCACCGCCGGCTCGTTGGGAAAATTAAAGATTGTCGATTTCAAGGAGAACGAGTCGGAGCTTTTTCCGGCGGGCAAGAACTGTTTTGGTGCGCCCCAGGGCCTGCAGCCGGATTTAGCCGAAAAGGCGATGGTAAGACAGGGATACCAGGAGAACTCGAATGTAAACCGGATGGAGGAGATAGTTAACCTGATGACGGTATCAAGGCTTTATGAGACAAGTATGAAACTGTTGGTTCGGCGCCGTGAGAACTCCAAGACTATTATTGGTGTTGCAAATAGTTAATTTGAGCAAGGAGCTTAATTATGCTTAAGGCATTTTCGACCGCTGCTACAGGAATGTCCGCTCAGCAGACGATGATAGATTCGATAGCCCATAACCTGGCGAATATGAACACGAACGGTTACAAGCGTGCCCAGGTAAATTTCCAGGATTTGCTTTACCTTAAGTTGCGTGAGGCGGGTCGTGAGATTGCCTCCGGTATAACCGCACCGAGCGGTCTTGAAATAGGCAGCGGTGTCAGGATGGCATCGACTAACAAGGTATTTACCGTCGGAGAGCTTCAAACGACCGGCCGGGACCTGGATTTGGCGATTCAGGGTAGTGGTTTTTTCGAGGTTACTCTTGCCAACGGTGATAAGCGTTACACGCGGGACGGTTCTCTTAATATGGATGCGAACGGCCAACTGGTCAATTCGAGCGGTTATATGGTAAGTCCCGGGATAACGATACCCGAAAATGCCTCAACTGTCGATGTTGGAGCCGACGGAACAGTCAGTGTAATGACCCCGTCCGGCAGCACGACTTTGGGAACAATTGAGTTGTACCGTTTTGCGAATCCCGCGGGTCTAAGTGCCGAGGGAGACAACCTTTACCGGGAGACCGAGGCCAGCGGGACGGTAACCTCGGGAACCGCAGGAGAGGATGGTTTTGGCAGTCTTTTGTCAAAGACCCTTGAGAAGTCAAACGTGGAAATGGTGACTGAGCTGGTGAATCTTATCACGGCCCAGCGTGGTTACGAGATAAACAGCCGGGTGATAAGGGCTGGTGACAACATTCTCAGGAATCTGAACCTCCTGATTAGATAAACAGAGGACAGAAAATGAATAAAACTGTTGCAGTAATTGTAGTTATCTTTGCCTTTCTGGGGCGGCCGTATTGCTTTGGTGAGCAGCCTGTGGGCGATGGGGAAGGGGCCGAGAATAATACTTTGCGGATTTACCTGCCGCGGGAGGTTGTTGTTAAGACTGATTTCATACAATTAGGAGCGGTTGGAGTAGTGCGGGGTGATGAAGATTCTGTCGGCAAAGCCAGGCAAATCGGGCTGGGAAGGTTTGCACTGACTGGCCAGCAGATTGTGGTTGACAGGCCGACGATTCTGAGTCGGCTTGCCTCGAATGGTATCAAGGCACAGGATGTATCGCTTAGTGGTGCTGAGCAGGTCAAGGTAAAAAGACAGGAGAGGGTTATCAGCGGCCGGCGGTTCGCTGAGGTGGCTTTGGCGTTTCTCAAGACTCAGGGGGTCTATGAATCGGTTAGTGATATTTCGCTGGTGAGGGAGCCGAAAGACTGGGTTTTAGCAGAGCAGGACGGTGAAATAAAACTTGTTGCCAGGTTAGGCAGGTACAGCAGAAAGGACAAGGCCGCGGTATGGGTCGGGGTAGTGATAAACGGGATTGAGACTGGTGGATGCGAGGTTGGTTTTGATTTGAAATATAAGCACCGGCGGGTATTGGCGTCGGTTGATATTGGGCCGGGCGTTGTGCTAAGCCCCGAAAATGTGGAGGTTGAAACGGTAATGGGCTCGTCGCCGGAACCTGCGGGTTGGTCTGTGCCTTATGGACAGGTTGCCAAAAGGCTCATAAAGAAGGGTGCTGTTATCACCGGAAATGTGGTTGGGCCTGCCGAGCCTCCTGTGGTGATTAACAGGAGGCAGACGGTGGTTATGAAGATTGACACGGGGGGCCTTTATGTTTCGGCGGTAGGTGTGGCACTTTCCGACGGCAAGGTGGGCCAGTATATCAGGGTGAAGGGTCCGAGTAATTCGCGGATAATAGTAGGCAAGGTCATGGCTGACGGTACGATTGAGCCGGTTTTCTGAAAGGTGATGCAGTGAATAATAAACTGGTGATAATAACAGCGCTTTTAATTTTTTGGCAGTTTTTCGGTGTTGTGTGCAGCAGATGTGATGCAGGGTCAATCTGGGCCAAGCGTGACAAGAACACCAAGCGGATTTATGCAGATGACAAGGCGCGGGCGATTGGCGATATTTTGACAATAATTATCAGTGAGACGAGCAATATCAAGAACGAGATCGAGAGGGAGTTGAAAAATGAAAGCAGCAGAAGCATAACTTTCAATCCTGAGACGGAACTGAGTGATGCACCTTTTTCATGGCTGCCCAAAATACCGGGAGTTACCGAGTCTTTTACGGCCGCTGCGAGCAAGTCATTGGACGGTGAATCGGATTATGAGGACAAGCGTACCTACACGGACCGTATGACGGTTGTTGTTCAGGACATTCATCCGAACGGCAATCTTGTTGTTTTGGGTACGCGTCATCGGGATGTGGTCGGAGACAAGGTTACGATTCAGGTAAGTGGTATAGTTCGTCCGAGGGATATTGCATTTGATAATACGATTCGCAGTGACCAGGTCGCGGATTTCAAGATTGTTACGATTAACAAGGGAGTTACGCCGAACTACACCAAGCCCGGTTGGCTTGCGACAATATTTGATGCTTTGTGGCCGTTCTGAGGCTTATATCTTGTTTTTTGGGAAAGCTTTTTGGCGGTCTCTTTGCGGAGCTATGGTTATGAGATTTCGTTTGAATACATTTTTGTTTTTTTTGGTTTGCGCGGTCGGCGTTTCGAGTGGCGCGCGTATTAAGGATATTGTAGAGATTCAGGGGGTTCGCGGCAATCCTCTCATGGGCACGGGTCTTGTTGTGGGGCTTAATGCCACCGGAGATACCGCGGTTCCGAGCCGGCAGATGTTGTCAAGTTTGTTGCAGCGGGAGGGAGGTATGACATTTTCACCGAGCACGCTGGGTAGCGGCAGCATAGCCGTGGTAATCGTTACAGCAGAGCTGGGGCCGTGGGACCGGGTCGGGTCGAGGATAGACATAAATGTATCTGCGGTTGGAGACGCCACGAGTTTACAGGGTGGTGTGCTGCTTGCGACCGAGCTTAAGGGCCTCGACGGACTGGTTTACGCGGTGGCTCGGACGGCATCGATATCGACGGCTTCGTGGACGGTGGAAGGCAAGACCGGCAGCAAGGCGGCAAAGAATCACCCAACAGTCGGGCGGATTCCCGGTGGAGCGTACGTTGAAAAAGAGGAGTTATCCAACTTCATTGAGACTGTCGGTCAGCAGCGGTACATCACACTGAACCTGCGGGACAGCGACTTTACGACCGCTGAGAGGATTCGAAAGGTGGTAGAAATCGTTTATCCGGGCAGCACATTTGTTGCCGATGCCGGGACGATAAAAGTCAGGATACCGCCCGGAGTGGGCAGGGCGGACGCAGCGGGTTTTGTTGACCACATTACAAGCTTGGATGTGGAGGTTGATATGCCCGCCATAGTCGTGATAAACGAGCGGACGGGCACAATTGTAGCTGGTGGTCATGTGGGGATATCGGAGACGGCGGTGGCCCAGGGAAGCCTGGTTGTCAAGATTAAAGAGCAGAAATTTGTGTCTCAGCCGATAGCACCGTTTACCGAGGGGGCGACAACGGAGGTGGTCGAAGACTCATCCTTATCTGTTGAGGAAGAGCAGGGGCATCTTATTCGAGTGCCCCGGGTGGTTACGGTAACGGAATTGGCAAACGCCCTCAATGCGATAGGTGCGACTCCGAGAGATATGATAGCTATCTTTAACGCCCTGAAGGTGGCAGGCGCTCTGCAGGCGAAGATTGAAATGATGTAAGACGAAGGTGAGTCGGTGAGTCGGTGAGTCGGTGAGTCGGTGAGTCGGTGAGTCGGTGAGTCGGTGAGTCGGTGAGTCGGTGAGTCGGTGAGTCGGTGAGT
>Ga0180433_10006054_pt1 | contig 16035 bp, 14 predicted proteins | sample SS_ome_8_FD_132980 | JGI IMG/M metagenome (GOLD analysis project Ga0180433, IMG submission 132980) | Hypersaline lake sediment archaeal communities from the Salton Sea, California, USA - SS_1_D_1 metaG | ecosystem: Environmental > Aquatic > Non-marine Saline and Alkaline > Hypersaline >... | reverse complement strand
GAAGGTGCAATGGGAGAAACTTCGGGTGCTGTTTCAAAACCACTTGAAGAAGCATCTGGAGAAGCACTAGCATTTGAAGTTGTTCCTGAAGAAGCATTTGAAGAAGGAACTGAAGAAGCATTTGAAGAAGGAACTGAAGAAGCACCTGAAGAAGCATTTGAAGAAGCATTTGAAGAAGGAACTGAAGAAGCATCTGAAGAAGCATTTGAAGAAGGAACTGAAGAAGCACCTGAAGAAGTTGAACCACTAGCATTTGAAGTTGTTCTTGAAGAAGCATCTGAAGAAGCACTATCATTTGAAGTTGTTCCTGAAGAAGCATCTGAAGAAGGAACTGAAGAAGCATTTGAAGAAGGAACTGAAGAAGCACCTGAAGAAGCACCTGAAGAAGAACCTGAAGAAGTTGAACCACTAGCATTTGAAGTTGTTCTTGAAGAAGTTGAACCACTAGCATTTGAAGTTGTTCTTGAAGAAGTTGAACCACTAGCATTTGAAGTTGTTCCTGAAGAAGCATCTGAAGAAGAATCTGGAGATGTTGCACTAGCAATACCAGGAATACTTGATCCAGGTGCAGGTAGCCCTGCTGGTAAAGATGAAGTCATTTCTGCTTCAGTATTATGAGCATAATTTTTAACTATAACTTTGCTTTGATTAGGAACAAACATATTAACAGTCACCATCTTAATATCAGAACTATATTGTTTTTCATTTACTTCTAGAGTAATATTTCCATCATCTACAGGAGTAGCAGTAGCCAATGGAACAGTTCCAGAAGTGCCAGAAGTTCCAGAAGTGCCAGAAGTTCCAGAAGTTCCAGAAGTGCCAGAAGTTCCAGAAGTTCCAGAAGTGCCAGAAGTTCCAGAAGTTCCAGAATTATCTGGTATATTCACATTCGCGCAATCAAAAGTATTTTGAGATTTATCTCTATATTGTCCACAATTTACAAATTTGGTAAAGGCTTTTAAATCCATTTCACCATAACCTCCTTTTTGAACATTTTTCCCTCCACCAGTTTGCATTTTTTCATAACTGTTAGTTAATGAATAATATATTTGTGCATTTTTAGACCAAGTATCTTGATTTCCTAAGCTACTAACCTCTTGTAATTGACCATTTGTTAATGGTTCATCAAATCCAATTACTTTTCTTACTAATATAGAATCTTCATCACTAGTATTAGTTAAAAATCTAATTAGTCTTACTTGATTAATTTCTCCATTTTTTTGTATTTTATTAAATATTTCTTCTATTTTTTCATTAGAAATTGTATCTGCTGCACTTGCGTCTGCTCCACTTCCACTTGCGTCTGCTCCACTTCCACTTGCGTCTGCTCCACTTCCACTTGCGTCTGCTCCACTTCCACTTGCGCCTGTTCCACTTGCGTCTGCTCCACTTCCACTTGCGTCTGCTCCACTTCCACTTGCGTCTGCTTGTTCTACAGGATACATTTGCTCCATTTTTGGTTTATATATATTAATTGCCCTTGTAATATCAGCTTCACATTTACTACTATTATCTGATTTATCTTTTTCTAACATAGCTTCATATTGTTTTAATTTATTAGCTGCTGCTTCCTTAGTATTTGGCACTAATTCAGGTGCCATTTCATCTTTAAACATTTCTTTGCAATCTCCTGATTCTCCAGTTGGAATGGATGGTTTAGGATTTTGTTTTAAATAATCAAATATAGACATTCCGAATTTATCTTTAAATTTTTGCTCGAATATATCAATTCCTAAATTAGCAGCACCAACACAATTAAATTCTCCTTTGTCATTCTTTTCTGACTCTTCTGCTGCTAAATAAACTAATTTGTTAAATTTAGCAACACCTTCGTTTGGGTCTTCAGGAATAATAGTAAAATCATACTCACCTTGAAAAAGCGGCTTGCATTTTTCATTTATATTATTATAATCTTTTCCAAATTTCTTTGTATAGTTTTCTACATATTTTTGAAAAAATTCTATAACTTTTATTGCTTCCTCTGGATTTTCATTATTACAATTTAGAAGAATTGCATCTAATTTTGCTAATACTTTTAACGCCTCTTCTTCATTTTCAGGTAATTCTGCATTTATGCCATCTACAGAACAAGGATAAATATTATCCATACCTGTATCTGGCATTCCTGAAGGAGTTGTTTCTGGAGATGAAGAAGTAGGTTTATCAGAATCTTTAACAGCAACAACACTTTGAAAATGATAATTTCCAAATTCAACTAAATATATAATATCTTCTCCACAAGAGGTCTTTAATTTTGTAAAATCCTTACCATCTATAGGTTTACCAGTTTTATCATATATTTCAATTGTATCTCTCATTTTAGATAAATCTCCTACCTTTTCTCCTTTAAATATTACAATACATACTCCAAACATTATTCCTAAGATTTTCAATTCTGTGTCTTCGCCCCAAGACTTATCAGTTATTCTTTTTACTGCCTCTAATAATGTTTTTGGCTCAAATAACTTTAACAATTCTTCTTGATTTTGACAAATATAATTTGCTAAAACATTTCTTAAATTACCCATATAATTACATTTACTACCAGTTTTAAGTTCAGCAGGTATCCAACCTGGAATTTTATTCCAATTACCTACTTGTTTCAAGAATAAAGAATAAATAAATGAACTATACATACATTCCCCTTCTGATGTAGTTTCTACTCTATATAATGACATATTTGCTAGTTGTTTAATTTTATCTTCTTTTGATGGTTTATTTTCTAAGCTTTTAGCTTTTATACTATTAGAGATAGCGTCTATATCTTTTTGATGTACTACTTTATCCAGTTCCGGACGAAATACTAATTTTGAACAATAATCACTGAACTGTTTTTTATTTTCAGCTTGTTGTTTTATTCTCTCTTCATCACTTTGGGCAGGTATAGTTGGAGTAGGTTCTTGACTTTTAATATCATTTAAATTTAATGCTAATGACATTCTCTGTTCTTTCGATAGATTTTCTGGATCTAATTTACTTTCCCATAAATCTTTTAATTCAACTAAAACTGAGTCTTCTGGTTTAGGATCTGTTTTTGTATAATATAAGTTTAAATAAGTAAACAATTGGTCTCGAGCTGCTTGTAAACAACCTGTATTTTTATTGGGATCGAAATATGTATTTATATAATCCTTTTTTTTATCCAAGGATAGTTTTGTAAAATGATCTGGGAACTTTTGTTGGAATGGTATATTTTTATATTGACAATCATCTTCATTAGGACCACCTCCAAAATAAATTTTTAATGTTTTATTTTTAAGATGAGATTTTCTATTATGTTTCTTTTTGGAATTATCAAATTTTTTTTTATTTTTTCTTAAATGCTTCTTTTTTCTTGATCCTTCTTTTCTTACTTTAATTTTATTTAATCTTTGTTTTGACAATTTCATTATATAATACTTTAAGAAAAAGTATTATTTAACTTTTATTTTATTGACTTATATTAATATGACTACTATTAATTGTGAAAATGGAACTGCCCCAATAAATATAAGTAAGGATAAAGTCCAAGGACCTTGCAACTTATTATGTAATTTTAATCATAAATATGGAACATATAATCCAACAGTTACAAATAAGTCTAATTATTTATTATTAAATTATTCTCAAACAGGATCTAAACCTCCAGTTATTTATAATGATTTAGCTTATAATGTATCTGAAATAAGAATTTATCAACCATCTCTTCACAAATATAATAATGTAAATGCCAATGGAGAGATTTTAATAATTCAAGGAGGTAATGGTAAAAACCTAATTACTTGTATACCATTTATCGAGGGTGGTAAAACAGATAAAGGATCTTCACAATTAGCAATGCTTATTGAAGAAGCTTCAATGAGAATTCCTAATAGTGATGAATCTATGACTTTTTCAGGAGGAGGCTTTAGCTTAGATAATTTTATTCCTAATAGAGTTCCTTATTTTTCTTATACTGGAACTTTACCATATAGTCCTTGTAATGGACAATATTCTTATGTAGTATTTGATTTAGAAAATTCATTAAATTTAGAAAGTAAAATACTTGACAAATTGCGTCGAATTATCAAAACTACTACTGTTGATACAGTAGTGGGAACAAATTATTTATTCTATAACAAAGATGGTGCTAATTCAAGGGAAAATAATCGGGATCAAATTTATATTGATTGTCAACCTGTTAATGAAGATGGAGAGTTACTAGTTAATGACTCAACAGGAGAAGCAGCAAGCAGTAGCAGTGATAATAACGAAACATTGGAAAAAATAAAACCATTTTTATTTATAATAATTGCTGTGGTAGGAGCTATTGGTATTACTAAAGCCGCAACTTATTTATTTAATAAAATGAAAAAAGGAGGAACAACCACACCCAATCCTTAATAAAAAAATATATTATTAAAAAATTTTAATATATTTTTGTTTAGATTACAGAAGTAGTATCAGAAACTTTCATGGCATTATGGATATGTCCTGAAGCAGGTTCATAATGTAAATGATTAGGACCAGATGTTTCTACTAAAGGAGCCATTTTTTTGACCATTTGCTCTTCTAATGTAACAGGAAATTGATTAAATGCTGATAAATGACCATCCATCTTCATTTGAGAAGGTAAATATCTTTGTATAGCACTTGTTCCTGTTGCATCACTAGATCTTCTAAGTAATTCATAGGCAGCAAAAACAAACATAATACCTAGAATTGGATTAGAATGAACTAACATAAAAAAGGCAATGATAATAATAATAATATTTCCAAATATATTATCAATTAAAGGAGCTAAGAAATGGGGTGTTTGAATGTTAAAAATAATATAACCTAATAAAATAATCACCAAAAATAGTTGATGAGTATTATTTTTCTTCATTAAATCCTCATAAGGTCTCATATAACATATTATTATATATTTTTTTAATTGAAGAGGCATTTTCTAAATATTTAATAAAATTGAATAAAAAGAAAAATTTATAATAATAATAATAACATGAGTTACTTGGGAAAAAAAGGATATTCAATATATAAAAAAGATTTAACTAATAAAGAGCAAATTTATATAAGAAATGAATTAACAGTAAAACCATACTTGCCTAAATCACCAGCTCAACCCGAACCGTTTCCTATTTATAGAGAATCACCCCAAAAATTTTATATTCCTAGATATTTTGGAATAGATAATTTTGGAGATTTTTGTGAAAATAAATTATCATTGGGAGATGATATTGATTTAAATTTTGAAGGTGAATTAAGAGAGTATCAAATTAATATTGTAAATAAATATTTAAATTTTGTTAAAGATAGTGGTGGTGGACTTTTGGATGTTGATCCTGGCAAAGGAAAAACAGTTATGGCATTGTATATTATTTCTAAACTTAAAAAGAAAACCTTAGTCATCGTCCATAAATCCTTTCTTTTAAATCAATGGGTTGAAAGAATACAACAATTTTTACCTAACGCAAGGGTAGGAAAAATTCAGGGTCAAACTATAGATATTGATGATAAAGATATTGTTATTGGGATGCTTCAATCATTAAGTCAAAAAGAATACCCAGACAATTTATTTGATAGTTTTGGTTTATCAATATACGACGAAACACATCACCTAGGAGCAGAAGTATTTAGTAGATGTATGATGAAATCTATCACTAATTATACTCTAGGATTATCTGGAACAATGCAACGAAAAGATGGATTAACAAAAGTTTTTAAAATGTTCTTAGGAGATATTGTTCATAAAGAAAAATCAAATACAAAGGAACATAATGTTATTGTTAAAGGTATTTATTATAAACATGATGATCCAGAATTTAATGAAATTAAATATGATTATAAAGGTAATCCTCTTTATAGCACAATGATTTCAAAATTATGCAATTTTAATCATAGGTCGGAATTTATTATAAAAGTTTTACAAAATGAATTACAGAAAAATCCTGATCAACAGATTATGATATTAGCCCATAATAAATCCTTAATCACCTATTTATTTAAAGCTATTGAACACAGAAATATTGCTTCTGTCGGTTATTACATTGGAGGAATGAAAGAAGCTGATCTAAAAGAAAGCGAAAATAAAAAAATCATTATTGCTACTTATGCCATGGCCTCTGAAGGATTAGATATAAAAACATTAACAACATTATTAATGGCAAGTCCTAAAACGGATGTTTGTCAATCCGTAGGTAGAATTTTACGCACTAAACATACACAACCACTTGTTATTGATATTATTGATTCACATGAAATTTTTACAAGACAATGGCAAAAAAGACGACAATATTATATGAAACAAAAATATAATATCATTTCTACTAAAAATAATGAATATATGGACGATAAATGGGAAACTGAATTTGACCCATCCAAAGCAAAAGAAAGCACTAATAAAATTAAAAAAAAAGAGGAACCATTAAAAGGTGTTTGTTTAATTAAAATTTAATTTACATATATACTTCATTATAAGGAGGAGTATCACCTAAATGTTTCCATGAATTCATGCAATCATTTTTAGGTGTATAAGGAGGAGGATAAGCTAACATTGATTCATTTGGACCTAAGGAGGGAGGTGCACCTGTAGAATAAATATGAGAATTGGCAATATTACTCATATACTGACCTGAACCACCTCTTTGTCTTCTTGATTTTTTACCCCTTCTTTTTCCTCTTTTCTTTGATTTTTTCTTTCTTCCTCCTTCCGTAACTTTAACATTTACATCACTACTAGGGCGACCATATCTCTCTTCGAATGATTGGTCTGGAGTTCTCGTTCTTTCTAATGAAGTGCTTGAAGATAAGTAATCAGAAGAATTAGATGATTGTCTAGATACTCTAGGTGTATTTAAATCAACACTTTCAAATGAACTTTGTCTTGAAATTGGGGGAACTTCGTAAGATGAATCTCCGTTTCCAGCACCTCTTCTTCTTCTAGAAGCCTTTCTAGATTTTCGTCCCTTTCTATATTTTCGTCCCTTTCTAGATTTTCTTCTCTTTCCACCTCCTTGAACTAAAATAGGAGGAGTAATGCATTGATTATTTAATTGTCTAGAAATAGGAGGATAACCAGATCCAGCAAAAGTGCTTAAATTTTCTCCTTCAGAAGGATTATATGAATAATAAGGAATACCTCCAGATCCAAATCCATATCCAGATCCACCAGATTGAGAAGAAGCTCCCATATTAGTATCTGAATCTATTCCCTTATTTTGATAACCTGTAAAACCAGCCAAATGAACAGAATTTCCAGAATTAACACCAGAAGTAGGAGCTAAAGATTGATTTTTAGAAAATCCATAACCATTTCCTCCACTCATAGGACATTTTTTACCTCCTCCTTTGCGATGTCTTTTTCCACATGATATACATTTATGACATACACATCCACAATTTCCAGCACATTTTTTATGACAAGGACAACCACATTTACCATAACATTTGCCTATGCAATAACAATTATGACAGTTACATTTGCAATTCTTAGGACATTTTTTAGCTCCACCAATTTTCATAACCTCATACATTCCTGTTTGATTCAAGGCATCAGCACTGGTTATAGAACCTCCACAACCAGAAGCAGCCCCAACTCTGCTTGAGAACCCAGGATTAGAAAAATGGGAATTTTGACTATTTACTAAACCAGATTGTTGAACTAATGACATATATATATTTAGAACAAAAAATATTATTTTAATTCTCTTTTATTACATATTTTTCCATTTTCCATTATTTTTATTGGAACAAATTTATTAAATTTTTTATTAAATTCACATTCCATTTTAACGCATTTATTTAAATCTACATATTTATCTTCATTTATATTTTCAAATTCTTCTTCATCATCACTTTCCTCTAAAGCATCAAGGTTTAAATTTTCTTTGATTTGTCTAAATATATTATTCATCATTGTGCTTGTTTTATAATCAGGTATATAAGCCACATCAAATATAGCTAATGAACCATTAATATAACAATATAAATCATATACATCATTTTTAACTTGTGCTTTTACCATAAAAATTTTTGTTTTAATATCAACATCAAATTGTTTATATAAAGTGCTAGAGTAATTTACATTTTTTCCATGTAAATTCCTATTTTGTATACTATATATTTTATATGGTAATAATTTGATAGTTTCTATACATTTTTCAAATTTACTCTCAATAATAGGCATGGCCATACAAATTCCTTTATTGGTTAAAAAACATGATTTTAGCTCTTTTTCCAATATATTTTTAATTAAAGATAATTTATATTTTTCATTATTATTTTCAATATTCTTCCCTTTATAGTAATGAATATTTTCTATTGAATAATAATTATTTTTATCTATATTAAAAACAGTTCCAAAGAAAATAGTCCCTAATACTAATTTTTTCTCATAACATTGTGGAACAATAAACATTTCATTTATTTTTTTTTGACCTCCTAATGTTAATTCTATAAATAGACAGACCCGTTTATCTTGAAAATAAGTAAACCAAACTATATGCTTCTTTCCTTTGGGAATTAATACATATAAATCACTAAAAACTTTCTTATGAATATTATCATAAGGAAGTTTCAAATCTGGTAATCTTTTTAATAAATGAGTTTTATTATAATGATTCAAATTCATTAATTTTATATAATGAATTAACTTTAAATATTTTATTATATTATATAATGTCTTCTTTTCAACCTGCTACTACAAAGGAGGCTGTTGATGAAATAACTTCATCTGCAGAATCTATTCTTCCGATAGAGTCAAACATAAGATCTTATTATAGATTTCTCGGAGAGATTTTTAATCCAAGTAATATTGAAGCCAATAATCCCTTAGAACAATTATGGGAAGGTGTAAATATGCCTACATTTGGAGACTATGGGCAAGTATATGGAGGAGATACACCAGAGCAATATGTTCCAAAAATAGAACAAAATTTTATTAATATGGAAAGGGGATCAGATGAGCAAAAATTAGTTGCCAAAAAAGTATTAGATGCATTAATGGTGTTACCTAGTGTGGTTGAAAAAGCCAACTTACTACTTCCACAAATAAGCCAAGCCAAATCAGAAGCGGAAAGCCATATGGATAAATCATGGTTGGGTAGCACCAAACAAAGAAGAAGAAAAAGGTACCAGGAATTAGATAATTTAGAATATTATCTTAACAGGATTATAGATTATAGTGAAAATGGGAAAAATAAAATGATTATAGAAGCAATAACCTCGCGTGAGAAAGAAAAAGAAAAAAAAAGAGAACAAATGGTAGCTTTTAGTGCCATTCAAAAAGGTACAAAGGATCCCATTACCGGTGAAATAAATGAAAATCCTTTAAATCCTGATGTAATTAAGCAGATTCAAAAATATTTAGGGGGAAAAGGTTATTCTAAATGTAAAAAAATAAAAGGAAAAAAATACATTACACGAAAATCCCCAGCTTATTCAGCAAGTAAATGTGCAAAAGGAACTAAGAAAAAGGGTAATGATGGTAAAATGTATATTGTAAAAGCATCTAAAAATGGTGTTAAAAGATGGGTTAAATATACCCAGAAGAAAAAATCAAAATCTAAAAAGAAGAATAAGCACTAGATCCCATTGTGTCAACTGTCATTAATCCACCCATTTGATTAACATTGGTTTTAGGTTCATTAGATTTTTTACCACTTAATTCTTTTAAATAATTTTTTAATTCATCTTTCATGGTATCATTTTCCGGTATCGGAATTTTTTGCTTTATATTCGTTTGACTCATAGTATCAAATAATTTTTCATATTGTTCTTGTGGTTTATTTACTAAATCTTTTACTTTGGGAATCGTTAAATTAGTTTTAAAAAAAGTAAATAAATAATGAACTAATATAATTAATATTAAAGAAATAATGGACATTTGAATTATCCACGGTAACATATTATATATTAATTATATAGTTTTAATAGACATAAGAACGAAATCATATCTTCTCTCACCGAATTTGTTATTTCATTCTCTTTTGTTGTAAAATAAAAATAATTCCCATTTTCTATATTTAAAGTTAAAATACTATTTTTATGTAATTGATATTGTTTTGTTATAATTTTTTCATATTTAAAATTAATTGGAATATAAAAGATTTCTTTTTTTAAATCATTATTTTTTTTTAAATTAAATTCATATTTTTCTTTTTTATTTTCTAATAAAAATGAGTCTCCTGACTTTTTTTCATTCATTAAATAAATTTTATCTCCAAATATTTCAAAAATTCCTTCATTTGTATTAAAATGCAATTTTTCGGAAGTATTAAATAAATATGTCTCTAATTCAGATATATTTATTTTATATTTTTTAGTAGGTATAATTAACATAATAATATTTACGATAAACTATTTAAACCGATTCAATAATGATATAGTAATGGTTAATATAGTGCTTATTGAAAAAACAGGTGAATTAAAAATTTGCAAATATAATTCGGAAAAAGGTGATGAATTATATAAAAAATGTAAATTTAAAAAACTCGATGGATTTGAAGAGAGACACACATGGAATAATAAAAAGGATAAATATTCATTTGCATCTGTTACTCTTTATGCAAGAGATAATGGTAAAGCAAATACCGAAAATAAATATGAAATGCCTCCTCCAGTAGATAACATTTTATATTTTGGCACATGTGCTCTTCTTGCTAAGGATGAAGATGGAATAGATATAGATTTAGATGTAGAAACATGGAATACCTTTTATGAAGAATTGTATGGCGGATTTGAAAATTTAGCTGATACAGCAAAAGAAGATGAAGAGGAAGAAGATGAATTAGAAAGTATTCCAGCAGAAATGAAAACCAAGAGTGGTTATTTAAAAGACGATTTTGTAGTAGATGATAATCATTTAGAGGAAGGAGAAAGTGAGGGAGAATATAGTGATGAAATGTCAGAATTAGAATATGAAGATTATAGTTATAGTGATGATGAATAATTAAATAAAAAAAAATTGATTAAAGAAATAGTATTAATAATATAGTAAATAGAAGATGCGTAAGATTGAAAATCCAGAAGAATTCAGAAATAATGTTGTAAATAAACTAAAAATAATATTAAAAAATGATAAATTGGCAAGTAATTTGGAAAAGGGTATTTTCAATTATAGTCTAAAACATGCTGAAAAAATAAATGTTGTTAAGAAATGGGATAACAGTTATTTTGTTAAAATATATATTAATAGATTGAGAACCATAACAATTAATTTGAAAGATGATAACTTATTTAAATCTGTGAAAGATAAAAAAATAAAAGCACATGAAGTAGCATTTATGACACACCAAGAGATGCAACCATCTAAGTGGCAAGAATTATTAGAAGATAAAAAAATAAGAGATGAAAATAAATACGAACCCAAATTAGAAGCTTCTACAGATGATTTTAAGTGTTGGAAATGTAAATCAAAAAAATGCACTTATTATCAATTACAAACTCGATCTGCTGATGAGCCCATGACTACTTTTGTAAGTTGTTTAGATTGTGGAAATAGATGGAAGTGTTAATCAAAAAAAAAATTGAAGTTTATAAAGTTATATTTTTTAATTATAAATTTCCAATACTTAATGATCAATCATGGGTTCTGCTTCTTCTGTCTTTGCAAACAAAAGTATTTATTTAACTTATGACGAATCGTCACAAGATATTAAAATATGGGAGTTTACGACTTCTATAAAAAATTTACCAATAAAAATGTTTATAAATGATAGCTCAAAAATAAATGAATCTGATATCATGATTCATTTAGTTTCAAATTCTACTATAAAACATCATAAACAATTGTCAGATATAAATAATGGATTAAATAAGGTTAGCATATTTATTTATACTGACCGTCAAGTGCCAAACTTTAAAAATAATAATTTATCTGAAAATGAAAAAAGTATAAGTATTTCTTATTTAAATTATAATAACTTTCAAGAAATATTTCCTATTATCTTATCTAAATTAAATGATCTCTAAATCTTGTAAATGCCAATACTCAGATGCCCCACTCGGTAATGGACGCCTAATAATAAAGGGGATTTTTTTTTCCTCTAATTCTTTAAGAGCTATTAAATATCCATCAATAATATTTGCATTTAATTTAACATAAGGAATAGCTCCATTATTTAATTGTTTTGCTCTTAAACCTAATATTTTTGTTTTTTCATACTTGGTTAAAATAGGAATAGTCTTATGTAAATCATCTACAATTATATTTTCTTTATTTCTTTGCACCTTTGCTAAATTATATATTTCATCATAATTATGAATTAATGATTCAGGATGCTCATTTAACAGATAATTTTCTCTTGTTTCTTTATCAAATTTTTGTAAATAATCTTCATCTTCGTCTTCATCGCTGTCAGATTTGTAATCTTCATCCTCTTTTTCAAGAATATTTGGAATTTCTATTTGAGTGTCCGGCATTTCACTAATTCCTTTAGATTGGCTTTTTTTTGCAATTTTCTTTTTAGCTAGTGCAACTTCTGTATCTTCCATTTCCTCATCATCATAATCCTCTTCTTCTTCCTCTTCCTCTTCCTCTTCCTCTTCTTCTTCAGGTTCCTGTTCTTCATCATCATCCTCACCATAATCGGCAACCAAATTACCTTCTTCATCATATTCCTTTAATTTATCATCAGAAGCTTTAGATATTTTTTTTGTAAATGTAGGTTGAGCATCTTCTTCATCAGATAGTTGCGCAATAGATTCATTATCAGATAATTCTAAATCACTCATACTTATAATAATATAACATATTACTTTTATATTAAGTTCAATTTTTATTAAAAAAAATATATATTATTATAAATTAAATATTTATCCCCTAATTATTCTTTTGTGTTTTCCAAACAGTATCACATTTGGCACATAAATAAATATATAACATATCTACATCATCATATCTAAGATAAATAACTTCTCTGTTTCCATCAGCTTTATTACTACTACATTCACTATTAGGACATTTAATTGTATTAATTCTAGGTAATGTAGGATCTAATTTTGTATATTCATTGATAATATGATTATATTTTTGTTCACTTCTTTTTAATTGAACTTTTGAAACACATATATTTTCTGTCGTTAATTCATTATCCTCATTACCACAATTTCTACAATAGTAAATTAATTTATTTTCTTCTTCCGAATCAATTCGGATATAATACATATTATTGCATTTATTACAGAAGTGCATCCTTGAATAATATATATATATTATTTTTATTTAGTTTCAATTTTATATATTAATTTTTTTAAATTCATTTTTTATGTATGTCCAATTTGTATTTAATTTTAAATTATATATAGATGTTTGAAAATTTTTATTATTTGCATTCTTTTCTAGTTCCTCTATATTTTCCATCAAAGAAATTTTATTTTTATTAAACTGATTGTTCATATCTTCCTCAAATTTTTCTTTAATTAATTTTAAATTTGTTGCTTTATTTTGTAATATATAACACACACTATATTCTAAATTCTTATATCTTATTATTTCATTATAAGGTTCAAAATCTCTATGTGTTTCACTAAATCCAGGCTCATGTAACAATGGTGCTTTATCTAATATTGAGAGAATTGTTAATAAAATTGTTCTTATACTCTGACAACCTGTCCATTGATCTCCTTTCCATGTATTTAATATTGATAAACACATTTTCCCATTTTTATACATGTTTGGATGGAATCTAGTATGACCATCTATTCCTCCCATATTTAAAAATGTAACCTTTGGTGGCCTATGTGGATAATCGTATGGAAAATTAAATTCATAAAAATAATTTCCTCCATAATATACTGAATCCTTAGGACCACATATATATGCATATCCTTTTAACATTTCAGTTTCATCATGCTTATAATATATACCTTCCTCATGTAAAGGTGATTTAATTAATTCACGCACATCTTTTAATAATCGTTTTGTGGTTTCACGAGATATTACAATAACATCAGAACTACTATTATCTGAATTCATCTTTAAATAATATTTAATATTATATTTTTATATAATTTTCTTATATTAAATATTAAGTAAGTTTTTGTGCATTTATCCTCCAAAAATAATAAATCCGTTATTGATCAGTTAATTTTTAATTATTTTAACATATATAAAAAAATTGACATAAAAATAATATATTGATATATAACATACTATGTCTAATATGAAAAAATCATTTGAATCTTATTTAAATAGCTATTATTCTCAAAAAGGTCAGGGGTTCACTCATACTAGAATAGGAGATAATAATTTATCAGTCAAAGGTGGAGTATATACAATTGAAAATATACCAGATTTTTATGAAAAATATATAAAACATGTATTTACAAGCGGTAAACTCGAGTTTCTTACTGAAAAACAACATCCTGATGTTGGTCCTTTATTAGTTGATTTTGATTTTCGATATGAAACTGAAGTAGAAGATCGACAACATTCTGAAGATAATATTACTGACATGATTCAATTATATTTTGAAGAATTAAAAGATATTTTAAATATTCCAGCTAATACAAGAATTCCTGTTTATATATTTGAAAAAGAAGATGTAAATATGCTTGATGAAGTGACAAAAGATGGTATTCATATGATTATTGGTATTCATATTGAAAGACCACTACAAATAATCTTACGAAATAGAATTCTTAGAAAATTACAGGATATTTGGTCAGATTTACCATTGCAAAATACATGGGAAGAAGTGCTTGATGAAGGTATTACAACTGGAGGAACTAATTGGCAATTATATGGCTCTCGAAAACCAGGAAATCAACCATATTTACTTACAAAATTATATGATATAATGATCGATGATAATAATGATTTATGTCTTTCCATAAATGATGTTAAAAAATTCGATTTAAAAAATAGATTTCCAGAATTAACTGCTCAATATACTCAACATATTCAAATTCCTATGAATGAGTCAATTATGGAAGAATACGAATCCATAAAAAATTCTAAAAAAAAATCAAATAAATCTAAAAATAAATTGAAAATTATTGATAACAAAAATATGGATATTTTGCAAGTTTCTTGTCAAGATGAACTTGATCAATGTATTGATAATTTTCTAGAAAATGTCGAACAAGACAAAAATTATTATATTAAAGAAACACATGAATATACTATGGCACTCACAGAAAATTTCTATAATCCATATGATAAATGGATTCGTGTAGGATGGGCTCTTAAAAATACTCATGACTCTTTATTTATTACATTTATCGCTTTTAGTGCTCAATCCAATAAATTTGATTTTGATAATATTCCGGAATTGTATGAAAAATGGTGCAGTTGGGGTAATAATAATGAAGATGGTTTAACATACCGTTCCATTATTTATTGGGTTAAAAATGACAATTTTGAAAAATATAAAGAAATTAGAGAAAGAACAGTTGATTATTTTGTTGAAAAAACAATATTACCTCACGGTGATACCGATTTTGATTTTGCAATGGTTTTATATTATATGTATAAAGATGATTTTACTTGTGTTTCCATTAAAAAAGACTTGTGGTATATTTACAAAAATCACAGATGGATTGAAAATGAAGGAGGAACTGATCTTCGTATCCAAATTTCAAAAGAATTACATTCTATTTATATCAATAAATATAATACAGATCTAGCCTATTTAAGTAGCGGCACGATTGATCCTAATAGTGAAAAGGGACAAGCTTTATCTAAAAAAATAAAAAAAACTAGTGAAATTGCCGCTAATCTTAAACGAAGAGGAGTCAAAGATAATATTATGAGAGAAGCCAAAGAAATCTTTTATGATACGGAATTTGTTGATCGTGTTGATGCTAACCCAAAACTACTTTGCTTTAATAATGGAGTTTTTGATTTCGACTTGAAGACTTTTAGAAAAGGTAAACCAGATGATTATCTATCCAAAAGCACTAATATTAATTATATTAAACTTGATCATAATAAACACAAAAAAACTATGGATGAAATTCTTTATTTTATGGAACAATTATTTCCCAAAAAAGAACTACGAGATTATATGTGGGAACATCTTGCATCTACTCTTATCGGAGAAAACAATGATCAAACATTTAATATTTATAACG
>Ga0180433_10006051_pt1 | contig 16039 bp, 10 predicted proteins | sample SS_ome_8_FD_132980 | JGI IMG/M metagenome (GOLD analysis project Ga0180433, IMG submission 132980) | Hypersaline lake sediment archaeal communities from the Salton Sea, California, USA - SS_1_D_1 metaG | ecosystem: Environmental > Aquatic > Non-marine Saline and Alkaline > Hypersaline >... | reverse complement strand
TTGCAGCCGATTCAGGGAAGCGGCGGGATGGTGGAGGTTCGCTACATCGTGCATGCTGCGGGCCGGGAAAAGATCGAGTTCAAAGTTGTCTCCATGTTGGCCGGGCAGGTCGAAGGCACAATCGAATTGGAACAAGACTAATAGCCAGAAATTAGAGATAGTTCTTGAGCGGATATTTCTGCTCGTGGGGTAAGAGAGATGAAATGCAAAATCTTTGTCATCATTTTGGTTCTTTTATGCACCGCTCTGACATCCGGCGGGCCAAACTCCACCACAGTGATTGAACGCAGGCCCGAAGCCGATGATCCGACCGAGCATACCTTTCCGGCCCTGGGTGCCTCGGCAGAGCGAGAAGTCGAGGTGGCGTGGAACCGCTTCTATGATCATGCAGGGCTGGGGGCCATCATGGCTCGTCTGGACAAGGCGTTTGGCGAACTCACACGACTCTATTCTATCGGCAAGTCAACGGAGGGTCGTGACATTTGGTGCCTGGAAGTGACGGCACGTAACGTCGGCGAGCCTGACCGCAAAGCGGGGATGTATATCGACGGCAACATTCACGGCAATGAGGTCCAGGCCGGCGAAGTGGTCGCGTATACCGCCTGGTACCTCTGCCACCAATACGGCAGACTGAAAAAAGTCACTTCCCTGCTTGACGACCGCGTCTTTTATCTACTGCCGACGATTAATCCGGACGGGCGGGACTACTGGTTTCATGCCGCCCACACGGCGAGTTCCTCGCGTTCGGGAGTAGAGCCTACGGACAGTGACCGCGATGGTTTGGTGGATGAAGATGATTACGACGACCTTAACGGGGACGGCTTCATAACTTCCATGCGTATCAAGGACCCCCACGGGCGATATAAGCCGCACCCCGATTACCCGGAGTATTTGATGGTTCGGGCCAAACCTGGCGAGCCCGGCCAGTACACGCAGCTTGGTTGGGAAGGGATTGATAACGACGGTGACGGCCGCATCAATGAGGATAGACGCGGCGATTACGACATGAATCGAAACTGGGCCTACGGCTGGCAGCCGAACTATATCCAATATGGAGCAAAGGACTATCCGTTTTCTCAGCCGGAGACTTGTGCGGTGTCCGAATTCATTCTGGCTCATCCCAATATTGCCGCTGCCCAGTCCTATCATAATTCCGGCGGCATGATTCTGCGGTGCCCGGGCTGGGAAGGCGGGCCCATGAGGCGTCAAGACGAACATGTGTTGGGGACTATTGCCGAGCGCGGCGAGAAAATCCTGCCATATTATCGCTCCATGATTATATGGAAGGACTTGTACACGGTCCACGGAAGTGAGCTCGATTGGATCTATGGGATGCGAGGCATTCTTGGGTTTACGAACGAATTGTGGACGCTCAAAAACCTGTACAAGGACGGCGATTATCCCTCGGATGAGCAGCGGGTTGAATTCATCAAATATGTGCTGCTGGGCGATGGCTTCGTGGCCTGGCAAGAGTACGAGCACCCCACGTACGGCAAGATCGAGATCGGCGGGCGCAAAAAGCAGTGGAGACGTGTACCACCTTCGTTTTTGCTTGAAGAAGAGCTGCACCGCAATATGGCTTTTACCCTGTATCATGCCGACATGATGCCGCTGCTTAACATCAGTGACGTCGCCGTGGAGCAGCTCAGCGACGGCTTGTTTAAGATTTGGGTCACAGTCCAGAACCAACGCCTTATGCCTACACGAGCGGCTCAGGATGTTGCCCACCATGTTAGTCCGCCGGACGTTGTCTCGATTCGGGGCGATGATGTCACGGTGCTTTCGGCGGGACGGGTGACAGACCGGTTCTTCAAAAGGGCCGAAGCCGTCAAGCGACGCCCGCATCGCGTCGAGCTGGACACCATTGACGGGATGAGCGCTGTGCGCGTGCAATTCATCGTCAAAGGCGAAGGTCAATTTACGGTAACGGTGGATTCAACCAAAGGCGGCGTGCACACAAAAAGCGAGTCGCTTCCTTGACCAAGGCCGGTCCGTCGCTCGTCAGCCATAATGCGCTGCAATAACAAATGCTAAATCTTGCTCTGACAAGGGAGGAAACAGCGATGTCTCAACCAAGGAGAATATCGAGACGTGATTTCATCCACCGAACGGTCGGTATCGGCACAGCGGCACTACCGTATTTCGTCCCTGCCGGTGCTCTGGGACAGCAAGGCACGCCGGCAGCAAGCGATAAGATCGGCGTCGGCCTTATCGGCTGCGGGGGCATGGGCAGAGCCAACCTGAAGGCTTGCGCCGGCAGGCCGGATGTGGTCGTCACCGGTGCCTGCGATATCTGGAAGACCCGTCGCGACCAGGTAGTCGCCGAATACCAGGATTCCGCCAAGCCGTACCACGACTATCGTGAAATGCTCCAGGCCGATGACGTGGACGCGGTGATTATCGCTACGCCTGCCCACTGGCACTGCCTCATGGCCGTCGACGCCTGCGAGGCGGGCAAAGATATCTACGTGCAAAAGCCGATGACGCTGCACGTCGGTGAAAGCCTTGCGGTCCGCAATGCGGTCCGTCGCCATCAGCGGGTCTGTCAGATCGGCACACAGATTCACGCGGGCGAAAACTATCGGCGGGTGGTCGAGTTCGTCCGCTCCGGCAAGCTCGGACCGATCACCGTGGCACGGACGTTCAATGTCATGAATCAGGGTCCCGACGGTATCGGCAATGCGCCCGACACCGAGCCGCCGCCGGAGATCGACTGGAGTCTCTGGGTCGGCCCTGCTCCCATGCGGCCCTTCAATCGTCTGCTCGCGCAAAATGCCCACAATCAATGTTCTTTTATGCCCTTTAGCGGCGGCTGGACGCCCGGCATGGCTCCACACATTGTCGATCTGCCGGTCTGGGCGCTGAATCTCGGCTACCCCGAGATTACATACTGCTCAGGCGGACGCTATGTCATCCAAGATGTCGGTGACGCGCCCGACGTACAGGAAGTCTTGTGGCAATACCCTGATTTCACAATGACGTGGATGATGTCGATGATCAACAGCTTTGGCTTCGATTTCGGGCGGGGCGAACCGGCGCGAAGGTTGGGGATATACTTCCACGGAGTGAACGGCACATTGTACGCGGATTACAACATGCATCAGATTGTGCCCGAGGGGGACATGTTGACGGACGCTACCCCGCCGGAGAAGTCGATCCCGGCGTCACCGGGCCACGAGCAGGAGTGGCTTAATTGTATCAAGACTCGAAAGCAACCGAGCTGTAACCCTGACTATCACTGCAAGATCGATGTGCCGATCTGTTTGGCCAATCTCTCGATGAGGCTGAAGCGCGCGATCCGTTTCGATCCGGCTGCGGAGAGAATTCTTGATGACGAGGCCGCCCGGTTGGCTATTCCGGGGTACCGCGACCCCTGGAGATTCCCTCGTGAGTATGTCTGACCCAGCAAGGACTACGGCACGTTTGAATCGATCTGCCCGATGGAGATGACCATGAAACCAAATCGCGCGATGCTGCTAACCGTGACCTTTCTGATCTTTTCCGGCAGCGTGTGCGCGCATGCGGACGAGATGCGTAGTTATCAATTTGACGGCAAGATCTCGCGAGAGGTGCTGGAAAACTACTTGTCACGCGCCATTACCATGAGCGCGGTGCTGCACGGGATTGGAAATACAGATGACAACATACGAATGTTGAAGAATATCGGGGCCAAATTCGCGGGCCGGGCCATCTACCGGTGGGGCGGCGAAGCGGCCTTGGAAGATCTGCTTGCCACTGCGAAGCCGATTGCCGTAAAGATGCACGAAGCGGATCCTAACATGATGCTCCAAGCTGCGGTTTTCGAGATAGTCACAGAACAGGTGGGGCAGATTCCCGTTCCGACGGAGTTGCTCGAAGAATACGGCCTCGAAGCGCAGACTCGTAATTTCCGCTACGAGTCCATGCTCTATCCAAACGGCCATCGGGTCAATCACTGGAGCCGCGGGGCTTCCGTGCCGGACATGAGCCGGCTGGAAACCCGGATGTGGTTTACGTACGCATGCAAGCGATATATCGACATTGGGATAGAGGCGATACATTTCGGGCAGGTTGAGATAATGGATGATCGTGATCCGGAGCATATCTACTGGCGCGACATGCTGCGACGGGTCCGGCGATATGCGCACAAACACGCCAGGCGTCATATAGTCCTCTGCGATGCGCACGTACCAAGTGGCGGGATCGTTCATGATGGAAAGTTGATGTTCGACTTTCATTCTTTTCCTTTGCGAATTGATGAAGTTCCGGATCAGCCTCAACGCGGCGTCCTGAAGATGGGGTATCTCGACAGCATTTTTGGCCGAAGCAAAGGCGGCATTACGCCGAGCGGATGGAAGTGCGAAAGGCTGCCTTTTTTGGTCGAGCTGGATAATTTCGAAAGAAGCGGACGCGAAGGCCGGAACATCGGCGGTCACTGGATCTGGGGCTATGACGAGATCTGCTGGTTTGCACATCAAAGCCAGGCGTACCGAAATCACTGGCTCCGCTATGCGTGGGACTGGATGCGCCGGCACGACCCGAACGGCTATCTGCAAATGCCCGGAAGTCGTGTACTGGCAGCACCGGTGGGCGAGATCAGGTGGTACTGGGCGAATACCGAGAGCAAAGCGGTGCCCACCGGCTTCGGTCAAGAAGAGACGATTAAGAGGATTTGGGGCCAAAGCGAATAGACGCCAGCAAAAGAAAGGACCAGACCACACGCGTTTGGCAGGACAAAGACCGAATTGATAGAGAACACGCCAGACGTAGGCGCAACTTTAGCTCGCCGATAGGTGAGGCGTCCGACAAGCTTCAGGCTGCGTGTCTGACTCCGATACCTGACGTCGGTTGCAGAATTGGCACGCCGTGGAGCATCAACATCATTGCAGTATGGCGAGTATCGCGCTAGTGCCGTTTCCAGAAACGGAGTTTCGTGTTTGAAGTGAAGAGGAGCTAAATGACATAACATTGATGGCCTATCATTCATTCGTTGCCTCTCGACATAGGATTGCCTCTATAGATCCAGGAAATAACCTGGTTACTCTAACCGGACCTTCCGTCCACGATTTTTTTCGGTGGGGACCGAATCAACGATACCATTTGGAGAATTTCAAACAAGCCCTAAATGAGCCGGGTGAATGGTTTCTTGCCCGCGACGGAACTCTGTACTACAAGCCATTGGCAAGCGAAGACATGACCAAAGCCCATGTCGTAGCCCCGGTAGCTGAGCAATTCGTCCTCTTTAAGGGGCAACCCCAGTCAGAAAAATTCGTTGAGCATATTCGATTGAAGGGTTTAGCCTTTCAGCACGGCCAGTACATCCTGCCACCTCAGGGCCAAAGAGACATTCAGGCAGCGAGCAGTATTGCTGCCGCGATTATGGCCGACGGCGCACGACAGATCACAATTGAAGACTGCCAAGTCGCCCACGTTGGTACGTACGGCATTTGGTTCCGGCAAGGCTGTCGAGAATGCAGTGTGGAGGGGTGCTATATCCACGACCTCGGTGCCGGCGGCGTGCGCATCGGCCTCGGCGGGTGGAATTTGGTACCCAAGCCCCCTGAACGCACAAGCCATATCACCCTGCGCAACAACATCATTCGCTCCGGTGGACATCTCTATATGGGAGCGGTAGGTGTGTGGATTGGCCACAGCGGCGACAACGTTGTTACACACAATGACATCAGCGATTTTCGCTATACCGGTGTCTCCGTTGGCTGGCGCTGGGGGTATGGGGAAAGCCTGGCCAAACGCAACAGGATCGATTTCAACCACATCCACCATCTCGGATGGGCTGTACTGAGCGACATGGGTGGTGTCTATACGCTCGGCCCATCAGAAGGTACCGTTGTCAGCGATAATGTCATTCACGATATCTACTCTTACGACCGCTACGGGCGCGGCGGATGGGGACTGTATAACGATGAGGGCAGCGTCGGTATCGTTATGGAGAATAATCTGGTCTACAACACCCAGACCGGTGGCTACCACCAGCACTATGGCAGGGAGAATATTATCCGTAACAACATCTTCGCTTTTAGTATGGATGGGCAACTGCAGCGCTCACGGGTGGAAGACCATCTATCGTTTACATTCGAGAAGAATATCGTGTACTGGAATGGCGGCGAACTCTATCACGGCACGTGGAAAGACGATAAGGTCATGCTAAGAGACAATCTTTACTGGGACGCTTCGGGTCAGCCGGTAAGATTTCAAGGAATGACTTTTAAGCAATGGCAGAAACTGGGCAAAGACAAAGGCTCCCTGGTAGCTGATCCGAAATTCGTAGACCCGGAACATTACGACGTGCGCCTCAAGACCAACTCCCCCGCCATCGTCCAATTAGGTTTCAAGCCTTTTGATTACACCCAAAGCGGGGTCTACGGTGACCCAACTTGGGTGAACTTAGCCAAAGACGTCGGCTATCCAGCCGTGCAATCTCCTCTTCACATAGCTGCGCGCCTTGGAGCTTTAGCCAGAGCAAAAAGCCTAATCGACAAGGGAGCTGATATTGATGCAAGAGATGCTTGGGGCGAGACCGCACTGCACTGTGCAGCCTATCAGGGCCACAGGGATGTGGTGGACCTGCTTGTCGATAAAGGCGCCCACGTCAATTCAAAGAACGCGCTGAGTGAGACACCCCTGCATGCAGCGGTTAAAGGAAACCAAACGGTCTTGGCAAGACTGCTCATAGCCAAGAGTGCAGAGGTGAATGCGAAGAGCTGGTCCGACGATACACCCTTGCACTATGCAATCAAGTCCGGAGATGTCGGTGAGGATATGATTGGACTTCTCATTGACAAAGACGCAAACATAAATGCTGAGAACAGTAAGGGCCAGACGCCGCTCGATATTGCTATACGCCGGAATCGGAGGCAGATCGTGGAGCTGCTTATTGCAAAAGGCGCGAACCTTGCCTCCATCCATCTATCGGCGTATCAAGGAGACTTGGACAAAGTAAGGAGCTTTATCGAAAAGGGTATCGGTGTTAACGCAATGGATTCCTACGGCGCTACGCCTTTGCATTACGCAGCGGCACGAGGCAACAAGGAAGTGATTGAGTTTCTTGTCACCAGAGAGGCCGATGTTAACGCAAGAAGATCGGATGGTCGTATGCCATTGCATGAGGCTGCGGGAGGGGGGCATAAGGATGTTGTAGAATTGCTTATTGAAAATGCTGCTAACGTCAGTGCGAGAGCTCGCTGGGGTTATACGCCTATATACTACGCCGTCTGGTCGGGGAGTAAAGAAGTGGTAGAGCTTCTTGTTGAAGACGGAGCAGACGTGAACATTAAAGACGAGTGGGGCTGGACGCCTTTACACGAGGCGGCTGCCGGAGGCAATAGAGATATGGTCGGGCTTCTCATAGCCAAAGGCGCAGACGTGAATCTCAAAACAAATGGCGGTAAGACTGCTTTGTCATTGGCCAAGGGAAAGGGCCACAGCGCAATAGTCGAACTGCTGCGTAAGCACGGGGCTAAGGAATAAGCAGCCCCCAATATGCCCCATTTTCGTGCGTCGGTCGCTACAACCAAAGTACAACTCCACAACCCCTCATCTTCCGATTCTGAGATGGATCGGCACTGACACCAAGAAATACCGCAAGATTTTCCAAACGAGAAGGGAGACTAAAGAGTATAGTGTTCAACCGTATTTTGGCTGAAATTCGGCACAATTGACCCGGGCGTGGGTTTCTGCGCCGTTTTCTTGTCCTGAGAACTTGACAGCATGAATCTGAACCTTGTAATATCAAAGAAGTTACGGGCAGGTAGCTCAGTCGGTAGAGCAACGGACTGAAAATCCGTGTGTCGGCGGTTCGAATCCGCCCCTGCCCATTTTTGTAACACTTTGGCTACAAAGCACTTGCCTTCAACTGCATCTTCTATTACACTGCCAAGAACCCGCTCTGGTGTCAATTCGGTGTCAGTCAGCACACGTTCTCGCTAAAACCACATTCAGCCAATCGTTTGCAGATTGAATGTCTTGCGACCACACCGGGCATCGATTCGCCGAAGGTCAAAATGCCTGAGCTTCCCGGACAGCGGATGGCCGGCCCGCCTGACGACTTACGTGCCTGCGTGAAAGGCCGAATGTTTCGAGGGGCCGGGCCGGATGACCGCCAAGGCCACAGGCCAGCACGGTCTCACAAAATAGGGGGGATAGACAGTTGAGGAAAGCAGTCCAGGACAGCCCGACTGCATGACAAAAAAAATAATTTTTCCTGTCAACATCCAGGCGTCGCGTTCGCCTATAAGTACGGTCAGTGCGAGTAGGACGTGTTTCGACTGACCGCTGTCCTTTCGCTTCTTTTGCCGTGCTCTCATTGAGAGGCCCAACGCGGACCAGAGGACCTAAGCTGAGCTTTTATGGAGGGACCTATATGGCTCAAACGCACCGGTCCAGCGTGAAAGACGGCCGCGCCGGCACCCTGTCCTGTGAAGAACTGAATCTGCCGTCCGCATTCTATCACTGTGGAAAAAGGAGGTACGGAACATGAAAAAGAAGGTTTTGATAGTCTTATCCGAATGGGGTTACTGGGGTGAAGAACTCGTGGGGCCGTTACACCATTTCGATGCGGCAGGGTATGACGTTGCCTTCGCCACCCCTACGGGCAAGAAGCCCAAGGCCATCCCGGTGAGCATGGATCCTGCGTATGTGGATCCGCCCCTGGGTCGGCCTGTCACTTCCGAGCAGGTGGCAAAGCTTACAAAGGAAATCGAACAATCAACAAAGCTGAACAAACCCATAAACCTGTCCGGCTGGTTCCCGGAGAGACCCTACTTCAGCGAGCCCGAGTATCTCAGGAAGCTGGAGGACTACCATGCTGCTCTCGCCCGCGCCCAGAAGGATCTGGAGGCTTACGACTGCCTCCTTCTCGTTGGCGGAAGCGGCCCCATTATCGACATGGCCAACAATCAGAGGGTGCATGATCTCATATTCGGCTTCCTGAAGATGAAAAAATGGATCGCGGCCGAATGCTATGGAATTGCCTGCCTTGCTTTTGCCCGTGACTGGGAGAGCAGGAGGAGCATCATCCGGGGCAAGCACGTTGCCGGGCATCCGCTGGAATACGATTACAAGGACGGATACGGCTTCGTGGGCATTGACGTGAGCGTAGGGCCTGTGCCTTACCCGCTTGAATTCATTCTCCGCGATGCCGTAGGCCCCGCCGGTCAGTTCCACGGCAACTTTGGCAAGAGCACCTGTGTGGTCGTCGATTTCCCCTTTATTACCAGCCGGTCCACGGCGTCTTCTTACCTCTGTGGTGAGATGATCGTGAAAGCCCTATCAGCGAAAGGCCAGGAGTCAGATGAGCTGCAAGAGAATTGGCATATTTATTGAGGACGAATGGGTGGCATCGAGCTATCACACCATCATCAAGGAAGTCAAGAGAGCCGACTACGTACCGATGCTGATAACGACCAACAGGGAGTGGGATAACGGCGAGCGAAAGAGCATTCCGGTTGGCGACGAGCCTGTGTACAGGCTGGTGGCGGACCTCAGTGTCAGCGAGGTTGACGTTGATGCATTCGCCGGTTTCGTATTTGGCGGCGGCTACTGGGTGGATCGCCTCCGATGGTGGTTCGTGAAGGAAAGCGAGCCCGGACTGCTCGAACGCCCGGAACCGCGGGCTCTTGTGGAAAGAATCCTCAGCTCTGAGAAGCACCTGGTGGGAGTCATATGCCACGCCATGTGGCTACTGGTCTCGCTCAGGCATGCGGTTAAGGCGAAAGAGGTAACCTGCGCGTACAACATTGTTGATGACGTGAGGAACGCAGGTTTTACCTGTGTGGACGCGGACGTTCATGTGGATGGCAATCTCGTCACGGGCCGGATGAGCAGCCACTCGGATCTCTTTATCAGGGAATTTCTCAGTCAATTGGAACGACGCCCCGCGAAAGGATAGAGCAGGGGGTGAAAATCGCTGCGTCAGCGTCGGCGGAATCCCGTCTTCCTTCGGGGACGCAATAGGGAGCGTAAGATGAAATACTTCACTCACAGTCTGAGGATAATGGGCGAGGTTCAGCAGGTCAACCACAACCAGCTTTCATTCAAGGTCCTGTGTCAGAGTGGTGACGTTTTTCGGGTCTTTGTGGCTGAAGGAACGGGGTATTTCCACATTCGCAACCTCGATGAACTAAGCAGGGACAGGACGGTCGCACCGAAAGGCTACCGTGATGACCGCCCGGCAGACAGGCTCAGGCGCTACGTCCGAAAGGCCATACTGGTTTCGGTCTACGGGGTCCATCAGATACATAACGGCAAAGACCGGTTTGACGCGAAAGAAGTGTGGTTGTTTCAGAACGAGGAGAATGAATACCTGTTCGAGGAAACGCACTGGTGGCTGACACAGATTACCGCCCTGGCCGACCAGTGGCTCCTGAATCTGTTCGACAAGAGCACAGACTTTGATTTCTCCAATTACCAGACGAATCTAAGCTACATCGGCTCCAAAGAACCCAACGCCGTGCAGGAATGTGCCACCCTGTCCCGGCTGATTTACGGGCTGGCGTCCGCGTACCTGATGACCGGAAACAAACGTTACTATCGGGCGGCGAGAAAGGGGGTGGAACACCAGCGGGATACGTTCAGGACGGAGAGCCATGATGGTTCGTTCATCGTATGGGCGCACGCAAGTGACAGAGGCAAGAAAATACTGCCGTCCCGGTTTGCGGATGACTATGACGCAATACCCATCTACGAACAGATCTATGCCCTGGCCGGGCTGACCCAATTCTACCGGATCAGCAACGACTGGGAGACCCTGGATGATATCAGGCGCACGATGAACCTGTTCAATCAGAGGTTCCGGGACCAGGATCAAAAGGGCTATTTCTCCCACATCGACTACGCAACCTTCCGGCCGGACACGCCGGCTCTGGGAGACAACTGCAACAGGAAGAACTGGAACTCCATTGGCGACCACACGCCGGCCTATCTTCTGAACCTCATGCTCGCCATTGCCAACGTCCCCAGTTGCGAGTTTTCCAATCTGTACAACGCTTGCAGGCAGATGCAGGAGGAGCTTGCCGATCTCATTACGGAGAAGTTTCCCGACCCCGATCCCGGCATTCCCTACGTTCAGGAGCGGTTCCACCGGGGCTGGTCACCTGACAGAACCTACAAATGGCAGCAGAACCGGGCCGTGGTCGGCCATAACCTCAAGATCGCCTGGAACCTGACCAGGGTGTTCAACCTGCTCGGCAAAAAGGCTTATCTGGACCTTGCAGTGGAACTCGGTGACTCCATGATCGCTCACGGCCTTGACCGGATCCGCGGGGGCTGGTTCGACGTAGTGGAAAGGCAACCCAGAAACAACATGCCCATCGAGTTTACCTGGCATAACCGCAAGGCGTGGTGGCAGCAGGAACAGGGCATTCTCGCGTACCTCGTCCTCTACGGCAATACGGGCAAGGAAAACTATCTCAAAGTCGCCAGAGAATCCATCGCCTTCTGGAACATGACCTACCTTGACTTTGATTATGGAGGCGTGTATTTCGACGTGACGGATGATGGCCTGCCCTATACGAAAGAGGTCCGGGCGCTGAAGGGCAGCCACTCAAAATCAGGCTATCACGTCTTTGAGCTGAACTTCCTCGTTCAACTATACATTCGCACCTTCGTTACCAAAACGCCCTTCAGGCTCTATTTCAGGCCTTGCCCGAGCCGCAAGAACGACATCATCAGCGCAATGCCTGACTATCTGCCAAAGGAAGCCCTGCAGATGGGAAGGGTGTTCGTAAACGGAGCAGAACACAATGACGTAAGCCGGGACAACTTCCTCGTCAAGCTGAAACCGGCGGGCAGCGAGGTGGACGTCGCGGTTGAATTCATACCCAATCCGGATTACAAGCCAGGAGGTGACTAATGTCTGTTTCTGTTCGCTTTGTCTATTTGACCGGAATAAGGAGAGATGTCTTTAGCAGCGCCCGCCTCTGCGGCAGTTGGGACGCGAGCGGGCGCTATTCCCGGCAGTGGTCTTGCGTGCAAATGCAGAAGAGCACTGCGGAGGATGGCACTGCCTGCTTCATCGCCACAGTGCAATTGGATGATTCGCAGGCTGGCTGGGAATTTCACTGGGGCGTGTTTCTGACTGACAGCGGGGGTAACGAGCTGTGGGGAATCCCCACCGAGGTCCAGCGTGCTGATTCGAGTCAGCGCCACAGGACGTTCGCTCTCAGGGCAGGAAACGGCCCCACCGTCCAGGAAGAACGGTACTATTTGACTCACTGCCGCAGGCTGGGGGCCAACAAATGCTCTGTCGCAGCACAGTCAGAACCGGGGATTCGCTTCGCTGTCTGGGCGCCGAACGCGCAACAGGTGGAGGTCGTCTTTGGAGACCGGAGCGGGTACATTGCCGACGATGGCTTCGGAATGAGCATGGATCCCTCCTTTGCGCCGGTTCCCATGACCCGACGGGAAGACGGGGTCTGGCAGACGGACGTCCTGCCGGATTTCTCTCGCTACGACCACAAACCCTACATGTTCCGGATAACCAAGGAAGGCGGGCGGGTTGCCTATCGCACCGATCTGTACTCCCGCTGTCAGATTGGCAGTGGCAGCTTTGATCCGCAAGGCAATCATTTCGCCGGCCAAATTACCGAACTTGACGGGACGAAAAGCTGCTCCGTGGCGATTGACCCCGAAACCGTGGCCAGGAATTTCAAGGAAGACGTCTGGCCGGAGCACGAGTTCATACCGCAAGAGCACTTCTGGCGGGACGAGTTTGCGCCCGGCAAGCCTTTGCCTGCCCGCGTCGAGGACCTGGTCATTTACGAGCTTCACATAGGTGCTCTTGGCTTTGGCAAGAACAGGCCGGGAGATTTCGAAGACGCCATGGGACTCCTGGACCACCTCAGCGGGCTGGGCGTCAATGCGGTAGAACTGCTGCCCGTGGCTGAGTTTGAGGGCCGGGCCCAGTGGGGATACGGGACGTCTCACTATTTCTGCCTGGAATTCAGCGCCGGCGGCAGAGACCAGTTCAAGCACTTCGTCCGCGAATGCCACCGTCGGGGCATAGCAGTGATAATGGACGTGGTGTACAATCATTACCATCACGACGCCGAGCGAGCAGAATGGGCCTACGACTCGGACGTTCCGGAACGCAACATATACTACTGGTATGAGGGCAGAGCTTCCGACTACCCCGATTTCGATCGTGCCGTACCCGATGACAAAAAAGGCGAGGGTGGCTACGTTGACAACTGGTCGACGGGATATGCGCCGCGCTACTACGAAGAGATGGTCAGGAAGATGTTCATCAGCAGTGCCGCCGCTCTTGTGGAGGAATTCCATATCGATGGCTTCCGGGTTGATCAGACCACCTCCATACATGCCTATAACGTGCTTCACGCGGACAATCGAATCCCCGTGAGCAGCGCCAATGTCTTCGGCGCCAAATTCCTGAGAGAGTTTACGAGGACCCTGAAGATGATCAAGCCCGCCTTAATCATCACGGCAGAGGATCATTCCGGGTGGGAAATGGTAACCGTCGAGCCCGACGTCGGGGGCCTGGGCTTTGATGCAACCTGGTACGCAGACTTCTACCATCATCTCAGCGGCGATACAGGACGTGGGCCGGATTTTGCCAACCTGATCAGAACGGCGGGGTACGGCCAGGATCAACCCCTGGCCATGGATTACTTTGCAGGTGCCCTGGCAGCTTCCTCTGCCCGGAAGGTCGTCTACCACGAATCCCATGATGAAGCGGGTAACTCTCCCGGTTCGAAGCGCACCATCATGGTGGCAGTGAACGCCGCCCCGTTGATCGGAGAGACGCGCCGGTTTGCAGAGGCCCGCTGCCGCTTCGCCTTCGGCATGTCCATGCTCTCGGCAGGCACGCCGCTGTTTCTGATGGGTGAAGAGGTTGGCGCGCAAAACGATTACAAATACGACAATTTCGTCGACAACAGAGAGGACCTCTTGGGACAGAGGCAACAGCAAGGCAGACAACTGTTCAAGTTCTACCAGGACCTCATTCAGTTGCGTCTCGGCCATGCGGGCCTGCGCTCTCGTGCCATTGACGTCATCCACGTCCATAACGGGAACAGAGTCATGGCCTTCCGGCGCTGGGACAGCGGTGAAGAGTTGCTGGTTGCGGCAAGTCTGAACAACCGGCCCTTCTCCTCCGGATATGCTATCGGCCATGACAGCCTGGGCGATGGACTCTGGCAGGAAGTCTTCAATAGTGATGCCGGTTCCTACCGGGGCAATAACGTCGGGAATCTCGGAGGAACTCTTCCATCCTCCAACGGAAGCATTGTGCCGGTGATTCCAGCGAATGGGTTCGTCGTTCTGCAGAGATTGGCGTAAATCAGCAAGAAACCCGACACTGGAAAAGGGCGGCAAGAAGTATTGGAGAGCTGTTCAAGCGCCGGATACGCGGCGAGTAGGTCTATTGGGGGCAATTGCCGGGGATAGCCCTAACTGGAAAGTAACCACGGGCAACTTTAGCAGAGTGCAGACCTATGTCTGAGTACTGCCACATGTGCGGAAGGAAGTTTGGCTTGCTGAGGAAGAGCTATCGGTGTGAGCTGTGCCGCAGGGAATTCTGCAAGAAGTGCACTTTTCAAACCACGCTTTCGTGGGGAAGGTCTGGCGGCGGCTGGTACGACCTGGTCTTTACGGCCGGCAAAATCGGCTACACGACGTACAGAATACCATTCCGATAAATTCCGCATAAATCAAATCGCTCGAAAATAGGACAATCTTTCGTAAGTCACCGACAGAGCTTTGAAATCGTTGCAACTACGAGGCTTAGAAGACTGGGCGATACAGGACTCGAACCTGTGACCTCACGGGTGTGATCCGTGCGCTCTAGCCAACTGAGCTAATCGCCCGTCATCGACCATATTAAATGCTCTGCCCGCTTGCGTCAAGTCACAATCCTGCGGTGATATGGCCATCACACAGGCCTTCCTCCGGATGTCAGTGTGGCTGCGGACGTTGTGGTGTTTGTTGCCCGGCCAAAATACCTCCTGGGCGTACAGTGGTTTGCAAGCGTGTATCGAATATAGAATTCTTGGCGGCGCGAATCCGCGGGGAAATCCGCGCTCTGCCCGAAAAAGCCGGCAAAGGGATATATCATCATCCTGTGAGCAGCCAAATTTGAATCAAATTCGAACCTACCTAAAAGCAAAAATCGAATTTTTCAAAGAAATTTTAAGTCTCTTCCTGACAACAGGTTAAGCCTGTCGGGCCTGTCAAAATCGCTGCGATTTTCGACACCAAAGCGCAGGAAGCTCCAATTATGGGCAGGTGCCCCATGCTGGCAAGCAGCATTAACAGCAACAACCTGTTTGCATTTCGGATTTCTCCACTGCGTTGTGGAGGGGGCGGGTATCAAGCTCGATTTCTCCATCACGATTCCCGATTGGCTGGCAAGGCCTTTTGTCGCTCTGGCGCTGTTGTACCGCCGCATCCGCTGTGGCTACCCTTATCGTCGGATACCACTTACGCAAGGCAAATACGCCATCGTGGACCCGGAGGATTTCGAGCGATTAAATAAGTATAAATGGTATGCCATCAAATGCAAAAACACCTTCTACGCGGGCCGAAACTCTCGAACTGGCGCGAGCCAGAAAAGGCTCTACGTCAAGATGCACAACGAAGTAATCAAGCCACCCAAGGGCCTTATCCTCGACCATATCAACCGCAATGGCCTCGATAATCGAAAAGCGAACCTCCGCCCGGCTACTCGCGCGGAGAACATACTGAACAGGCCGTACATCTTTAAAACAAAAAATTCCCCCTCAAAATACAAGGGAGTAACCTGGCACAAACGCTGGAACAAATGGCACGTCCAGATATGCCATAACGGCCGACGCAAGTCCGTTGGATATTTCGACGATGAAATCGACGCCGCCCACGCGTATGATAAAGCGGCTAAAAAATACCACCGCGACTTTGCAGGCCTAAATTTCCCGGTGTCGCCTACCCGCTAAAGCCGGAGTTTATCCGCCTGTGCCGGGGCAAAGCTGCGCGAAAGTATCGTGAGGAGTTCGCGGGAGTGAATTTTGAAGAACAGTACCGGCCACGCCGGTCATACTCAGCGAGATAC
>Ga0180433_10006050_pt1 | contig 16047 bp, 4 predicted proteins | sample SS_ome_8_FD_132980 | JGI IMG/M metagenome (GOLD analysis project Ga0180433, IMG submission 132980) | Hypersaline lake sediment archaeal communities from the Salton Sea, California, USA - SS_1_D_1 metaG | ecosystem: Environmental > Aquatic > Non-marine Saline and Alkaline > Hypersaline > Sediment... | reverse complement strand
CGATCTTAATATAGAGTTGCCATTGTCACTTATATCAAACAGCCTTTCTCTCGTTGACACAACAGATTTTAACCTTGCCGGAGAAACTATTGAAGATATTAATAACGGAAATCTAATCCTATATGTGGAAAACAGTTTCCCGCTGAAGGTGAAGATACAATTATACATGCTGGATGAAAATCTTGATGTTTTCGATTCACTGATGTACGGACAACAAATAATACAGGCAGGAGCAGTGAATACAACAACAGGGATCGTTACATCACCGGAACTTACAAAGATCACTATCCCGGTATCAGGCGCCAAACTGGATGCACTGGCAAACACACAAAAGATAAAAATAATAGCTATGTTCGATACTTCACCGGCAAGCCAATTCGTTAAAATATACAGCTATTATTATATCAACTTTAAAATTATCGGGGATTTTAATTACCACATTCATTAAACCATTTCTGTTTGAATTTATATATTTGCACTTCGGTTCCTGGAATTTGAAATTTGTATCATAAAATATTATGAGAAAATCAATATTTTTATTGTTAGCTACTCTCTCTTACTGCATTGTTAATGCCCAGGTTAATGATATCAACAGGTATATGTCCATGCATGAGCTTGATTCTTGCAAATCCGAAACCGGAGTGATCTTTAATACTTTTGCCGCATCAAATTCAATAAACAATAAATTTGTCAATTCATTACTGAATAATCAATTTATTGATAATGATCTGAAAAGATCAAATAACATTAAAGAAAATAACTATTTCGGCAGCGAAGATATAATTGGCGCATATTTTATTCACCTGCCGGACAGCTTCTTAAACACAAACACCTTCGGATACCGTATAAGCTTTGAAAACTACAATCACCGCGACATGAAATTCTCCGACGATTTCTATAACCTGGTATTCTACGGTAATAAGCAATATGCAGGTAACGAAGCTGATTTGTCGGGATTTAGTTCCTCCATGATCAAATTACAAAAATTCCAGTTCGGCATTTTTAAAAAATCAACAATGCTGACCAGCAAATTCACTTATTATGTGGGCTTATCACTGATCAAAGGGCAGTCCGACCACTTTATCAGGTTCTATGATCCCACATCACTATATACAGCAGAAACAGGTGAATATATTGACTTTCAGGTTCTGATGAATTATTTTGGAACTGATACTGTAAGGTCAAAATTTACTGATATCAAAGGTATCGGGGGAGCTGCTAATGTTTTCTTTGCCTGGGAAAACACTTCAACGGATTTAACAGTATCACTTTCAATGAACTATATGGGATTACTGAGATGGTTTGATAACTCATTTACAATACATCTGGATTCTACATATCATTATGAAGGAATGGAAATTGAAGATATCCTGAATCTCGGAGAAGCCACCTTCTCCTCAGACATGGATATGGACAGTATCACAGAAGAGTTTTTTAATGAAGCTGACACATCAGGATTCACAAGGATACTGCCGGAAAGAATGAACCTGCAGGTCTCAAAAGGATTCAATGATAATATCCTTATCACTGCGGGAGCTACATATCTTATCAATGCAAATCATCCTTTACCGGTCTTTTATGCGGTAAGTGATATATACTATAATAAAAAGGTGGCATACTACCTTTCTGTGGCTTATGGAGGCTACAGTAATTTCCAGTTCGGGCTCGGACTGTCTGCAAAGCTTTTCAAACAATATAAATTACGGCTTGGAAGCAGCAATATGCTCGGGATGTTCCTTCCGGAGCAATATTACTGCCAAAATGCATATTTATCCTTGTCGTATAACTTCTAAAATCCAGTGCAAAAATGATCTTGGACACCATTAAAAATATTAAATATATAAATTCAGGCAACTTTTTTCTGATAGCCGGCCCCTGTGTTATTGAAGATGAAGAAATAACTTATAAGATCGCAAAGAGGGTTTCGGAAATTACAGACAATCTGAAAATACCCTTCATTTTTAAAGCATCTTACAAAAAAGCGAACAGGACACGTATTGATTCGTTTAAAGGTATTGGCGATACAGAAGCAATGAATATCCTTAAAAAGACGGGAGATACTCTAAGTTTACCTGTAATTACCGATATACATGCAGCGGATGAAGCTGCTGTTGCTGCCGAATATGCTGATATACTCCAGATACCGGCATTTCTTTGTCGTCAGACTGAACTACTGGCTGCTGCAGCCAAAACGGACAGGGTAATAGTTATAAAAAAAGGGCAGTTTGCTTCTGCAGATACAATGGAATATGCTGCTAAAAAAATTTCCGGAAATGGCAATAATAAAATAATGCTTACGGAACGGGGTAATTTTTTCGGATACCAGGACCTTGTAGTTGATTTCAGAAATATTACGAAAATGAAAAAACTCGGTTATCCGGTAATACTGGATATCACACATTCATTACAGCAACCCAATCTGGAAGCAGGAGTATCCGGGGGAATACCCGAAATGATAGAAACTCTTGCCTGTGCAGGAATAGCAACAGGTGTGGATGGCATCTTTATTGAAACCCACCCGGACCCGGCAAAAGCAAAATCCGATGGTACCAATATGTTACATCTCGATAAACTGGGAAAACTGCTGGAAAAACTGGTTAAACTCAGGAAAGCAGTAAACTCACTATAGCAGATGAGACACCCGTATTCTTTATGCCTGCCTGCTTTATTATTATTTATATTATCTTGTAATCCGCAGGCTGACAGACATAAAAGGTCAGGAGCAAAAAACAGCAACGAATTTGAAAAAGGCAGTATTGTTTATAATGTCCAATGTAATAAAAATCCTTCCCTGAACTATACACTTTTTCTGCCATCATATTACTCCCCGGAAAAAAAATGGCCTGTAATAATTTTTTTTGATTCACACGCCAGGGGAAAACTTCCTGTATTAAAATATAAAGATATCGGAAAAAAATACGGATATATCCTTGCCGGATCAAATAATATGAAAAACAACCTGCCCGAAGGATCAATGAATATCATTGCCAATGTCCTGATCAGTGATATACAGGAAAAATTCTCTGTTAATCCCGGTTGTATAAATATTGCAGGATTCTCAGGCGGAGCAAGAACTGCCTGTGCAATAGCATCACAGCGGGGAGGGATCAATACTGTGATAGCATGCGCCGCAGGCCCCCCTGGGAACCAGCCCTTGACAAATAAATTTAACCTTTTTGGTACTGCAGGTGATGAGGATTTCAATTACCAGGAGATGCTAAATCTTGACCTTAATCTTGACAATACGGACATCAGGCACTACATACTCAGTTACGATGGCAAACATGAATGGCCACCGGATACGGTCATGTACGAAGCCTTTTGCTGGATGCAAATGAATGAGATCAGGGACGGAAATATAAAAAATGACAAAGCTATCCGGGATTTTATAAACGAACAGCAAAACAAGATCAAAAAAGCAGAGATATCAAACGATCAAATAAAAATATATGTGATATACGAAAAGATCATACACTTTCTGGATGGGATATATGATGTATCGGATTATAAACTAAAATTGGAGGAGGTCAGTGCATCCGATAAAGTAAAATCATATTTTAAAAATAAGGGAGCTATTTTAAAACGGGAGATCAAACTTCAACGGTTTTTTGCAAATTCATTTCATGCACAATCTTTTGAAAGGTTACAAAATGAAATAAAAATACTAAATGATAAGATAACCGAAAATAAAAATAAAGAAGAATCCCTGATGTTTAAAAGGGTAATCAACTATATAAGTATGTTATCCTTTATATATTCGGATAACGCAACAAAAGCCGAAAATCATGCACTGGCAGAACAATATCTTAAAATTTACAGAACTGTTGATCCGGATAACCCGGATATCAATTACCTGAATGCATGCCTTGAATGCAGATCAGGAAATCCTGAAAAAGCATTAGAACAACTAAAAGAAGCTTTTAATAAAGGTTTTGATGATCATCAGAAACTGCAGCAGGAAACAGCATTTGAACCAATAAGAAACAACCGGGAATTCCGGGATATCATAAATGGATTGAAAGAGATTGATTAAAGATTGATGAGATTGATAAAGAATTGAATTAATTGTCACATTTCCAAATTGCCAAATTGCCAAATTGTCACATTTCCAAATTGTCACATTTCCAAATTTCCAAATTAGATTTCTTTCTGATCATGTGCATTCACAAAAAGCACATCACCCAGGCTTTGGTAGCCTGAAAAAAGTTTTTCCCGGTAATGCTTAAGCTGTTCACCACGGAAACCGATCATTGTCAGTCCTGCATCCCCTGATCTTTCGGATATCAGGGATTTGATATCCAGTCCTTCCTCTTCCTTTATTATCCCGATATTTTTCCTTGATATAGGTAGTCTTCCGGTAAGCACAAGCTCATTCATTTTTTCTTCTGTCTCACATACCTTATCAGGTTTGCAAACATCAAATATTTTTATTTTTCCTCTTTTCCATTTCGGATAACCGAGAATTATATAGCTCAGCAGGATCATAAGATGTGAATTCTCATAATCGTAACTCCTGATCCATATATGTATGCCCTTCTTGTATTTTATCTCCCTGTCGGTGCTTCCCAGTATGCATACATCAAATCGTCCCGCTGTTACAAGCGTATAATTCTCTATGATCTCCGTGAGGTTATCAGGATTATCCTTATTGAACTCAAAAATTATCATATTATTTTCCATACCAGATATCCCGGGTAATTGTATAAGCTGTGCAATAGCTGAAGTATATGAAGGGGAGATCATCGTGTCTATATAAACATGATTCTCAATATCCTGTGTCTTCTCCAGCAGGGTTTCCAGAACAGTTTCAGCTTTTTCACATGAAGCTTTCGAGAAATAATCCTCAATAAGATGAATATATGTACCGAAACCGTATCTGAATGATATCCAGTTAAGAAGCATAAATGCCTTCGCCCTGTCAAAAGAACTTTTTGATATGCATACTGCAGACGGGCGCCATTTCTGTCCTTTACGTTTGCTTTTTGATTTTTGCAGGTAAACCTGCAGGTTTCTGTTCAACTGGAACATGGCGCTGCTGAATATAGCTTCAAGCCCCTGTCTTTCTTTGTGATAATAACTGATCGCAATATAAATTAATGTCATAATAACACCTGCAGCTAAAGCATAAAAGGCATTTATCCTGAACATAAGCAAAACACAAAGCAGGAATCCCAGAAGGGAAAGATACCACTTTGACCTGAATGTAGGTCTGTATGAAGGATCAGCTCCAAAATGGTTAAGAAACGAAATAAGGCATATAGACCCGTAAGTTACCATAAAAAACATGGAAATAATCTCAGCCACTGCATTTACATCACCCATAGCTACAAATACCAGTGCAATAACACATGTGATAAGTGTGGCATTGAACGGTTCGTTCGTCTCCCCTTTTCCCCTGGAAACAGATGAATTAAGCCGTTTCGACGGGAATGACCTGTCAACACCAAGAGCTTGTAATGTCCTTGGGGCTACCATAACTGATCCCAGGGCAGAAGACAATGTTGATGCTGCAAGCCCCAATGGTATCACAAATGCACCACCTATAGCTATCTTACTCATAATAAGCTGGTTTTCAACAAGGTCTTTGGGACTTGCAGAAATTATCAGCTTCCATGCAATAAATACATATATTATCATTCCCGATATTGTTGCCAGGGTTGTACCTAAAGGAATTGACCTGCCCGGCCTTCTTAGATCACCGGAAAGTCCTACACCGGCAGTCATACCTGTAAAAGCGGGAAAACATATAGCAAATACAATAAAAAAATCATCAGCATTTCTGAAGGAGCCTGAGAAAAGGCTTGTATGAACCCTTTGTGAATATTCCGTTTCACCCGTAAAAAACAACACAAGGGACAATAACAATATCCCCACAACAAAATACAGTGCCTTCACTCCCAGATTAGCGCCCCGTTTAAGTATCAGAAAGGATAATCCCAACATTACAGGTATGCTGATGACCTGACGTGGCAGAATAATATCATAAGTGTCTTTCACCCAAATAAAAAATGATTCAAATGCTTCTGTGAAAGCTATTACATAGAATGCAACGCTGATCGCCTGTGAAAAGTAAAGAGCTATCCCGATAGTTGCTCCTATGTTCAGTCCGAACGACCTGGATATAATAAAGTATTCCCCTCCCCCTTCAACCCGCTGGTTGGTTGCTATCTCGGATATCGCCAGGGCCGTGGGGATAGTGACTAGATGACCAATAACAATAATTGTAATTACCCCTAAAAATCCCAGCATACCCGCTGCATACCCAAATCGCAGAAAAAGTATTGCTCCCAGGATGGTGCTGATCGCTGTAAAAAAAACCGGAGCCGTACCAAATCCCTGTCTTTTCTGCTCTTTAGATGAATTCTCCTTCATGGTACTTTCTGATTGAAAAACTCAAAGATATTATAAAAATGTTTTATATGAATAATTCAGATAGAATTCAGATACAGTTAACATTCTGTTAATGCATTTTGTAGTATTTTTGTATTATCAAATTTCTCCCTGATTTATATAAAAAATATCTATGTTTCATATAAGATAATCAGATATTTAGCATACATAAGTTTAATAACATCTAAAAAGAATCGGTTTTTGTTGTTTATTATTGATAAATCCGTAAATTTGCAGTCCCTCATTACTATGATTGTTAATTGTTAAATAAATAAATTAGTATTGTTATTTTTATTAAAAAAAGGTTATTATTTCAAATAATTTAAATTGTCCAATCATGAAAAAGATCCACACACCTTGTTTAGCTTTTTTATTTGCTATTTGTTTAAATTTCTTATTTACAAATATTTACGCACAATGCGATCCGGACATTGAACCTCCTACGCTTGATTGTCCGGATAATATAACAACCGGAAATGATCCCGGCAGTTGCGGTGCAACGGTTACTTATGAAGAGCCGACCGCCACAGATAATTGCAGTGCTCAGGGAGATATTCAGATAGTGCGTACTGCCGGTCTTGCAAGCGGCTCGGTATTCCCTGTCGGGACAACCAATAATACTTATAAAGCCATTGACGAAGCAGGGAACAGTGCTTTCTGCACATTCCAGGTAACTGTGAATGATGTTGAAGAGCCTGTAATAACAAATTGTCCGTTAGATATTATTGCTGATAATGACGCCGGGGAATGCGGTGCAAATGTTTCATGGACAGCTCCGACTCCCAGTGACAATTGCGTAATGCATACCTTTGTCAGCAATTATGATCCGGGAGACTTTTTCGGTATTGGTACTACACAGGTGTGGTATGTTGCAACTGATATTTTCGGAAATGATGATACATGTTTCTTTGATATTACAATTAATGATGTTGAGGATCCGGAGATCACATGTCCGGGAAACATTGAAGTAAGCAACGGACCCGACTCATGCGGTGCTAAAGTACATTATGCTTACCCTGCCGGATCAGACAACTGCACAGGATGGTCAATAGCACAGACAGATGGTTTGGGATTATCAAGTGGATCGATTTTCCCCATAGGTACAACAGTACTCCAATATACAATTACAGATGCATCCAATAATACGGATGTTTGTGAGTTTTCTGTAACTGTAAATGATGACCAGGCACCAACAATCACATGCCCGGTTGACATAGAAGTCAGTGCCTCGCCCGGACTATGCAGTCAGAATGTATTTGTACCGGCACCTACAGGCACAGGAGATAACTGTGGCGTACAAAGTATTGTCAACGATTACAACGGTACAGATGACGCCAGTGATAATTATCCGGTGGGACAAACAACAGTAACATGGACAATTACCGATATCTATGGTAATACAACTAATTGTCCGATGGTCGTTGAAGTAACTGATGACGAACTGCCTACTATCACATGCCCGGAAGACATTGAAGCAAATACACTTCCTGGTGCATGTAATGCCAATGTAACTGTTCCCATACCAACAACAGATGATAACTGCGGCGTTGCAAGTTGTATTAATGACTTTAACGGAACTCCCAATGCAAGTGGCAACTATCCTATTGGAGAAACCAAAGTGACATGGACTGTGACAGATATTCATTCGAATATCAAAACCTGTGAAATGTTCGTCACTGTAACAGATAATCAAAACCCTGTTATTAATAATTGTCCCCTTGATATTGAAGTAAATGTTATACCCGGCACCTGTGCTGCCAATGTTTCATGGACGCCACCAACTGCCAACGATAATTGCGGTGAACCAAACTTTGTAAGCACACATAATCCGGGTGAAAGCTTCGGAGTAGGAATAACCACTGTTACATATACGGCAACCGATGCTGAAGGTAATTTTAGTACATGCAGCTTTGATATTACTGTAGTTGATAACGAAGATCCTGTAATTGACTGTCCCGGAAATGTCGAAGATATCGTAATACCGGGGACATGCCAGCAGTTTGTAACATACACCCCGCCGGTAGGAACAGATAACTGCCCCGGAGCTGTAACCACACAGATCGCCGGTTATGCAAGCGGATCATTCTTCCCTGCCGGTACAACCATCAACACTTTCAGGGTCGTTGACGCTGCCGGTAATACGGATAAATGTACATTTTATGTTATTATTGATGATAATGAACCTCCCGTTATATATGATTGTCCAGGTAATATTACCGACAATGTAGAACCGGGATTATGCGGAAAAACCATATCATGGACAGAACCAACTGCTGACGATAATTGTAACATGCAGTCATTCACAAGTAATTTTGAACCGGGAGATTTTTTCACTGCAGGTGTACACACAGTCACCTATACTGCGATTGATGTGTCCAATAATACATCAACATGCTCATTTACAGTAACAATAAATGACAATATAAACCCGGAAATCACATGCCCTGAAAACATTACACAAAATACTGACGTCGGCGTTTGTACAGCTTATGTTGATATTCCAAAACCCATAAAGAGCGACAACTGTGAAATAGACACACTATGGAATGACTATAACTGGTCACATGATGCTTCCGATTATTACGATCTGGGAACAACAGAGGTTTACTGGACAGTAACAGATGTATGGGGTAACAGCGCCACATGCATGCATACAGTTACGGTTGAGGATCATGAACTGCCAACTATTGACTGTGTAGGACTGGTAGAAGCAGGATCAACCCTCGGAGAGTGTCAGGCCTATGTTACAGTTACACAACCACAGGTCGGTGATAATTGCGGTATTGACCATGTAACAAACAATTATAACAGTAGTGCGGATGCAAGTGACACATACCCTGTCGGCTCAACAGAAGTTATCTGGACAGTTGAGGACGACAACGGAAACATCAAACAATGCACTACTTATGTAGAGGTTGAGGATATTGAAGCCCCGGTTATTTCCGGTTGTCCGGCAGATATCAGTTTGCTTGCTGAAAGCGGACTATGCTCTGCAGAAGTGACATGGACGCCGCCAACAGAATCAGATAACTGTACAATTGTCAGTTACACAAGCACTCATAACCCGGGTCACATTTTTGAAGTGGGAGAACATACTGTTACTTACACTGCAATAGACGGAGCAGGACTATCTGCTTCATGCAGCTTCGGCGTAACAGTGACTGACAACCAGCCACCTTTGGTTACCTGTCCGGCAAATATCACTCAAGACACTGATGCCGAGGCATGTACAGCCTATGTTGATATCCCAAAACCCATAAAGAGCGACAACTGTGAAATTGATACACTATGGAACAACTATAACTGGTCACATAATGCTTCCGATTATTACGATCTGGGAACTACTCAGGTTTACTGGACAGTTACCGACATACATGGCAACAGTGCTACATGCATGCATACAGTGACTATTGAAGATAATGAACCACCGCATATATACTGTCCGACAGATACAATAAAAGTTAATAATGACCTTGGTGAGTGCAGCGCTTATGTAACCATTACAACACCGGGTTACGATGATAACTGTGGAGTAAGCTCTCCTCCTGTTAACGACTTTAATTTCACAAGTAATGCCAGTGGAGTATATGGTGTAGGACTAACAGAAGTAACATGGAGCGTTACAGATGATAACGGTAATCCGTTCTCATGTAAAATGCATGTCCTTGTCAGTGATAATGAGGCTCCGACAATAACAGGATGCCCGACAGACTTTAGTGTTAACAACGAAACCGGTAATTGTTTTGCACATCCTACATGGACGCCGCCTACTCCAAATGATAACTGCGGCATTGATACATGGACATCAACTCATACACCGGGACAGGAATTCCCTGTCGGGACAACAGAGGTGACATACACAGCAACGGATGATGCAGGAAATATTTCAACATGTGTCTTCTATGTAACTGTTAATGATGTCGAACCTCCTACAATAGTAAACTGCCCGGTGAATATTACACTCAATAATATTGATGATGAATGTTATGCGATTGCAACATGGCCTGAACCGGTAATTTATGACAACTGCACAACATTTGTTTCAAATACTCATGATCCCGGAGATCAGTTCGGTATAGGAACAACAACAGTTACTTACACTGTAACTGACGGAAATGGAAATACATCAGTATGCCAGTTTACAGTATCCGTATATGATGTACAGCTTCCTGAAATTGTATGCCCGGGAGACATCAGCGTTAGCAACGGCGAGGACACCTGCGGTACGGTTGTTCATTTCCCTTATCCTGAAGGTTACGACAACTGCCCCGGATGGAGTATATCCCAGACTGACGGTACAGGACTGCATAGCGGTTCTATATTTGATGTCGGCGTAACAACACTGTCTTATGAAATAATTGATGCATCCAATAATGTCGCATCCTGTAGTTTTAATATAACAGTTACTGACGACCAGGATCCGTGGATCGAATGCGATGAATCATTTACTGTTTATACTTCAGATCCCCCCGGTACTACCACAATGAACTGCGGTCAGTATGCTGAATACGATTATCCTGATGCAGGAGATAACTGCCCCGGATGGACCACATCCCAGACTGACGGTACAGGACTGCATAGCGGTTCATTCTTCCCGATTGGAAATACATTACAGGAATTCACTATATGGGATGCTGTCGGTCACTCTGCTACATGCAGCCTTATTGTAACAGTTATTGACAATACTGCTCCGGAAATATTCGACTGTCCGCAAAATATCACAGTCAGCAATGATGGAGGTGATTGCGGTGCCGAGGTAGGCTGGATGCCACCGTATGCAACAGATAACTGTACAACAGTGACATTAACTTCAAATTATAATCCCGGAGATTTCTTTGAAGTCGGCGTAACAACAACGGTTACTTATACTGCTGAGGATGCAGCAGGCAACACAGCAACCTGCCAGTTTACAATAACTGTTCAAGATAATGAGGATCCTGAGATCGACTGCCCGGATGATATTTATATTGGAAACAATGAAGGTGAGTGTTATGCAACAGTCGATTATGCAGATGATGTTTATACCTGGGATAACTGCGGAGATGAAACATGGTGGGTACTGCAAGGCCCGCAAAGCGGTGATCAGGTAATGGTAGGTGATGATCAGGAAGTTATTATTGTTGTTGAAGACCAGTATGGTAATTCATCAACATGCAGCTTCGATATACATGTTTATGATACCGAACCACCCTACGCGACAAATTGTCCTTCAAATATTTATGATACTAATGATGAGGGAGAGTGTGGCGCTGAAATTTCCTGGACAGAGCCTGAATATTTTGACAACTGTTCGCTACTATATGTTTACCAGAACTGGGAACCCGGAGATTTCTTCCCTATAGGGACACATACAGTGCATTATGTAGGACAGGATTACTGGGGAAATACTGCATGGGATTGCAGTTTTACAGTTACAGTATTGGATAATGAGGATCCTGAAATACATGACTGCCCTATATCGCCTGTCACTGCTGACAACGAAGAGGGTGAATGCTATGCACAGGTGTGGTGGGAAGAGCCCTGGGCAACAGATAATTGTGCTGAAGGCGGTGGTGAGCTGCCAGGTCCTGCAGGACTTGATATTCTTGTTGGACCCGGTGTCACTTTGACATCAACACACAGTCCCGGAGATTACTTTAATGTTGGGTCAACAACGGTCACTTATACAGCTGAAGATACTTCCGGGAATGTTTCAATATGTGTTTTCAATGTTATAGTTTATGATGTTGAAGATCCGGTAATTTCCTGTCCGGATGATATCTCAACCTCTGCTGCAGCAGGTACTTGTAGTGCAATTGTCACCTATGATCCAATAACAGGTGATGATAACTGCCCTGATCCTGTGATTACACAGACAGCAGGACTACCCAGCGGCTCAACATTCGATGTAGGTACCACAACAAACACATTCAAGATCACTGATGCTTCAGGCAATTTCACTACCTGTAGCTTTGACGTCACTGTCACGGATGATGAACTGCCCACAATAACATGCCCTGATGATATAGAGGTATATGCAGGAGAAGAATGCACTGCTATAGTTGATTATGTTGTAAATTTCAGTGATAACTGTCCCGACGCATCTCTGGTACAAAACGAGGGGCTGCCCAGCGGCTCGGCATTCCCGATAGGTACTACTACCAATACATTTACTGTTTGGGATGCTTCAGGAAACAGCAGTCATTATGCAACATGCAGCTTTACCGTAACAGTACTTGATGATATTCCACCGGCAATAGAGTGCCCGCCAAATATAGAAGTTAACAATGATCCTGGTAAATGCGGCGCTATTGTAACATTTACACCGCCTGTCGGCACTGATAATTGTGATGGTGCAACAACAATGCAGGTTTCAGGATTTACAAGCGGCACACTGTTCCCATGCGGAACAACATATAACACTTTTGTTGTTACAGATGCCGCAGGAAATACTTCAGAATGTTATTTCACTGTTACAGTAAATGATATTGCATATCCAACCATTAGCAACTGCCCGGCAGATATACTTTTATATAGCGAGACAGGAAGCTGTGGAGCACATGCAACATGGACACCGCCGACTGCAGATGATAATTGTGCGGTAGTTTCATTCACAAGCACACATGAGCCGGGAGACTATTTTGATGCCGGAGTGCATATTGTAACATACTATGCCGAAGACGGCGCCGGTAATATATCTGATTGCAGCTTTATTATAACTGTTATTGACGATATTGATCCTTCAATAACATGTCCCGGAGATATATCTGTTGAAAACGATGCAGGCGCATGCGGTGCTATTATTACTTACAATGTGACAGCAAATGACAACTGTAACGATTATTCAATATCACAGACAGCCGGACTGGAAAGCGGATCATTATTCCCGATAGGCACAACATTGAATACATTTGTAGTTACGGATGAATTTAATAATACTGCAACATGCAGCTTTAATGTAACAGTAACAGATACTGAGCTGCCTTTTATCGCCTGTCCTGCTGATATTACTGTAGGCAATGACGAAGGATCATGCAGTGCAGAAGTCACTTATACAACACCTGTGGGAACAGATAACTGTCCTGATGCAGTAACAACACAAACTGCCGGACTACCAAGCGGGTCAGACTTCCCTGCAGGTGTCACTACTACAAATACATTTAAAGTAACGGATGCATCGGGCAATACATATAGTTGCAGCTTTGATGTGACCGTTAATGATAACGAAAATCCATATATCGAATGTCCGGATGATATAGTCGTTAGCGAATGCCACAACGTAGTGACATTCACAGCGCCCGGCGGAACTGATAACTGCCCGAATCCTGTCACTACACAAGTACAGGGTTTACCAAGTGGTTCAACATTCCCGTTAGGAATAACAACAAATATCTTTCAGGTAGTTGACGGTGCAGGCAATTCATTCAATTGCAGCTTTGATGTAACAGTCAATCCGAACCCGGCACCTGACCTTGGTGAAGATATCCTTGCATGTGAAGGTGATGAAGTTATTCTTGATGCAGGTACTGCTTCAGCATATAACTGGAGTACAGGCGGATCAACACAGACAATCGTTGTAACTACATCCGGCACATATTCGGTTACAGTGACAGATGGAGACGGATGTACTGGTGTTGACAATATAGAAGTGACATTCAATGACAATCCGGTTGTTGAGATATCGACCACCAATGCAGCATGTGAAGCAAGTGACGGTACTGCCACGGCTACAGCAACAGGTGGCACAGGAACATACACATATCTGTGGAGCACGGTTCCTGCTCAGACAACACAGACAGCAACAGGTCTTGCAGCAGGCACTTACTATGTGACTGTTGATGACGGACAATGTTCAACTGTTGCCCAGGCCAATATCAGCGAAGACGGAGGTCCTGATATGACCATTGATCCTGCTGAAGCCGCTGTTTGCCTTGGCGGATCAGTTACAATAACTGCTTCAGGAGCAGATTCTTATGTATGGTCTCCGGCTGCCGGTCTAAATACTACAACCGGTTCTGTAGTGATAGCTACACCTGATATAACAACAGTATATACTGTAACAGGAACAAGCGGAAACTGCGATGCTGTAAAAACATCAACCATCACAGTATATCCGTTGCCTGTAGTTGACCTTGGAGGAAATACAGCTATCTGTTCCGGGGATAACCTTGAGCTTGATGCAGGCGAGGCATTTTCGGATTATATCTGGTCAACAGATGAAACAACACAAGTGATCACCGTATCAACACAAGACACTTATTCAGTTACTGTCACAGATGCTAACGGCTGTTCAGGATCAGACGCAATGACCTTAACAGTAAACACATTGCCAACAGTATCAATTGATGATGCCACAATATGCGCAGGAGGCAGTGTAACTCTTGATGCTGGTGCAGGGTTCGCTGAATACCTGTGGTCAACCGGTGAAATAACACAACAGATAACTATCACGGACGCAGGTTTATATACGGTTATCGTAACCGATGCCAACGGATGTACTGCATCAGACAATATGACCCTGACAGTAAATCCGCTGCCGGAAGTTATACTCGAAGATGCAGCAATATGTGAAGGAGGCAGTGTAACTCTTGATGCTGGCGCAGGATTCTCTGAATACCTGTGGTCAACCGGAGAAACAACACAACAGATAACGATCACTGATGCGGATACTTATTCTGTGGTTGTCACTGACAATAACGGATGTACTGCAACAGACGATATGACACTTACTGTATATCCTCTGCCAACTGTTGTTCTCGACGATGCAGCAATATGCGCAGGAGGCAGTGTAACTCTCGATGCAGGTGCAGGATTCGCTGAATACCTGTGGTCAACTGATGAAACAACACAACAGATAACCATCACTGACGCAGATGATTATTCAGTGGTTGTCACTGATAATAACGGATGTACTGCATCAGATGATATGACTCTGACTGTTAACCCATTACCAACAATTGACCTTGGTGATGATATAAGCCTTTGCCAGGGAGAAGCAGCCACACTTGATGCAGGTGCAGGATTTGCTTCATACCACTGGTCAAATGGTAATACAAACCAGGCGATCAATGTTACAACAGCAAATACATACTCTGTTACTGTAACGGATGTAAACGGATGTATAACATCAGATGCAGTGGTTGTAACCGTTCACTCACTGCCTGTGGTTAATCTTGGCGATGATGCTGAATTCTGCGAAGGTAGTTCATACACTATTGACGCAGGAGTATTCAGTGAATACTACTGGAACACTACGGAAACAACACAACAGATCACCGTTTTCACAACAAATTCTTACGTTGTCACTGTTACTGATGAGAACGGATGTACGGATGTTGACGGTGTGAATGTTAATGTTCTTCCTGCTCCGGTTGTTGACCTTGGTGAAGATGCCAATGTTTGTGAAGGTGAATCACTGACACTTGATGCAGGAAGTGGCTTTGCCACCTACCTGTGGTCTAACGATGAAACGACACAACAAATAACCGTTTCGGTAGCCGGCACATATTCCGTAACAGTAACAGATAATAATGACTGTGAAGGTTCCGATGAAATAGAGGTTTCAATAGTATCATTACCGGTCGTTCAGCTTGGCGATGATGCTGATATATGTGAAGGTGACATCCTGACTCTTGATGCAGGTGCAGGATTTGCTTCCTACCTGTGGTCAACTGATGG
>Ga0180433_10006049_pt1 | contig 16047 bp, 17 predicted proteins | sample SS_ome_8_FD_132980 | JGI IMG/M metagenome (GOLD analysis project Ga0180433, IMG submission 132980) | Hypersaline lake sediment archaeal communities from the Salton Sea, California, USA - SS_1_D_1 metaG | ecosystem: Environmental > Aquatic > Non-marine Saline and Alkaline > Hypersaline >... | reverse complement strand
GTCGGCGTCGGCGTCGGGAGGCGAGAAGGCGCGCTGGTGCGCCCGCCACTGGCGCTCGCTCAGGCCCACTACGGCGGCCGTGTGCTTGGTGCCTCCGAAATCAAGCGCCAGAAGTAGGCCTGTCATAGCAGATGCTCACCTCTGAGTGTGTTCTCTATTGGATCTCACAGCCCTCCTACGCCTATGACCTTCCCTCATCCGCGCTCGGCCAAATTCCAGATCAACTCCCGGTATGCCCGGTAGTTCTCATACGGCACGTACTTGCGCACGCGCCCGTCCACCATCGGCACGTATCCGCCACGTTCCAACAGCGGCGGCACGACTCGCATCACTTCAGCCTCGATCGCCGCCGGATCGGCTTCGAGCGCTCGCACGTCGATCCCGCCGATGAGCCGCAGGTCGTGCCCATATTTCCGCCCAAGCGCCGCGTAGTCCAGGCCCGCCGGGCCGGTGTTGCCGATCCATAGCGCGTTGATCCCGGCCTCGAGCGCGACTGGAATGAGCTCCTGTACACGACCGTGGCTGCTGAAGATGCGCACCTCGACACTGTGGGTGTCCAGCAGGTCGCACAGCCGCCGGTAGAGCGGCTGCACAAAACGGCGAAAGTCATCGGGGCCGACGACTGGTGTGGTGTTGGAAGCGATGGGCTCGTCGAATAGGGCGAAGTCGAACTGTACTGCCCCCAGCGCAGGGGTGAGCAGTTCGACCAGGAAATCGGCCAGGAAGGCCGTCATCTCGGCCAGCATGCCAGGCGCGTCGGCGATCATGTACAGTACGTCGGTCAGGCTCTCCCAATCACCCACCATCAGCGACAAAAGGAATCCCCGACAGACCCGAATCCCCAGGGGATGGTCGCGTTCTGCCCAGCGGCGGACGTGGCGCGGCCAATCCTCGGGGTAGCGGCGTGGCCTCGTGGCGTCGTGCGATCGCTTCCAGCGCTCGACGTCGGTCCGCGTCTGCAGACGGCCCGTGAAGTCTGGTCGTGGATAGAGGTCGAGCGGGACTTCCTCGCGCACGCCGAAGAATTCCCAATGGTCCAGGTCGAACACGTCGGCCACCGTCCGACCACGGGGGAAGCCCTGCTGATACCAACGATCCAGCGTATCCTGGCGAACACCCTGGTCCACGTACGGGACGTGATCGGGCTGTCCAAAACGCATCGTCTCCAGGAAGCGCTGCTGGGCGTTCATTGCCTGTGCTTACCTCCGATGACCCTCAGTCGCCGGTCTCCTCTGGGAGGAGCGTGAACTCCCAGGCGCACCAGTACTCTTCGGGATGAGCGTCTGGCGGGCAGGCGATACACCGGGTCTGGAAACGGGGGTCGATCGTGCTGGCGAAATTGGCGTACTCCACCACGCCCACCGGCTTACATGGAAAGTCCGGCAGTCCTTTACGCTTGCGCGCGGACTGCACACGGCAGTCGTTCATCCGAAATACAATCGTGCGATCGTCTACGTCCAGCGTCTCCTGTACGTTGAGGTGAGCGTAGAGCCGGTACTGCAGGGCCCTTTTTAGCGCGGGGATGCCGCCGCCGGGCTCGATCCCCAGGCGGCGCATGATTCGTTTGGCCTCGATGACGGTAAATCTCTCCCAGGCAGCCCGATCCAGCTCGATGGCTGTCTCCATATCGAACTTCGCCTCGGCTGCCAGGAACCAGAGCCCGTCGTGGGCCAGCCAGTTCTTGGCCGCGTCCTCCAGCAGGCCGATCAGCTCGTCTTTGGAGTGTTGGCGCAGCAGGTCCCGGTTCGGCATAGCTGTCTCCCTTCTTGATGTAAGATCTGTGAGAGCTTCATATGGCTGCAATCTGTGGAAACGTGCCGGCGGTCTTCGCGGATGGAGCCCCACGCGTGTCTGTTAAGATGGTTCCTAATTGGAAAGGTTCTGCAGGTGGCTGGTGTCGTTCAGCAGGATGACGGTGTACGTGCCATCCTCCGCCACGTCGAAGACGTTGACTGCGCAGGTGTCCTGCCCCAGGCGCCAGAAATGGTCGTTGCCCAGCCCCAACACGGCGCAGAGCAACACCCGGCTGGCGACGGTGTGAGACACCAGCGCGACTGTCTGCCCCCTGTGCCGGGCGACCACGTCGTTCAGCGCTCCCACGATCCGCCTGCGCACGTCGTCCAGCCTCTCTCCACCGGGGAAGTGCATCTCGTGGGGCGCTTCCAGCCAGGTCTGCCACAGCTCGGGGCATTGCTCTGCCATCTCCTCGGCCGGTCGTCCCTGCCACTCGCCAAAGTCGATGTCCATCAGCCCTTCCAGTGGTTGCGCAGTCAGTCCCTCGGCCTGGGCGACGGCCTCGGCAGTCTGCATCGCGCGACGCATCGGGCTGGCGTAGACCGCGACGACCGGCCAACGGGTCGCGACGTACTGTCCGGTCGCCTCCGCTTGCTTCCGTCCAAATTCGTCCAGTTCGATGTCTGCCCGGCCCCGGAAGCGTGCCTCCCGGTTCCACACCGTCTGCCCGTGGCGTATGAGTACAATGCGTGTCATCGTTTGGTCTCCTATGTCCTGTTTTTGCACGTCTCCGGTCGGAATGGATGCTGGAGCTCGTGTTCGTCTCTACCCTAGAACAACCTCCCGCAGGTCGATCTGGTTGGCATCGGTCGTGCCCAGCCCCAGCGATTGAGCGGTGCTGAGATGGCGAGCCCCCTCGATCAGGTAGCCCACGTCCAGCCCCATCGCCTGGCGGTGACGTACCAACATATCGCGCCCCACGGTGTCGAGCGCCACAGGGTCGAAGGAGAAGATCAGCCCGTTCTCCCGCTCCGGTTGGTTCCAGTCACAGGGGCTGACGTTGAGCGCAGCCCCGACGATGAGGCGTGTCTTGTCGCAGATGTTGGGCTGGGCGTTGAGCTCGGCGATCGCCGGATCACACCAGTTGCCGTGCAGCGACCCAGGCCGGTTCACCGAGCCGTAGTGGTTCTTCAACGCCACGCTCACGCCCGCGCCGCCGTGCTGCTTCGGGGTGGGGATGTTGACGATGGCGCTACAGGCATCCAGTTCTTGGTAGAAACGGACGCTGGCCTGGGTCAGCGCTGCCTCCGATCCCTCGCCTCGTGCGCCGTGGCACTGCACGCCCGGCCCACCCTCGTTGAGTTCGTAGCTGGCGGCGATCAGTTCGTTGTCGGTGCGGTCGAAGATGAGGATGTTCTCTGCCGGGAGCCCCGCGTCCTGCAGCCGACGGGCCACGCCATAGGCCACGGCCGGCTGGGTCGGCCCGCCGTAGGCAATGCAGTTGACCTTGAGCAGCACCTGTTCATCCGGTTCGAAGAGCGTACGCCAGACGACCACGGCATCCGACGCGCCGGTGAGCGTGCGGAGGCCCGCATCTAGCATCTGGAGCACGATTTCCATATCGGGTGCGTCCCCCGCCCACACGCTACCATGGCGCACGACCACGACGCGGCTCGTGGTGGCGGCAGGCCAATGGGCCATCAGTGACGCCCGGTTCAGCGCGGGCGCAGGCCCGGGTGTGGGGGATGGTGGAACCATAGGGGTGGCTGGCACAGGGGTGTACGTGGGTGGGATCGGGGTGGCGGTTGGGGACACGGGTGAAAGGGACGCGCTGGGTGATGCTTCTGCCGTGGGTGCAGGGGGCCTGGTCGGCGACGCTCCTGCGGTCGAAGCAGGCGAAGGCCTCAGGGTGGCGGTATCGGGAGCGGGGCGGCATCCGGTCAGCCAGGCGGTCAGCGCCCCCAGGCTCAACCCGAGGAAGCCGCGACGCGAGACCGGCCGGGCATCCCTCGGCCTGTTTAAACACTCAAGATGCTTGGATGTCATGTCTTGTCTCCTCGTACTTGGCGCGCGGCTATTGTACCACGTCCGACCGGGGGCGCAATGCGTTACTACATCCGGGTTTTCGAAGCGATCACCACAGTCAAGATCTCGGAGGTCTCCAAACGGTCTATTCGGGCTCAAAAACTGCTCCCACTGGCACATTTTCGCCGGGGAAACCGCCTTATAGACCTCCGAGGGCCGCTTCGCTACCCTTCATATGGAGAGGATCTGCCAGTCCCCCAACTTATAGATGCGCCCCACCCGATGTAGGGCGGTCTTCTATAACCACCGGATGCGCTAGCTTCGGAGCAAATCAATCATCCCTCTCCGCCGGTGTACTTCTGCACCTCCAGATAGATCACCTTCGGCTGGAACGTCTCCGTCACGAAGGCGTAGTAGTCCTGATAGCTGTGCGTCGGCGCGGGGTAGCGAAAGGCCCACATCGCAACGCACGCACACCATGGCCAATTCTGGCGCGCCCACTCGTACGCGCCGATTGTGTACTCGATGCGCTGCCCGGGGCGGACGCTGCGCGCCCAGCGCGGGTGGTCGTTCCAGCCTGCCTCGGTCACGTAGACCGGCTTGTCCCCGTCCCCGTTGGTGACCATGATCTCACGCAGCAGTTCGACGCGGCGGAAATTGATCGCATCGGCGGCGGGCGGCTCCTCCGGTGGGAACGTCAGCCCGTAGGCGTGGATGGCGAGCGCATCGAAGGACGAAGCGGCGCCGGCCTGGTACATGCGCTCCAGGTACGCCAGGTCGTTCAGGCCAGCCGCGCTCCCCTCCGGTTCCAGCGTCGGCGCCAGTGCACCCGCCAGCACGACGACGTCGGGGTTGGCGGCGTGCACGCGCGGGTAGACCGCCCGCAGAAGTTCGACGTATCCCTCGGCGTCCACCGGCCGGTAGCCCCACTCGAAACTGAGGTTCGGCTCGTTCCAGATGATGACGTGATTCACGCGCCCGCGGTAGCGGGAGACGAAGGCCGCGACGAAATCGGCGAACTCGTCGTAGTGCTCTGCGTCCAGATAGGTGAGCGTCGTCTCCTGCTCGTCCAGGTCGGGACGCGCCCACCCCGGCACCCAGCCCAGCCGGGCGATCAGGGTCAGGCCTTGGTTCTGTGCGTGTTCGACCACCACGTCGCTGTGGCCCCAGGTGAACGCTCCCTCCTGGGGCTCGACGTAGGGCCAGGGGAAGTACTCGACGATCCAGGGAGATCCCATTTCACGCACCATCCTCAGCGTGCGCTGGATCTTCCAATCCTGCACCTCGTCGGTGAGGCGGGTGTGAACCCCGACCAGGGGGTTCGTGGTCGCCACTTGCTGGGGGGGACCGAGGACGACCAAAACGTGGGGCGGGCGGATGGTCCACAGGATGAATAGCGCCAGCGCCACACGGAACAGGTGGCCTGGCTGGATGCACCGCAGGGTGGCTATCGCCTGCCTCGCGAAAGTGACCAGCGCTGCCTGCCCACGCGCAATCCGGTCCATCGTCGGGTGTTCCTCGCAGGGTCAGTCTGGGGGATAAACAAAAGGGGAAGCAGTGCTTCCCCGGTGAGACAACCTGGCTCCTCGGGTAGGACTCGAACCTACAACCAACCGGTTAACAGCCGGCCGCTCTGCCTATTGAGCTACCGAGGAACACTTACGGGCGATATTATACCCCTGAGCGGTCAAATCGTCAAATTCAGATTTGTCCTTCTGGTCTACCTGCCTGCCACCTCCGCCCAGTCTGCCAGGAAGCGCTCCAGCCCCACGTCGGTGAACGGGCTGCGGATCATCTTCTGCAGCACAGGGAAGGGCATGGTGATGATGTCGGCCCCGGCCAGCAGCGCTTCCAGGACGTGCGCCGGGTGGCGGATGCTGGCTGCCAGCACCTGGCAGTCGAAGCCGTAGTTGTCGAAGATGGCGCGCGACTGCCGCACCACCTCCATGCCGTCCAATCCGGCGTCGTCCATTCGTCCCACGAACACCGAGGCGAAACTGGCCCCGGCCCGCGCCACCAGGTAAGCCTGGTTGGCGGAGAAGATCAGCGTGGCGTTGATGCGCCCGTTGGGCCAGGAGGAGATCTCAGTCATCGCCTTCAATCCCTCGGCAGTGGTCGGGATCTTCACGTAAACATCGTCTGCCCAGGCTAGGATCTCTCGTGCCTCCTCGATCATGCCGGCAGCGTCGGTGCTGACCACTTCGGCGCTCACCGGTCCCTTCACCATCTCCACGATCTTCAGTGTGTTGGTCTTGAGGTCGGCTGTGCCGGCGCGCATCATCAGCGTGGGGTTGGTCGTGACGCCGTCGAGGACACCCCAACTCGCTGCTTCCCGAATCTCGTCGAGCTTCGCCGTGTCCAGGAAGATCTGTGCCATAGTGCTACCTCCTATGAGAGTGACAGTGCTTAACTACTCAGCTTGCTCCCGCTGGACCACAGTCCGGCGTCTCTTGGCTGACCCGTTGGCGCCACATCACGGTTCAAACGCTTACGGGGCGGACTGTGGTCCGCGCTGAGCAGGCTGGCTGAGCATTTACGACAGTGCTACGTCACGCCACGAGCGGATCTGTGATCCGCAGATGGGTGAGAACTCGTGGCTGCCATTTCGATGCAGATTGTATCACACTTTACCGCAAAGCATAAACCCCCGGCCAGGCAAACCTGACCACCCACCTGACCGGAACTTGCTTCGATAATAGACCCTAGCCCGGTCCACAGTCCGCGCCTGGTCGGGAGCAAAGCCTTCTCCTTCACCCTCGGTGCATTCTCTCACGCAACACGTTTCACCTCGCATAGCTCACACTTGGCACGACGGCGAACCTGAACCCCGACCGCTGCGGTCGGACTGAATCCTGCAACTTGTAACTTGAAACCTGAAACCCGAAATCCTCACCATTCCCTGTCCATCCTCTGGGCAGGCTTGTTGAGGCCGTCCCCAAATTGAAGTGCCCTCCTTTGCCCGCGCACTCTTGACCCGCTCTTGGAGAACAAGTATAATCATTAAAGAATGACCAATGAGCACAACGACTGAGACGGAAAAGAGGAGTATGGACCCAATCCGAGCAAGTGTTGTCATCGTCAGCGACAAGGGGTACGCCGGTCAGCGGGAGGACGTCAGCGGGCCGCTGCTGGCCGATCTGCTGCGTGAGATGGGCGCTGAAATCGTCAGCCAGACCATCGTGCCCGACGAACAGGCCGCGATCGAGCGCACGCTGATCGAGCTGGCCGACGAAGCGCAGGTGGACCTGGTCGTCACGACCGGAGGCACGGGGCCTGCGCCGCGCGACGTCACGCCCGAGGCCACCCAGGCCATCATCGGGCGCGAGATGCCTGGGCTGGCCGAGGCGCTGCGCTTCGAGGGGTACCGCAAGACGCCCCTGGCCGTCATCTCCCGCGGCGTGGCGGGTATTCGTGGGCGGACGCTGATCGTCAACCTGCCTGGCAGCCCCCGCGCGGTGCGCGAGGGGATGGAGACGCTGGTTCCCATCCTGCCTCACGCGGTCAGGATGATCCGGGGCAAGGATACCGAGCATAAGCAGGAGGATGTGGATGCCTGACAGGCGCCGATCCGTGTTGAGCGTCGAAGAGGCGCTGGCGCGCATCCTGGAGACAGTGCGCGTGTTGGAACCAGAGCGCGTGGGTCTCTTGGGTGCGGCTGGCCGCGTGTTGGCTGAACCGGTGACTGCTGACCGGGACATCCCCCCGCTGACCAATGCAGCGATGGATGGCTACGCCGTCCGCGGCGCGGACGTGGCACATGCGGCGGAAGGAGATCCGGCCCGGCTGCAGGTCGTGGGGGAGGTGGCCGCCGGGCAGGTGAGCCCGTTGGCCGTGGAGCCCGGCACGGCGGTGCGCATTATGACCGGCGCGCCGGTCCCGACCGGCGCCGACACCGTCGTGCGTTTCGAAGACACCCGCTCACAAAGCGGTTGGGTCGAGGTGCTGAAGCCATACTCGACCGGCAAGAACGTCCGGCAGGCCGGGGAGGACGTGCGCGCCGGTCAGGTCGTGTTGGAGCCGGGCAAGGTGCTGCGCCCACAGGAGATCGGCATGCTGGCCGCCGTTGGATGCGTTGAGGCGATGGTCACACGGCGGCCCCGGGTGGCGATACTGGCCACCGGCGACGAGGTCGTGCCCCCCGACCGGACGCCCGGCCCTGGCCAGATCCGCGACGCCAACTCCTATACCGTCGCCGCCCAGGTGCAGGCGTTCGGCGGTATCCCCCTCCTGCTGGGCACTGCCCGCGATCGGGAGGAGTTGGTGCGGCAGGGGATGCGCGAGGCGCTGGCCCAGAAGGCGGATTTCATCATAACCTCCGGCGGGGTCTCCGTCGGCGATTTCGACCTGGTCAAGCGGGTGCTGGCGGCCGAGGGGGAGATGCATTTCTGGTCGCTGAATATGAAACCCGGCCGGCCGCTGGCCTTCGGTGTGGTGAATGGCATCCCGTTGCTGGGCTTGCCGGGCAACCCGGTGGCGGCCGCTATCAGCACCGAGCTCTTTGCCCGCCCGGCGCTGCTCAAGATGCAGGGCTTCACCGACTGGTCGCGCCCGATGGCGGTGGCGCGCCTGGCCCAGCCCATCCGACGCAAGGATGGCCGCCGCCACTACCTGCGCGTGCGCCTGCACGAGACCGCCGCAGGCTTCGAAGCCACGCTCACCGGCGACCAGGGCTCCGGCATCCTCACCTCGATGGTCCAGGCCAACGGCCTGGCCGTCATCCCGGCCCAGGCCGACCACCTGCCCGCCGGCGCAGATGTAGAAGTAATCTTGCTCGACTAGGAGGACTCTGAACATAGCAACGACTATGGGAGGATCAGAAATGTCTACCATCGCTTATAACAGAGTGTTGGATCAAGCTCGGCAGCTTGCTCCCGACGACCAGCTCCGGCTGTTGGGGGAGTTAGCTGCACTGCTTCAGCGTCAGATCACACATCAGAAACGGCGTAGCATTCTGGAATTGGAGGGGCTGGGTAAAGAGATCTGGCAAGGCATAGATGCTCAGGAATACGTGGACCGAGAGCGAGCATCATGGAATGGGTAGCCACACTGCGCGGCCAAGTTGTTGGTCTGGATACCACACCGTTGATCTATTTCATCGAGCAGAATCCCTTCTATCTTGAGGAAGTGCGTCCCTTCTTTGAAGGGATTGAGCGGCGTGAGTTTAGCGCTGTCACATCTATTGTGACATTGTTAGAGGTGCTGGTCCATCCCTTCCGGCGTGGGGACGCAGCCCTGGCTCAGCAGTATCGCGACATCCTGCTTAACGCGGAAGGCTTGAGCACCATCTTCTTATCCCAGGACATTGCTGAGGGAGCGGCACGACTGCGAGCGATTCATAACATTCGCACGCCGGATGCCATCCAGGTGGCCACAGCGATTCATGCAGGATCTTCTTATTTCCTGACCAACGATGCTCGCTTACCCCCCTTGTCGGAGTTGGATATATTGGTGCTGGATGAGTTGGCTGAAGTAAAATAAATGCAGTAACTAGCCAGCAGATCAGCGAGGGTAAGTGAGGGGGATGAATGATAGGACTTTAGCGCTAGGGAGGTAATTGGTACTATGCCCAGTGTAGGAATTGCTGAACTGATCGTGCTGATGATCATAATCTTGATCAACCTGGCGATCCCAACTGCAACACTGGTGGGCGTGCTTCTCATCTACAGCAAAATCAAGCACATCGAACAAGCATTGACCCCCAGGGACCAGGTCTGACACGCAACACGCATCACGTTTCACGCCTTGCATCTGTCGAACGACCGGAAAGGCCCCATACCGACAATGACCCTCGACCGCATTCTCGCTATCGACGTCGGCGCCGGCACCCAGGACATCCTGCTCTGGGAGGCCGGGCAGCCGATGGAGAACAACGTCAAACTGGTCCTCCCCTCGTGGACCACCATCCTGGCGCGGCGGGTCAAACGGGCCACGCAAGGTGCGCGACCGGTGTTCCTGACCGGTAACCTGATGGGCGGCGGGCCGGTGGTCAGCGCCATGAAACGTCACCTGCGGGCTGGCTACCCGGTCTATACCACGCCCCGCGCCGCCCTCACCATCCGCGACAACCTCGACCAGGTACGCCAGCGGGGGTACACTATCGTCGAACGGCCGCCGGACGAGCCGGACCTGCTCACGCTGCGCACCCGCGACGTCGACCTGGACGCGCTGGCGGGCGCGCTGGCCCCCTTCGGCGTCGACGTCCCCGAGACTGTGGCCGTCGCCGTGCAGGATCACGGCGAGTGCCTGGAGGGCTCCAACCGTCGGTTTCGGTTCCAGCTTTGGCGGCGGTTCGTCGAGGGTGGTGGCCGGATGCTCGACCTGGCCTACCGCGAGCCCCCGCCCTGCTACACCCGTATGCAGGCAGTGCAGCAGGACGCACCCGGCGCCGTGGTGATGGACACCGGTCCCGCGGCGCTGTGGGGCATGCTTGAGGACGATCGCGTCGTGGCCCACACAGGCGAGGGATTCGTCGCCGTCAACGTGGGCAACCAACACACGCTGGGTGTGCTCCTGCGGGGCGAGCGCGTGCTGGGTTTGTTCGAGCACCACACGGTGCTCATGACGCCGCAGAAACTGGCCCGGCTGGTCGAACGGCTGCGCGCCGGGGCGCTGACGAACGAAGAGGTATTTGATGACAACGGCCACGGCGCTTTCGTCGGCCCTGACTATGCCCCCGCCGGAGCGGGGGTATCCGGCGCAGGGTTCGAATTTGTGGCCGTCACTGGCCCACAGCGCCACCTGGCAGCCGATCTGGGCTACCACTTCGCGGCACCCTATGGGGACATGATGCTCACCGGGTGCTTCGGTCTGGTGGCCGCCACCCGGCAGCTCGACAGAATGACCAATGACCAATGACCAATTTCCAATCCCCAATCCCCAATCTCCGATCCCGAAACGAGCCCTCCGGTTTCTGGGCCGCATAGACGTGGCTGTAGCCCTCATCCTCGTCCTACTTCTGCTGGCCCTGCTGGGCTCCTGCTTCCCCCAGATCTCACCGGCGGTCGCTGCCGACCCCGAGCGCCTGTCGCAATGGGAGGCGGGTGCGCGCGCCCGGTATGGGAAGCTCGCGGACTTGCTGTTCGCGGCCAGTGTCTTCCGCTGGTTTCGCTCCCCCGTTTTCCTGGTGTCGCTGGCGCTCCTGGCGATCGCCACCTTCGTGTGCACGCTCGAACGCTGGCGAGGGATGTGGCAGCGGGCCTTCTACCGGCCGGTGCGCTGCTCCGACGCCGCGTTCGACCACGCTCCTCACACAGCCGCCCTCCTGAGCGCCGCGCCACCGGTGGGCGTGGCGGAGGGCGTGCGCCAGGCGCTCAAGCAGAGGGGCTTCAAGGTGAGAACGACTGAAGTCGCTACGACAGATGGACGGCTGGTCTACCTGCGGGGAGACCGCAACGGGCTGACCCCGCTGGCGACGTTGATCACGCACCTGGCCGTGGTGCTTCTGCTGCTGGGGGCAGCGCTGAGCGGCGCGTTCGGTTGGCGGGAGGAGATCACGCTCGATCCGGACGAGACAGCCCCGGTCGGCCACGGCAGCGGGCTGGCGCTGCGCAACGAGGGGTTCGCCATCCAGCGCTATCCTGACGGGACCGTCGCCGGATACGAGGCCCGGGTCGCTGTCGTCGCCGAGAGCCAGGAGCCCGTGCCCGGCACCATCCGGCTGAACGAGCCGTTGCACTGCCAGGGCGTCGGTCTGCTTTTGCAGGCCTATCAGGAGACCGCTGACGGAACGAGTGTCACGCTGCTGGCCCTGCGCGACCCGGGCTACGGCCTGGTGATCGCAGCGGGGTTTCTGCTGCTGGTGGGGATGACCGTGAGTTTCAACTTCCCCCACTGCTGTGTCCGCGCCTCCGTTGAGCCAGAGGGCGCGTTGCGGCTGGCCGGGCGGGCCGACCGGCGCGCCTGCGATTTCGGGCGCGAGTTCGCGGCGCTGGTCGAGAGGATCAAGCGCGCAACTGGAAGCCAGGAGGAGCGCACGGGGTGACCACCCGCTTTCAGCTTTCGGCCGGCGGCGTGGTCTGCCGCCGCGGTCCGGCTGGGCGGATCGAGGTCGTCCTCATCGCCACCCACGATGGCCAACGCTGGGCGCTGCCCAAGGGACTGGTCGAGGAAGGCGAGTCGCTGGAGGAGGCGGCCCTCCGTGAGGTGCGCGAGGAAACGGGGCTGGAGGCCGAGGCGGTCGAGCGGCTGGAGCCGATTGAGTACTGGTGGGACGAAAAGATGGGGAGAAGGTGCGCTACCACAAGAAGGTCTACTATTTCCTGATGGCCTGCCGGAGCGGCGACGTCTCTCGACACGGTTTCGAGGTTGACGACGTGCGCTGGTTCCCACTCGAGGAGGCCGTCGAGCGAGCCAGCTACCGGACGGAGCGCCAGGTGCTACAGCAGATGCTCGACCGGGGGGACGCGCTGTGCTGATCGGGCTGGTCTACGCGCTGCTGTGGGCCGCCGAGTTGGCCTACGTCGCCCACGTTAGGGCGGGCAACCGCTGGGTTGGCCGGGTGGCGTCAGGTATCGCTCTCGTCGCCTGGGGTCTGCTTACTGCGGGGCTCGTCCGGCGCGGACTGGCGGCTGGCCACTGGCCGCTGACCAACCGCTACGAGTTCGCGCTGTGCTTCGGTTGGGCGATTTTGGCCGTCTACCTGCTGCTGGAGGCCAGTTGGCGTGAACGGAGAGCGGGTCCGTTCGTGCTGGCGGTGGCGCTGCTGATCGCGACGTACGCGGTCACCCGTCCCGCCGCCGACCGGGCAATCGCCCCGCTCCTCCCGGCGCTGCGCTCGGTCTGGCTGCAGGTGCACGTCCTGACCGCGATGGTTGGGTACGCGGCGTTCGGCGTGGCCGCTGGTCTGGCGTTGATGCGGCTGGTACGTGAGAAGGGGGATGGCCGGTGGCCCGCGGCGGAGGAGATCGAACGCACGATGGACCGCGCTGTGGCGCTGGGCTTCCCGTGGCTGACGCTGGGCATCGTCACCGGCGCCATCTGGGCGCAGAACGCCTGGGGCCGGTATTGGGGCTGGGACCCCAAGGAGACCTGGGCGCTGGTTGCCTGGCTGTGGTATCTGCTGATCCTGCACGTGCGCCCGCTGCGCCGCTGGCGCGGCCGGCGCCTGGCCGTGCTGGCCGTGGCCGGCTTCGGGATCGTGCTTTTCACCTTCATCGGCGTCCCCTGGCTGGTGCGCACCGTGCGCCTGGAAAGCCTCCACGAATTCTAGCACGTTGAGCAGTGGCTATGATACTGGGTGGTGCTGCATTGGATGAGGTGAAACGCAACACGTAGTACGCAAAACGTGATCGAGAGACCATCCGCCAATCACGCACCACGCCTCACGTTTCACGTTTCACATCTCACGCATCCCTTGTGCACTGCCGATTTGTCTGACCAGGGGCCAGCTATCTGTGAGGGAGCTGCATAATGTGTCCGATTTCACGCCGACAGTTTTTGCTCGGGGCCGGGGCGGTGGCCGCCTGCGGGGTTGGGGCGGCCGCGGGCCTGTCCGGCAGCCGCTGGTGGGAACGGCCTCCTGAGTCCATAGGTCAGGTCGCGCCAGTCGAACCCCCGGAGCCCTGGTCGATTGAGGCGCGTTACTATGCCTCGTTTTCGAGCCAGGGTGCGCTCAACTGCGCCGCCTGCCACGGCACGACCGAGGAACCGCTCCCCGTCTCTTACTGTCACATCCCCCACGCCGGCACCTACGTCCAATGCAACCTGTGTCCCCTCCGCTGCCTCATCGCCGACGGGGAGCGTGGCCACTGCCGCGTGCGCGAGAACCGCGGCGGCCGGCTGTACTCCATGGTCTACGGCAACCCCTGCGCGGTGCACGTCGACCCCATCGAGAAGAAACCCTTCTACCACTTCCTGCCAACCGCGCCGGCATTCTCGCTGGCGACCGCCGGGTGTAACCTGCGCTGCCTCTACTGCCAGAACTGGTCCATCTCCCAGGTCCCGCCCGAGGACACCCAGAACGCCGACCTGCCGCCGGAAAAAGTCGTCCGCTACGCACAGGAGTATGATGCCCCCGTGATTGCCTACACCTACTCCGAGCCGACGGTCTTCTACGAATACATGCTGGACACCGCCCGCCTGGCGCGCGAGGCCGGTTTGCGCAACGCCGTCATCTCCGCCGGGTTCATCAACACTGAACCCCTGCGGGAGTTATGTGCGGCTGTGGACGCCATCAAGATCGATCTGAAGGGGTATGACGAGGACTTCTACCGGGAGGTGTGCGGCGGAGAACTGGAGCCGGTGCTGGAGTCGATCCGCACGATCTACGAGAGCGGCATCCACCTGGAGATCGTCAACCTGGTCGTGCCGACGCTGAACGACAGCCTGGACCAACTGCGGGCCTTGGCTCGCTGGGTGGCGCGGGACCTGAGCCCGGACGTGCCGCTCCACTTCACCCGCTTCCACCCCCAGTACAAGCTGACCAACCTGCCGCCGACGCCGATCGAGACCATGGAGCGGGCGCGGGAGGCCGCGCTAGAGGAAGGCGTCCGTTTCGTCTACGTGGGCAATGTCCCCGGTCACCCCGGCAACCACACCATATGTCCTGCCTGCGGGGAGACGCTCGTCGAGCGCCAGGGATTCGCCGTCCAGGAATATCACCTGCGAGCCGGGACCTGCGCCTACTGCGGCGAGCCGATCCCCGGCGTGTGGTGGCCCGGCGAACCGGAGGGCCAGCCGGTGCACGTGCCGCCCGGCCCACCGGATCAGTAAACGGGATACTCGGTCCCAGGCACTCGAGTGAGGAACGACAACATGAAACCTGCAACCTGCAACCGGAAACCACCCCTCCTGGCCTTGCTGCTCACTTTCCTCCTTCTTTCCGCCTGCACTGCTCCAACCGCTACGCCCGTGCCACAGGCCACGGGGATGCCCTCTCCCATCCCCACCGATCTCCCTCCACCCACCCGCCCCTCCGGCCGGATCCGTCCCGCCGCCGTCGCCGGCTCCTGGTACCCCGATGACGGCGGCGAACTGGCGGCGTTGATAGACGAGATGCTGGGAGCGGTTGACCTGATCGACGGAGCGCCCATCGGCCTCGTCGTCCCCCACGCTGGCTACGCCTACTCCGGGCCGGTGGCCGCCTGCGGCTTCAAGCAACTGGAGGGAGCGCCGGTCGACGTCGCCGTGATTGTCGCCTCCGACCACCAGGCCCCGCTCTCGAACCCCATCTCCGTCTGGGCCGAGGGCGGCTTCGAGACGCCGCTGGGGGTCGTGCCAGTCGACGCCAAGCTGGCCCAGGCGTTGGTCGAGGCCGATCCGCTTGTCACATCCGACACCGCCGCCCACGAGGGCGAGCATCCCATCGAGATTGAGTTGCCTTTCCTCCAGCGTGTGTGTCCCGATTGCAGCCTCGTGCCAGTGCTGATGGGCGCTGCGGATGAGGAGACCGTCGCAGCGCTGGCCGATGCGCTGCTTTCGGTGCTCCCCGGTCGACGGGCGGTCGTGATCGCCAGCTCTGACCTCTCCCACTACCCTTCCTACGACGACGCCCGCGTCGCCGACGGGGCCACGCTGGCTGCGGTCGAGACCGGCGATCCGGCCCGCGTGCGGGAGACGATACGGTCGCTGATGGCCGCGGGTCTCCCCAACCTGGTCACCTGCGCCTGCGGCGAGGGCCCAATCCTGGTGGCGATGCGCGTCGCGCAGGGGCTGGGCGCCGATACGGTGACCATCTTGCGCTACGCCAACTCCGGTGACTCCCCCCACGGCAGCCGCGACCAGGTGGTGGGCTACGGGGCGGTGATGCTCTGGCGCTACGAGCCGCCCGATTTGACCGACGTACAGCGAGAGGAACTTCTGGCGCTCGCTCGGACGACGATCGAGCGGCACCTGGAGACCGGGCAGGTCCCCGACCACGAAACTGAAGACCCGGCGCTGGCCCGCCGCTCAGGGGCGTTCGTCACGCTGAAGAGGGGTGAGGAATTGCGCGGCTGCATCGGCCACACCCGGGCCGATCAGCCGCTCTATCAGGCGGTGCAGCACCTGGCACTCGCGGCCGCCACCGAGGACCCTCGTTTCCCGCCCCTCACCCCAGAAGAGTTGGAAGAGCTCACCGTCGAGATCTCGGTCCTGTCCCCCTCCCGCCGGGTGACTGACGTCGAGCGAATCGAGGTGGGCGCCCACGGGCTGATGATCTACAAGGACGGCCGCCAGGGACTACTGCTGCCGCAGGTGCCGGTCGAGCAGGGCTGGGATCGGGAGGAGTTTCTGGAGCAACTGTGCCAGAAGGCTGGGCTGCCGGAGGGCTGTTGGGAGGAGGGAGCCAGCCTATTATATGCCTTCACAGCG
>Ga0180433_10006048_pt1 | contig 16049 bp, 10 predicted proteins | sample SS_ome_8_FD_132980 | JGI IMG/M metagenome (GOLD analysis project Ga0180433, IMG submission 132980) | Hypersaline lake sediment archaeal communities from the Salton Sea, California, USA - SS_1_D_1 metaG | ecosystem: Environmental > Aquatic > Non-marine Saline and Alkaline > Hypersaline >... | reverse complement strand
ACAATGCCAGAAACGTCTTCCCCTACGCGGGAGAGAAGGGTCTTGGCAAGTTGTAAGTCATAGCGATGCGATTGCCCGGCGACGCAAACCATGAGGACATTATCGCTCAGATTGGCAAGCACTAAGCTATCGGCGACGGCCAACACTGGAGGGCTATCGAGGATGACAAGATCTGCTTCTCTGCGAAGAGCCTGCACGAGATCGCGCATGTCGGCGGAATCGAGCAATTCGGTCGGGTTCGGCACGATTTTTCCGGCGCTGAGGAAGAGTAAGCCCGACTCTGGACAGCGCTGGAGGGCTTCGTTCAATCCAATGTCGCCGCGAAGGATCTCAGTGACGCCAGCGCCGCGGTGGAGGCCAAGCATTCGTCCCAGCCCGGAGCGCCGTAAGTCGGTGTCGACGAGGATCACTCGACGCCCGGTGAGCGCGACCGCTCGAGCGAGGTTTAACACTGTTGTCGATTTGCCCTCGAAAGGCCCCGGACTTGTAACGAGTACGACGCGCCCGCGCTCGCCTTGGTTCAGGAAGTCGAGGCAATAGCGAAGCGCACGATAGGCCTCGACAGCGATGTCCCGCGGGCTCTCGGACGGCAAAGCCGCAATAGCCTGTTTTCCGTCGAAGACGGGTATCGTTCCGAGAACAGGGGCATCGACGAGACGGGCCGCCTCCCCTTGATCTCGGATGGTGTCATCAAGTTGGTCTTGGACGAGTGCGACTCCCACGCCCACGCCAAGCCCCAGTAGGATTCCGAGCACGAGGTTCAGCGGAACGTTCGGCTTTACGGGGAGGCGCGGCATCGTGGCCGGCTCGACGATGTCAGCATTGCCGAGGGCCATCACCCGGCCGACTTCAATCTCCTGGCTTCGCTGGAGTAGGTCGGAGTAGATATTCTGTGCCACTTCGACTTGTCGTTGAAGTCCCGCCAGGGTGATTTGTCGAGAGGGGACTTTGCCCAACTCGTTGCTCACCTGCCGCAGTTTGGCCTCGATTTGTTGGTGCCGAGCTTTCAAGGCGGCCGACTCGGCTTCGGCTTGGATGAGGTCTGCTGTGAGTCGCTGTTGGAGTTGAAGGTCGCCCCCGCCCCCGCGAACGACATGCCGAATCTCGTTGTCGAGCTGCTCTTGTACGAGGCGTATCTGTTCGTCTATCTGCGCAAGGGGACCGGGGAACTCCGGTGTATAGCGTGCTTCGGCGGCAAGCCGCTGCCCCTGAAGATCCGCAAGCTTCGCCCGAAGCTGCTGGATGACTGAGTTATCCCGGACTTGGCCGGCCTGGATGCTCATGTTCTGCTTTGCAAGTTGTGACCTGATCTTCGTCGCTTGTTCCCGAGCCTGAGCGAGGTCGGCGGCGGTTGAGTCGCTGTCGCTCCGAAGAGAAGCGGCGTGCGACAATAATTCGCCGGCCGCGGCGTCAGCTGCAATGGTCCCGGTGGACTCCCGGAATGCGCGCAGATCCTTCTCCGCCTCGGTCAGGTTTTGCTTCGCCATGACGAGTTGTTCGGCGAGATACTGCCCTGTCGTTTCCGAGGAGCCGCGGGCGCGATTGCGGTTCATGGTGACGTAGGTCGTGGCCGCGGCATTGGCAATGCGCTGCGCGTCCTCGGTTGTCTGGGCGCGGGCACTGATGCGCACCAGTTGGGTATCCCGAACGGATCGAGCGATGACGCGTTTTCTCAACTCTTCCGGATCGATGACGGGGCCGCCGTTTTCCTGCAGCAACTTGGCCGTCTCTTCTGCTGTTGCCTGCCCTTGGATGAGCTGTACATGGGTGTCGAGATTCGGTGATCCCATAGCAGGTAGAGCCGTTTGAGAATCGGCCGATTGGGAACTGCTGCCCTTCATTTCGCTAATCAACAGCGTCGCCGTCGACTCGTAGGTGCGAGGTGTCATTATTGTGAGGAGGATGGTAAGCCCGAAAATGGCGGCCGAGGAGATGAGAATGGACCACCTACGACGGCGGAATATGTTGACATATTCGCGCAGGCCCGGAGGAGGCGGCTCATGCGCTTCGAGCGTTGCAATCGGAGGCGCCGAGTATCGAGGCGCAAGCGAATCGCTGGGCTCGAGACGGGCCGGCACGAGTTCGTGCCGATCATTATCCGACATGCGGCAATCCTCCCTTAGATGCGTGAACAGAAAGTTCAACCTCTGACAGTGACTCTTTGATTGGGAAAAAAGAAAACACTTCGGTGGACTCCTAAAAAACGAGGTATGGAACCAGCGTCAGCAGTCGCCACATGTTCTGATTGCGTTCGCCTCGTGGTGGGACGAATAGGACGTCGCCCTCTTGGAGGACGATATTCTGCTTGAGGTCGCCCTTGGAGAGGAGTCGACCGAGATCGACAGGAATAGCGGTCGGCTGGCCTTCCACCATGCGGAGGACCGTTCCATCCGTCGGATATGCGGTGGAGGTCATGCCACCTGCCGCCTCGAGAAGATTGAGCACGGTAGCATGCTCTGGAAGGTCTTGACGCCCAGCCGTGCGGACTTCACCCAGGGCGTAAACGCGAATCGCAGCACGCTGCGGGATCGTCAATACATCACCGGGCTGCAGCACGAGGTTCTGTGAAGCATCTCCTTGCAGCAAAACGGCAAGGTCTACAGGGATTTGGATATCCCCTCTGGTTATGATGCTGTGTTCGAGATCGGCTACTCGAGTTGGATCGTCGATGATATTCAGAGGCGTATCTGATTCGGAGTTTGGGCTGTTCTGGAGCAAGCCCGATTGCATCATGGCATCGAGGACGCGGACTTCGCCTTTGGCGGGGATGTCAAACATGCCAGGATTTGGGACTTCTCCGAGGACCGCGTATCGAGCGTCTTCCTTGCGCTCCACAATGATGACGTCACCCGGCTCCAGCAACGCCGTAGCGCTTTCGCTGTGACTGATGTCATCCAGCGTTGTGATTACGGCTTCGCCGGTTCTTCCTTTCAGAATCTTGATCTCGCCGCTGGCATACTCAGTCAGACCCCCGGCGGCCGCAACGGGCTGCATTAGTCCCGATCCGCTGACGAGGGGATAGACGCCCGCGTTCCTCACTTCCCCCATGACGAAAATGCTCATCCCCACTTGGCCGTACTCGCGAACCGTTACCATCACCTGGGGATGTCGCAGGTATTTGCCGAGCTTGTTCTCGAGCTCAGCCCTGAAGCTGCCACAGGGGAACCCCGCCACCTTCACGTCGCCTACCAGAGGGTATGAAATCGTGCCGGCCCCGTTTACCTGGAACTCGCCGGTAAACAGGTCCTCGCCCTCGACTGCAATGTAGAGCTTATCCCCTGGGCAGATCCTATAGCTATCCGGGCATGTCTGCCCGGTTGCAGTTATGTTGGTTGCCTGCTGATCTCCGCTAGTTGGGTCCGGTTCCTCTGCCCAAACGGCGCACGGAACCAGCCCGAACCAGATCAGACCTAGGCACAAAGCCACGCGCATGCTCCGCCTCCAACAACGGGGCGCTCGGGTGGCTCTGCGCACAAGCCGCGCCGAAACCGTTGAAAATTCCCCTCAACCATGCGCCCGTCTTGATACGTACTCCTCAGCTTAGAGAGCCAGGTGGGCTTTGCCTAGATCGATTTTGGGGAGTGTTGTGACGAAAAGTCACAAACGTAGCGAGTATGTCTGATAAAAAGTCATGCCCAGCTTACCCAGCTATACATTAAATTCGATAGATGAGCACCTGTCACCTGCCACGGTGAGGGCCGGCATTGTGAAAAATACAGCGACGCCTCGTCCAACGATCACAGAACGAAGCGCCACCATTCTATCTCTATGCACGTTTTGGGTAAGTGAATCCAAATGCGAATTTGCCGTAGCGAGAGTGTCTCCTGCTCACGGGAAAGGGAAAGCATTGGGCGGGAGGCAGAAACGCAATGGCAGGGCGAGATCACTTGGAAGGACACGCCCTATGCTTTTGCCAGGCCAAGGGAAGCATCTCTTCTTGTGGAACTCCGTGTGCGACACTTGGAGTAGGGAGAGATATCATGTCAGCGATCAAGTTGGGTGTCATCGGAGCAGGAAGCGCCACCTTCTCTGCCGGAGTTGTCAGAGACGTCTGCCTCCGGCAAAGCCTCGCTGGCAGCCATGTCGTGCTCATGGATGTCAGCCGCGAGCGCCTGGAGCCCGTGCATGCCTTCGCGCGGCGGTATGCAGAAGAACTTGGTGTCGACGTGAAGTTCGAGATGGCCCTCGACCGCGAGGAGGCGCTTCGGGATGCCGACTTCGTCCTCAATACGGCCATGCACGGCGGCCGTGAGTATATGGAGGAGCTTCGTTCTTGGACGGAGGAGAGAGGTTACTACCGGGGCTTTTGGATCAATGATGTGTCGAATATTCGCCTTATGGTGTCGGTGGCACGCGATATGGAGCGCATTTGCCCCAACGCTTGGCTCATACAGGCCGGAAACCCAGTGTTCGAGGGATGCACCGCGATGACCCGAGAGACCGGCGTCCAAATCTGCGGCATATGCCACGGTCACTATGGCTATCGGGAGCTGGCGCGGGCGCTAGGGCTGGACCCAGACCGGGTTTCCGCCCAGGCTGTCGGCTTCAACCACTGGATATACCTGACTCACTTCGAGCACGATGGCCAAGATGCTCGCCACCTAATCGACGAGTGGATTGAGAAGAAAGCCGAACACTTCTGGGCCGACTACCACCCGCATTATGGGGAGAACCAGATGGCGCGAGCCGCCATTGAGATATACCGATTCACGGGGCTTTTCCCCATCGGCGATACCACCCGCAAGGGCGGCTGGTGGTTCCATACGGATTTGGAGACGAAGAAGAAGTGGTATGGCGAGGATTTCGGGGGTTTCGACTCCGAGATCGGATGGGGGCAGTACCTAAGGAGTCTCGACGGAGAGGTGGAGCGAATCAGGAAGGCCGCCTCGGATTCCTCAGCCAGGCTGACCGAATTGTTTCCCCCGGAGCCCACCGGCGAGCAGCACTTCCCGCTCATTGACGCTCTCCATAACGACAAGCGCACAGAACTCCAGGTGAACGTGCCGAACCGCGGTGCCATCGAGGCGATCCCGGATAATGTTGTCGTGGAGCTTCCGGCGATGTGTTCGGTGCGGGGAATCCAACCGTATCAGATCGGCAAGTTGCCCGATCTGCTCATATTGAGCGTACTCCTGCCGAGATTGATTGAGGCCGAACGCTGGATTCACCTCGCGCTTCGGCCCGACCCCCGTATGCTGATGGCGATCATCCTCGAAGACCACCGCACGAAATCCTGGGAACACGCCCTCTCCTTTTGCCGCGACATTCTAGCCCGTCCGGAGTTCTCGGAAATCGTGAGGGAGATCAAACAGCGCGGCCTCGGCGGCGACTTCATTGCATGAAACAGAAGCCCCATTTCGGGGTTTGACGCATTGCGACCTGCTCATGCGACTGATGGGGTCCCCGGCGCGGGATTCCCTGCGCCGGGAGACTTCCCAAATCTTCAGTCTAGGATGACAACTCGAAGGCTCTGGCTAGATAGGTTGCGGTTTCCGCGCGGGTGCAGGACTCGTTCGGAGAGAAGCTTCCATCCTCTCTGCCGAGAAGAATGCCCCGCTCCGCCAGAAACTCGATGTATGGGTATCCCCAGAAGTCGGCGGGCACATCCGAGAATGTCGGAGTATCGGGTGCCTGGTACGAGGCGAGCATATCAGTATCGTTCCGTACCTCCAACGACCGCGCAATCACCGCCGCGATCTCCGCTCTGGTGACTTCCTGAGATGGATAGTAATAGCCATTGGGGAAACCATCGATTACATCCCACTCTTTCGCAAACTCGATGTATCGGTAGGCCCAATGTGTCCTGGAAACATCATCGAACGTGGGGGTCGCCGGTCCCGGCGGTATGGCCTCGTCGCTCCCAGCGAGAGCGCGAGAGATGTAGACGGCGATCTGGCTGCGAGAAACGGAGAGTTCCGGACGATACGTACCGTCTGGATAGCCGTTGATAATACCCGCGTCTCGACAAGCCAAGATGGCATCAATCGCCCATGAGTCTGCATCGATATCGCTGAAGATTGTGGTGCTTTCGTCTGTTCGCCAGATTGTGGGGGTGGTGATGACATAATCGGATAGATCGTCGAAGTGCCCTGCACTTGCAGTACGAGTCTTCAGGTTTGGCTTGGGCTCGACTCGAAGGATTGCATATCCGGTCGCTGAAAGGGAATCGACACAGTCACATATCGCTGTAACGGTCAGTACGACGATGTTATCGCCGACGGTTGTATTGGGTTCCACGCGATACGTTGGATACTGCACGGTGTGTGACGGCAAGAAGGTCCCGCCTGCCCCACCGTCAGACCAATGCCATTCGGCGATTGCGTGTCCGAGTGTATCATCCGCGCGGGCCGCCAATTGAGCTCTACCCTTCCACGAAACAACCGACGGTTCGACGCCAGCGCTCACGGTAAGGGTATGCTCCGCAGGCTGTACGATGAGTTCGGTCGTATCGGTGTCGGTTGCAGCAACGATCCCCTCACGAGTAGCCTGTACCGTCAGATTGACAGACATCTGCTGGCCGCTGGAATTGCGTGGGGCTCGATAGTGAGGGTTGCGTACGGCGGCCGATGGCATGAAAACCCCGTCCGCATCTGCGTCGTCCCACTGCCAGATAATTATGTCTTCCTCTAATATTCCTTCTACTACGGCGGAGAGTTCGGCGGTTTCCTCAGACCCCACGGTCGATGGTGAGGGCGGCTCGGCCGTGACCGTGAGGGTGGGAACGACGGGCTGAACGATGATACTCACCCCAGAACTGGCGGTCAGGGGCATGGGGCCGGTACATACCGCGGATACTGTGAGCTGCACAGTCAGCGCGCTATCAGAGGTGTTTTCAGGCGCCACATACATTGGATCTTTGACATTCGCCGATGGAGAGAAGGCCCCGCCCGCTGCTCCGTCGCTCCAATACCAGGCGGCGATGGTATGGCCGTGGCTAACCTCGGCGATGGCGGAGAGCGAAGTGGTGCCGCCAGAGGCGACTGTTTCAGGTGTGGCTGTCGCGGTCACGATGAGGTGGTGATTGATCGGATTCACCCGAATAACTGTTGTATCCGTGGCGCTCGCTGGCGTTGAGCCATTACAAACCGCGGTGACGGTCAGCGCGATTTCCCTTGGATCGTCACCCATATTGGCCGGCGCCGTATAGGTTGGGCTCTGTACGGAGGCTGAGGGCGAAAAGCTCCCTCCCGCCCCTCCGTCTGACCAGGACCAAGCAGCGATTCCATGATCGAGGCTATCGGTCGCCACAGCGCTCAGGGACACTGCCCCGCTGGATTCTACGGAGGTCGGATCAGCCAACGCCGTCACCGACAGCGTATGTGGTGTTGGCTCTACAGTCAGGTTCGTAGTTGCGCTCGTGCTAACACTGGGGTCGCCATCGCATGTTGCTACTACTATCAGCTGGATTGTGATGTCAGAGCCGGTTTCGTTTGCGGGGGCATGATAGGTTGGGTTCTGGACTTGGGCCGAAGGTGAGAACAGGCCGCCCGCGCCGCCGTCCGACCAAGACCAGGAGGCGATGGCGTGGCCAAAGCTGTCGGTTGCGGTTGCGCTGAGTTGCGTCTGTCCAGCAGACGGAACCGTGCTCGGTGAAGCGATCGCGCTGACCGACAGCGCGTGGGGAGCGCTCAGTCCGTGGATCTTGTCGCCGAGTTGCTGCCGTGCCGTCTCAAGCGCATTAGTTTCGCGAGTCCAGTTGGTCCAGTCGGGGCCTATGCTCTGCGCGATGCTCAACGCCCAGCCCGCCTCGCCATTCTCCTTCAGAATCTGCACATAGTCGTAGTCATCCACGCCATCTCGGAGCCATTTCAGACGCATCGAAGGCATGACGCCTTGAATGCCGACTTGCTCCGCGGGATAGACGAGAAGACCTTCTCCCGGGTAGCTATCTGAATACCGGCTCACGTCGTTCCATGGATCCGCAGTCCAGTAGTCGGCGCGCCAGTAGAGCAACCCTGTCATCTTGAGGCTCTGGTTGATGAAGCCGGGTTGAATCCGGTAGTTGATAGGGGCGAAGTCGATTTCCCACTTGGGAGAGTAATTGTCCTGGACGAGGCAGTTATAGCTCCAGACAACTTCCCCTCGGCCGATGGCATTCTGGACATCTGAGGCAACATATTGCTTCGGCAGCTCGACCCAGATGTCGACGACGCCGGCCCAGTCCGTCCTCGGGGGCATGGTGATGAGCTGATCGACGCCGGCTGAATGAAGCGCATCGGCGTACTGCTGCATGGTTGGCAGAAGACTCGAACAGTGGCTGATCTCGTCAGCGGTGTAGGCGTAGAGGTGCAACCCGGCGGGATAGGCGCCGGCGGCTGCGGCGACCTGGCTGGGGGTAGGGGCCGGATTTGAGGCGGTGCAAGTCGACCCGTCGGCCCCGCTCCAGAAGCCGATGCTGACAGCTCCGAGTCCGCGGTCTACGAGATCAGAGGCATGGCCGGCATTGATGAAGGCCGGCATGAGACGATTGCGCAAGAGTTCTTGCTCAGGTTGGAGTTGATTTCTAGTCGTCCAGAGGAGAATCGCTGATTCGAGCGCCGGTTTCTCCGGCAGAGCAAAATCCCAAACGGTGAGGTTGAGCGTTACGGTGGCGCTGCCCTGATCGCTCGTCACCGTAAAGGTGCCGCTATAATTTCCAGCCGCAACGTGCCTTGGCACGTACACGTCAATCCAAATGGGCTGGTTCTTCCCCGCCGTCAGGCTGAAGGGAACTGCGTCGAGAGCCGCGCCGGTAAGATCACTGCCGGTGGCGGGATCGACGAAGGGAATCAGCCCGTCCGGGTACCATCCTGGCCCCAGCGGTTTGTTTTGATTTGTCGCCCAGTCTGTCGTTCCTTGGGAGAGATAGACGTAGTGTTCTCGATAGAGGGTGAATTCCGGCCCGGTTAGGTCGGGAGCGAGGACGTTGACGTTGGTAAGACCACCGTCCGGGGCGCGAACGATGATCTGAAAGGATTCGAATTCACCTTTTGCGCAGTAGAGATGGATGTCTGTCGTGCTCTTGGCAGAATCATCCGGGGCGACGCGAGACAGACTCGGCTCAACCCATACCACGGGGGCTGCGAAAGCCTGTGCGCCGAAGAGAAGAAGTGTGCCGAGAATGAGGAGTAATACAACTAGCGGGCGTCGCTGACAGCCAGTTCTATTCTCCCCACCATCTGTGGAACGCCACGATCCGACGCTCTCCACACGCCGCCGCGTTCCAACGCTCGGCGGCCATGCGCCGACGACCATAGCAGACCGAACCATGTTGAGCAAACCTCCCACGCTGGCTCCGGGCTGCTATGGCCGCCGGCACAAATCTTGTACTCGCCAAGGATCGATATTCCATGATTTCGTCTTTACCGTGGGAAGAAAACGGCCGAGCTGTGATCGCCGCCTGCATCCCGGCCGCCGAAGGAGGGAGCCTGAGTGAGGATGTTCGGGAGGTCACAAACGATTCAACGACAAGACTTCACGAGCCACTGCGGGCGTGAAGTCTCCACCCCAACGGAACCAACTTCTCCTCAAGCCGATGGAGTAGGCCTACGGCGCGAGGCAAGCCAGTCGGTGAGAAGATGGAGAGGTCCAAGACGCGTCGAAGCGCCGGATTCAGCAGATGGGGACTCGATATGCATCGTTTCAGCGATGCGCCCGGCACTGGCTTCTGCAATCTCTCCGATACGGCGTCCGCGGGAGGCAATACGTCGACCTCGATCGCGAATATCCGAGATTATGTCTTTCGACTGCTGCACCAGTGCTTGCTGACGACGTTTCGTCTGCCTGACAATTCCCTTGACTTTCAGGAAAAGATACGCTGCTCCAGCGACGATAACAACAAGCGATATAGTCGCGATGAGAGCATATATCTCAGTGATCACGAACCATGTTCGATCTGGCTGCATGCCGAAATCTCCCAAAAGTGCGCATCCCGGCAGTAACGAGCGCGTGCGCTACCCCGTAGCCTCAATCATCGCCATCCCCTTTGAGCCCCTTACCCAGACCAGCGAGCAAGGCCGCCACCGTTCCGGCAGGCCCGGCGATGGTACGCTGGATCGACTCGGCCGCTGCCTCGAGGTGAGAAGTCGCGCGCTCGACCTTTTCTTCTGCAGCGGCTGCGCTTCGCTCCGCGCGCTCGGAGATATGCCGCGCCGTCTGACCCACCTTGTCGGCAGTTTCCTCTGCCTGGCGAACTACGGAATCAACGCCGCGGTGGAGCTTGTTCAAGAGCCGTGACAGCTTCACTCCGAGGAACACGAGACCTGCGGCGATGACAACGGTGGCGATTATCATCACGACAGAGTAAATCTTGGTGATTACGAGCCAGGACGCGTCGACCTCCATCGAGTTCCTCCTGAGTTGATTGTCCAGCATTATACTCATAGGTTAGTCGATGCGCCAGGCCTCAGAGGTGTTTCGATCCATTTCCGGGGGGTGGTATGTACTGCTGGAGACACATTGGGAACGACTCTTCATGCTCGATCTGCTGTCGGTGTCAAGCGATTTCATGCGCTTATACTCCCTTCAGTTAAGCGTCTCCAAGCCAATCGACAAATTATTGTTAAGCTACGATAGTGGGTAGAATCGAAGTAGGAGGTGTGACGCGGCAACGGTTCGAGTATTCTGTAGAGGCACGAAATCTGGAATAGGTAAGGTGGGAATCGTCAACAGATATGGGAAGATGACTATGCGCCGGAATTGCCGGGTGATATGGCTTGTCGGGTTCGTGCTGCTATCCTCTCTGGGGTCACCGGCGACATCCTCTGGGTTGGCCGCATCAATGCATTCTTCCACCCTCCCAGACGTCTCTTCTCAAAAGCATTCCGATACGCCGCACCACCCTCGGCATATGGTCAAGGTGTGGCTGACCACACATAAGGGGCGCACGTTCCGAGTGATTCAATTGCCCCGTTGTGAGCATATGGAAGCAGTGGTCGCCTATAACCAGAACGGCGAGACGAAGGAAGAGGCAAAAGAGCGCCTCGGCGGGGTGGCGGTGTGCACCGGAGCTTTCCATAGCCCTCAGTCGATGGCATTGGCCGATTTCTACCAGAGTGAAGGGGCCATTCTCTCCGGCGCAAAGACGGGGCGATGGTTCTTCGCCATCTTGGAAGACGGCCAGATGGACCTCTCGGGAGACTACGGTCTATTCAAGGGCGCGCCCGGTGTCACGGCTTTGGCTCTCGGCCAACGACTCGCGCCGGTGCTCCATCGAGACGGGTTTTCGACGAGGTTCATGAACCGAGTCACAGATCGTATGGCGCTCGCTATGAGCCATGACTACGTCTTTATCGTTCAAGGCAAATCCGATATATGGCGGCTGGCGGACTTCATTCAGAAGACTCTGCCGGTTCATACTGCTCTTAATTGCGACGGCGGGCATGTCGTCCGAGGCCGCGCTCCCATCCACATCGTCTTCAGGTGGAAGGAGTAGGAAGTACGGTAAGCCGCTTTCGGTTTCAGCCAGACCTGGCAAGATGGCGGATCGAGTATGCCTCAGCGAAACGCCGCCTGAAGTCGCTCGTTCTTTAGCTCTCCTCCTTAAATAGATTTCTCGTATCCCTGCTTCAAACATTGGTCTCTCATGTCGGCCGCTTGGGGTAAAGATGGTGCCGGGAACTCAGCTATTCGCCGTCGCTCGGAAGGTCGGACGCAGCCCCTGGTACCCGGTCGATGTGATAGGAGAGGACTTCTAGCTCCCGGCTGAGGTCGACATTTCGGACCGAAACGCCGGAGGGAACCTCTATCATGCACGGGGCAAAGTTCAGAATGGCGCGGATGCCGACCCTGACGAGGAGATCGGCGGCTTCCTGCGCGGCGTCAGCCGGTACCGCCAAAATGCCTATGTTCGCCTTGAGTTCTTTGTTTAACTCGGGAAGCTCGTTGACGTCGACGATGTCGAGATCCCAAAGTTGGCGACCGATCTTGCTGTAGTTGTTGTCGAAGATACCCACGATACGGAAGGGAGAGAGGACGAATCCAGAGTAGCCGGCGAGGGCGGAGCCGAGGTTGCCAGCGCCGATGATGATAACTCTTTGCTGGCGGTCGAGGTTCATAATCTCGGTGAGACGCGCCAGCAGGTGATGTACATCATATCCAATGCCCGGACGGCCGAATTCCCCGAAATAGGACAAGTCTTTTCGGATCTGGACGGCAGCGATTCCACAACGCTGGGCCATCTCGGCGGAAGAGATGGTGCGAAGGCCATCCTTCACAAGCCGGCGGAGACATCGTAGATAGAGACTCAAACGGGAAAGAGTCGGCTCAGGCACTTTGCCATGGGTCTCAGGCAAAGGTGTATCCTCTGTGCCCGCAAGGCAAATCGCATGCTACGGGCTCTGTGAAGACTTTCACTAGGATGGATTGTACCTCCAGTGGTTGCCGTCGTCAATGTCTGAATGGTTAGGGGTGTGACCGCCAAGAGTGGGCTGACGCGCCAAACGTCATTCTGAGCGAGCGCTCAGCGCGAAGCAATGCCTACTGTGGTTTGGGGTAGGAACGGCAACGACGCGATACTTCGGCTTCGCCTAAGGATGACCACTCGGCCTGATTACACCGCTATACCCACACTAAACAGTCATACCTACGGTTATCCTGATTCCCCTTGAGAAAACCACGTAAGCATGGTATACTTTTTAGGCATTCCTAAAAATATTTGACGTTAGACCTAAAGGGAACGGCATGGCGGATACCGAGGCTCTGACTAGCGCAGTCGAGGAGTATATCGAGGCTATCCACCGTCTTTCGGGTGACGATGATGCTCCTACTACGTCGCGTCTGGCCGGCCATCTCAAAGTGAGGCCCGCTTCTGTTACCGGTATGATGAAACGGCTTGCCGACCTCGGTCTCGTTTCCTACAAGCGGTACGGCAGAATCTCACTGACCGCGGAGGGGAAGCGCCGCGCCCGTTCCCTTATCCGTCGGCATCGCCTCGCCGAGCGGCTTCTCGTAGATGTCATTGGGGTCCCCATCGACCAGGTGCACAACGAAGCCTGTCGCCTCGAGCATGCCCTCTCCCCCGGTGTTGAGAGTCGCCTTGCCCAAGCACTTGGCGATCCCGAGGCCTGTCCCCATGGGAATCCGATCAATGCGAGTTCGCGTAACCGTACCATCGCTCTTATCGACGCACCCATCGGTCATCCTGTTATCATTGCGCAGCTCGAAGATGAATCCCCCGAAGTCATTCGATATCTCGCAGAACGCAAGCTCACCCCACAGACCCAGCTGACCATTACCGGCCGAGAACCCGGAGGTGGAGCGGTGGTGATGGATGTCGACGGAGAGCAGTGCACTATCAGCCGCGATCTCGCCGCGACTATCCGCGTTACGAAGGTCAGGAAGCGCAAGAGGAAGTGAAAATCCGCGCCATTGAATTCCTAAAAAACGCGATCACTGCGCGACTCGGTTATCGCTGCGAAACTTGTCCTGCGGTCGCCCCGCTGATCGAACGAAAGATGATGCTCGTTGGCCCCCCAAATGTTGGCAAGAGTGTTATCTTCAACGAGCTCACTGGGACCTACGCCGTCGTCTCAAACTATCCTGGCACGACCGTCGAAGTGTCCCGCGGTCAAACCCGCATCGGCGACACTCGGATCGATGTCCTCGACAGTCCCGGCGCGTACTCCCTCGCGCCGATCTCTGAGGATGAGCGCGTCACGCAGCAACTCCTCATGGACGAACCCGTCGACCTCGTCCTTCACGTGGTCGATGCGAAGAACCTCCGCCGCATGCTCCCAATGACATTTCAACTCATCGAGGCTGGAATGCCCCTCGCTCTCGATGTCAACATCATCGACGAAGTCGAGCGCTCCGGACACACGATCAATGCCGACTGTCTCTCGGAAGATCTCGACCTTCCCGCTGTCACGACCGCCGCAACACTTGGTATCGGAATGGAGAAACTCCGAGGGCTTCTCGCCGACGGAATGCCGGACCGGTCTGGCTTCCGCGTCCAATACCCCGGACCGATAGAATCGGCCATCGCGCAGATTGGTTCCTTTTTTACTCGAGAGTATGGTATCGCCTCACGCGCCTTCAGCTTGCTCCTTCTCCAGCGAGACTCCAGCGCTTGGGAGAAGGTCCAGCAACTCGACCCCGATGCTGTTGTGCCCATAGAGCGAGTGGTTCGGGAGACGGAAGGGCTCTATAGCGATCCGCTCGGCTACCCCATCGCCATCGCCCGCCAAGAGGCAGCCGATCAGATCGTACAGCGATCTCTCACCCCGGTTACCGTTCGAACCCGACCCGACTTTCGCCAGCTCATCGGCGCCCTCACTATGCACCCGGTTGCGGGCATTCCGATCCTCGTAGCTGTCCTTTACGTTGGCCTTTATCTCATCGTCGGCCGGCTCGGAGCGGGAGTCTTCGTCGATGCCCTCGATCAGCATCTCTTCGTCCGCTATATCAACCCCGCCAGCGAAGCACTTATAAATAAGCTTCTCCCGCCGACCATCGCGGAACTCTTCGTCGGGGAGTACGGCCTCATCACCCTCGGACTTCGCTACGCCATTGCCATCGTGCTTCCCCTTGTGGGGGCTTTCTTCTTGGTCTTCGCTGTGCTCGAAGACAGCGGGTATCTTCCGCGCCTCGCCATGCTTGTGGATCGTCTCTTTAAGCGCATCGGCCTGTCCGGTCGCGCCGTTATCCCTATCGTCCTCGGCCTGGGATGCGGCACCATGGCGACCATTGTCACCCGAGTGCTCGAAACCCGGCGCGAGCGAATCATCGCTACTTTTCTCCTCGCTCTCGCTATCCCGTGCTCCGCTCAACTCGGCGTCATCCTCGGACTGCTCTCTGGCATTCCGCTCGGCCTCGCTATCTGGAGCATCGTTGTCGGCGGCGTCTTTCTCCTGTCCGGCGCCCTCGCCGCGCGCCTCGTCCCGGGTGAATCTCCGTGCTTCTATCTCGAAATCCCTCCAATCCGGCGCCCTTCTCTTCGCAATATCGGCATCAAGACTTTCTCTCGACTAAAATGGTATGCGGCGGAGGTTATCCCCGTCTTCCTCCTAGCCAGCGTGCTCATCTGGGTGGGCCAGCTCGTCGAAGTGTTCGACGTCCTCATCCTCGCTCTGCGGCCCGCCGTCCATCTCATCGGCCTGCCCGATACCGCGGCCGACGCATTCCTTTTCGGTTTCCTGCGGCGAGATTACGGCGCTGCCCGTATCTTCGATGTCCACGGCGCGGGCATTGTTTCCGGCATTCCCCTTGTCGTGGCTATGGTCACGATCACCCTGTTCGTCCCGTGCGTGGCCCAGTTCCTCGTCATGATCAGGGAGCGCGGCTGGCGAATGGCCTTCGCCGTCGGCGCCATCATTCTGCCGTTTGCCCTTGGCGTCGGCTATCTCCTCAATATCATTCTCACAACCTTGCAGGTGCAGCTCTAATGCCCGAAATTCAGCTATCTGACAATGCCGAAGAAGTACTAGCCCGCCTTTGGGTGGCCAGCGAAGAAGAGGACGATCCCTCCTGTCCTGTTAGCGAACTGGAAGTCGAGGATCGCGATCACGCCGTCGCCCAGCTCCTCGAACTCGATTTCGTCGAGCGGAGCGGTGACGAACTCTCGCTCACCGAAACCGGCAGAAAAGAGGCCCGCTCTATCGTCCGCCGCGAGCGTCTCGCCGAACGACTCCTCACCGATGTTTTCGACTTAGGTACTGTCCAGGCCACTGAGGCCGCCTGCCAGTTCGAGCACGTTCTGCGCCGCGGAATTGACGATCAAATCTGCACTCTTCTAGGACATCCCAAAGTCTGCCCGCACGGCAGCCCCATCCCGCCCGGAGAATGTTGCCGTGCTGGCGCCCGAGCCGCTGAGAAAGTCGTTTCAGCCCTCGCCGAGCTTCAACCCGGCCAGGCCGGCGTTGTCGCATATGTCCACGGTCAGCGTCGCGAGATGATGCAACGCATGCTCGCCATGGGAGTCCTACCCGGCAGCCCAATCGCTTTGATCCAGAAGGCTCCTTCAATTGTCTTTCAAATAGGCCAGACTCAACTCGCCGTAGATCGCGAAACTGCCCAGAATATTTACGTCCGGGTCACCGGTCGCCGACCCGCGCCGCGCCCATCCATCCCTT
>Ga0180433_10006047_pt1 | contig 16051 bp, 17 predicted proteins | sample SS_ome_8_FD_132980 | JGI IMG/M metagenome (GOLD analysis project Ga0180433, IMG submission 132980) | Hypersaline lake sediment archaeal communities from the Salton Sea, California, USA - SS_1_D_1 metaG | ecosystem: Environmental > Aquatic > Non-marine Saline and Alkaline > Hypersaline >... | reverse complement strand
TGATGGCGGCCTTACGTAATACCGTGATTGGGTTGTTTCGGCTAACCGGCGTCCGCAATATCGCCGCCGCTCTGCGCACCCTGGCGGGCAGCCCCCCACGCGCCCTAGCCCTCGTCACTTCTCCGCAGGGGATAACGCAATGACCCTGGGACTCTAACCTAACGGGGTTGCGTCTTGCATTTCGGATATGATATACTTCGATGGTTGTAAGACTTCTTTCAGTCTTTGGTGAACCCACCATGGATTTCTCGTAGGAGTGACATAGCATGCTCGCTATTAAAGAGATAGAAGCGGCACAGCTTCGCACTGAAGTGCCGGAGTTCAAGCCCGGCGATCAAGTTCGAATTACGGTTCGCGTGATCGAGGGGGGACGCGAACGGTCGCAGCCGTTCCAAGGCGTCGTGATCGCCCGGCGTGGCAACGGGCTGAAGGAGACATTTACGGTTCGTCGAGTCACACACGGTGTTGGTGTGGAGCGTACGTTTCTCCTACATTCACCTCGGGTCGAAAAGATCGAAGTCCTCCGCTATGGACGTGTGAGGCGCGCCAAGCTCTTCTATCTGCGCGACCGCGTGGGTAAGGCCGCCCGAATCAAAGAGGACCGCCGTCGGTAGGAATGAACCTCGACCAGCCGTGGAAGATCGCAGCCGTCATAGGGCTGCTGGCTTTTCTTCGCATCACATGGGGCCTATGGCGGAAAGCTCCAGGTCGTAGCTTCATGCTCGAGCTGTTGGACTCGGGGTTGATTGCCTTCGTGCTTGTCTTCCTGTTGATCCGACCTTTTGTCGTGCAGGCATTCTTCATTCCTTCCGAGTCGATGGAGCCAACACTTCTCAAGCAGGATCGTATTCTCGTCAACAAATTTGTGTATCGCCTCAACGAGCCCGAGAGGGGGGATATCGTTGTCTTCGAGGCCCCTGAGTACGCGAGCTACGGCAACGGAAAAAAGGACTTCGTGAAGCGGCTTATTGGACTTCCTGGGGACAGCATATGCGTGAAGCGACAAGATGGGGTATACATCAATGGGCGTCGGCTCGATGAACCCGCTGGAATCCCTCGTCCCGACTACGATTGGCCGGTGAACGAATTCGGCGTCCCGGTCGATGATCCGTATATAGTGCCTGAAGGCTGCTATTTCGTCCTCGGTGACAATCGAAATACCAGCAACGACAGTCACAAGTGGTCCGATCCGCGGACTGGTCAGCCGCGTCCGGAGTTGGATGCGAATCTTCTCGTCGGGAAGGCGATGGTGATCTTCTGGCCACCGTCGCGACTTCGTCTCGCTAGCGACCATGCGCAGGTGCGTTTGAGCGAGGGTGTGGAGATGGTGAGGCTTAGCCTCACTGAGAATCCGCCGGGATCGCCCTGAGCGTAGGGCACGTTGTCCGGGTGGGGAGAAGGCAACCGGTGAGAGGCCTGTGGAGAACAGAGCGGGAGCTCCGACGGGAGGGGTTCGCCCGAATAGCCGGGGTCGATGAAGCGGGTTGTGGGCCGATAGCTGGCCCTGTTGTGGCGGCAGCAGTGGTTTTCTCAAAGAGTTGTCGCCTGGCCGGACTTGCCGATTCAAAGCTGGTGAGTCCTAAGCAGAGAGAGCGCCTATTCGATCTCATACGCGAGAATGCTGCTTGCGTTGGCGTCGGCATTGTCGACTCTCGAATGGTCGATCGCTTGAACGTGCTCAAGGCGGCGCACTCCGCGATGTACGCTGCAATCGAAAAACTCGATCCAATACCGGATCTATTGCTTGTGGACGGAAAGGGGCTGCCTGGGGCGGTCATTCCCCAGCGGGCGATTGTTCAAGGGGATAGGAAATGCGCCTCGATAGCGGCCGCCTCTATCATCGCAAAGGTAACGCGGGATCGGATCATGTGTGAGCTGGATGAACGATATCCCGGTTATGGGTTTGGGCGTCACAAGGGATATGGTACGCGGGAACATATCGCGCGGCTTGCCAAGCTAGGGCCGTCGCCCGTGCACCGGCGCAGCTTTGCGCCTGTTAGGAATGCCTACCAAGTCCGTTTGCCGGTGGGCGAGGAGATCGGCAGAACGGTGCCGTAGCGGCCGACTGTATCGACTCGCGTTCCAAGTACATTTCGACGAGGTAGTTTATGAGGCAGAGGTATCGCAGAGATACGATTGAACGGACCGAAGTTCTCGATCGACTGTCAAGGCGGTTCGGTAAGTACGCGCTCGTTGTGGGTGTTGCGAAACGGGCCCATGATTTGAAGGAACGAGCGCACAGCCCCCTCGAACCAAGCGGTGGTGGTCTCATCAATCGTGCGATTGACGAGATCGCGGGTGGGCATGTCAAGATTCGGGGGTCAGATACAGAAGAAGAATCGGAGTAGGGGCGCACCCTGCCCAATGGCCGGCAAGAGAGACTACTACGAAGTATTGGGTGTCGACAGAGGCGCGAGCCATGCCGACATCAAGAGAGCTTTTCGCAGGCTAGCGCGACGCTACCATCCTGATGTGAATCCAGATGATGCTGACGCCGAGGGACGCTTCAAAGAAGTGGCCGAAGCTTATGAGGTGCTTCGGGATCCCGAGCGACGCGCGCAGTACGACTTCTATGGCCACGCGGCACCGGGAGGCGGAGCCGCGACGGCCGATCTCTGGGAGGAATTCGCCGGTTTCGGGAGTCTATTCGACAGTTTTTTCGGTCCTCGTCGAACGGAGAAAATGCGTTCCCGTCGAGGCTCCGATCTCCGTTCTGATATCGAAGTCACTCTCGAAGAGGTCCTTCTCGGCGCCAATAAGACGATCAAGGCGGGCCGTGTGCAGGCCTGCGAGGAGTGCCGTGCAACCGGGAGTCGTTCACAGACCGGCGAACGAGCTTGTCCTCATTGTGGCGGTTCAGGACAGGTCCAACAGACGACGGCGACGCCGTTTGGGCGGCTTTCCACGGTGACTACCTGCCAGGGGTGTCGAGGCACAGGGAGTATTATCGACGACCCATGCCCAAACTGCGGTGGCACAGGGCGACGGGTGGGGGAGGCCGAGATACCGGTTGAAATACCCGCTGGAATTGAGGATGGATCGTCGATATGCGTTGATGGAGCCGGGGAGGCTGGTGAGCGAGGTGCCTCGCCAGGCGACCTCTATGTCTTTGTCCACGTGAAGCCCCACGAAGTGTTCGAGCGACGAGGTAGGGATGTGTTCTGCGAGGTTCCCATCGCATTTACGATGGCGGCACTCGGAGGTAAGATTGAGATTCCCACGTTGGAGAGCGTAGAAGAGATAGAAATTCCTGCCGGCACGCAGACGGGGCATATTCTGGCTTTACACGGATTGGGACTGCCAGACGTGCGGACTGGTGTTCGAGGATCACAGCATGTCAGAGTCCGCGTGGTAACACCTCGGAAACTTACGAGCGAGCAGAGAGATCTTTTGAAGAAATTCGCGGAAGTCGGTGGTGACGAGGTCCAAGAAACGCAGGGGTGGTTCTCTCGCTTTCGCGATGCCCTGCGAGGTGAGTAGCAAGACGACAACGCGGCGGTGATGTTTCGTCGTTAGGCTGAATCTTGTTTGTCCCGCTTATGTCTTCGCCTTCGCCTGCCGCGACTTGACCGTTTCGTCTGGACAGCCTCCTCCGAATGCGGGCAGTCCGACTTATGTCGAGCAACCTCGGCGAGCGTGAGTTCGATCTTCCCGCCTTCGTCCAGGGTCACAATAGCTTGGTTTTTCACCACATCCACCGTATCGAGTCGCCCGGCCCCGTGTTCAGTTTCAATCCGGCTACCGCTTTTAGGAATACACTGCTTGGCCTCCTTGTAGAAATCGTATTCAAAGCTTAGGCAACACATAAGTCGTCCGCAGACGCCGGATATCTTCTGCGGATTGAGGGAGAGATCTTGCTCCTTGGCCATCTTTATGCCTACCGGGTCGAACTCCGTCAAGAAGGTGGCGCAGCACAAGGGCCGGCCGCAGTGCCCTAGACCGCCTCGCATCTTCGCTTCATCGCGCACCCCTACCTGATGGAGCTCAACGCGAGTTTTCAGGGAACGTGCCAAGTCCCTTACGAGAGACCTGAAGTCCACTCTGCCGTCGGCGCTGAAGTGGAGCACTATTCGCGAGCGGTCGAGCGTACACTCGGCCTCGACCAGCTTCATGTCGAGCCCATGTTCCGCAATTTTTTGCTCGGCGATTTTCATCGCCTCGCTCTCACGCTCGGCGTTCGCTTGGTCCTTGCGAATGTCGTCTTCCGTTGCCTTGCGGAGAATCGGCTTGAGCTCGCTTTGAATCGCATCGTCCGGCACCACCTGAGGTTCTGATCGGGCTATGCCGATTTCGGGTCCGCGCTCCGTGCGGGCCACGAGCTTATCGCCTGGTTCAATGTCAAGGTCGCCGGCATCGAACCGATATGGCTTTCCGGATCGGCGAAAGCAGATGCAAACAGTCCTAGGCATCGCTAACTCCTCATCGTCGAGCGGACAATTTCTCACGGCGCTGATGTCTTAGCGCCTCTTCTTCGAGTGGCAGGGATGCAAGCGTAGAAAGCACGGGCTCCAGCCGAGCGAAAACCGCTTCCGTATCGGCGTTTCGCAAGGATACCACAACTCGGTCATGATTCATCATCGCCACCCAGATGCGAACCTCTGCTGGAAGTTCTCGGCGCAGCATTCGCGTCATCGAGGTGCTGAGGCGTCGGTTATCGGCGAGGAACAGAACGCTGAGATTGCCTTCCATGCTAATCCGTCGCACGCCTGCCTTGGCGCACAAAATCTTGATCTCTGAAAGACGAACGAGGCTATCGACTGGATCGGGAAGCGGTCGTCCGAACCGATCGGCGACTTCCTCTGATATACGGTTCAGCCTATCCCGGTCTGGTGCGCTCGCTAACCTTCGATAGAGATCGATTCTCTGGTTCCGGTCTGGAGCATATTCCTCAGGCAGATATGCGGGCACAGGAAGGTCTACGCTCACCTGAGGTCTAGCCGTGGATACCTCACCTTGGGCCTGCTTTACCGCATCGGCTAGCATTTGCATGTATAGCTCGAAGCCGACGGAGGCGACGAAGCCGTGCTGCTCGGGGCCGAGGATATTGCCCGCCCCGCGGATTTCCAGATCGCGCAGAGCAATTTGAAAGCCGGATCCTAGCTCCGAGAATTCCCTGATCGCGGCGATGCGCTTCTCCGCGGTTTCTGTCAGACGCTTAAACGGTGTCCACATGAGATAGGCGTAGGCCTGTCTCGTCGAACGTCCCACTCGTCCGCGTAGCTGGTAGAGTTGTGCAAGCCCAAGTTTATCGGCGTCGGTGACAATTAGGGTGTTAGCATTTGGAATGTCAAGACCGTTCTCGATAATGGTCGTGCATACCAGTATATGCGCTTCTCCAGAGTAAAATTGGATCATGGCACGTTCGAGCTGTCTCTCGTTCATCTGTCCGTGTGCGACGACGATGCGCGCATTGGGAAGAAGCTGCTGTACGTGATGTGCGACATGCGAGATCGACTCGACTCGGTTGTGCACGAGATAGACTTGACCCCCGCGTTCGAGCTCCCGCAGGATGGCCTCGCGGACAATATCATCTTCTCGCGGGAGCGTTCGCGTGATGACTGCTGTTCGTCCCTCCGGCGGATCGTTGATGACGCTCATGTCTCGAATGCCGGAGAGAGCCATATGGAGGGTACGGGGGATCGGCGTCGCCGTCATGGTGACGACGTCTACAGTAGCGCGGAGTTGCTTGAGGGTCTCTTTGTGACGAACCCCAAAGCGCTGCTCTTCGTCGACGATGACGAGCCCAATATCTTTGAAGGCGACGTCTTTGGAGAGAAGGCGGTGCGTGCCGACGACGATATCAACGGCCCCAGCTTCCAGGTCTTGGACAACTTCGTCTCGTTCTTTTCGACTCCGGAACCGGCTGAGCATTTCCACCCGAACAGGGTAGGGGCTCAAACGCTCTTTGAATGTGGTGTAGTGCTGCTGGGCGAGTACTGTAGTCGGCACGAGGACTGCCACCTGTTTTCCGTCCATAACCGATTTGAATGCCGCTCGGATGGCGACTTCGGTCTTGCCGTAGCCTACGTCCCCGCAGATTAAGCGATCCATCGGACGAGCGGTTTCCATATCCTGCTTGACCGCCGAGATAGCGGTGATCTGATCGGGAGTCTCCTCATAGGAAAATCCATCTTCCATCTCGCGCTGCCACGGCGTATCCGGCCCGAAGGCATGTCCGTCCTGATTCTGTCGCGCGGCATAAAGCCGCGTCAACTCTCCGGCCATCTTCGCCGCGGACTTTTGCGCTCGCCGCTTTGTCCGCTCCCATTCGCTACCGCCAAGCCGATGCACCTGGGGGCGATTCTCTTCTCCGCCGAGGTACTTCTGCACTCGGTCGAACTGCTCAATCGGGACATAGAGGCGATCGTTGTCGGCATACTCGACAAGCAGGTACTCTCGCCCTGTGTCGTCCGGACCACGCCGGACGAGGCCTCGATAGATTCCGATGCCGTGGTTGATGTGGACGACGTAGTCGCCAGCGGCAAGGTCTGTGAGCGAGCCAATCGGCACGCCTTCGGCGGGGCGTTTCTTAGATGGGCGCCTGACGCGCCGCCACCCGAAAATATCTCGATCTGTCAGCGCGACAATTCCCGCGTCCGGAAGTTTGAACCCTTCGTTGAGCGGGCGGTGCGAGATGACAATCTGACCGGCCTTCGGTTCTACGTCTGGCTGCTCGCGCACCATGGCCCCGATGCCGGCCTCGTCCAGCAGCTCGACGAGGCGGTCACCTTGTCGAGTGGCTACGAGCACTTGCTGTCTTTGCTCTTGCCATCGGGTGAGTGCCATAGCCAGCCTGGGAATATCTCCCGCGAACCCCTCCATCGGTTGACTCGAAGCTTCTATCCTCATGCACTGCCGAGCGCCTGTGGAAGATCCGAAGAGGCTCATCTCGATGGTTCTGAATTCGTCGAGTAACGGCTTTGCCTCGTCGAGCGGCACATGTAACGACTCAAATAGAGGAAGCAACAATCCTTGGTTGACCCGTGCCGCCTGAAGTTCCAGCAGATCTCTCAAGGTGTCTGCATAGCGCTCCGGTATGCGTTCCGGCTCATCCATGACGATTAGAGTCTTTTCGGAGAGGTAATCGAGAGCTGTGGCTTTTGGATAGAAGAAAGGAAGAAAGTACTCCACCGCACCGAGATAGCTCTGCTGTCGAAGGGCGACCACTACCTCTCGGATATGATCTTCAAGACGGATCGCCTCGGAGTCTTTGCCGGCTGAGCGTAGGAGGTTGCACCCCACCTTCAAGGCGTCCTCGATCTTCGGTATCGCCTCGGCGATCGCGTCCTCGGTCAGAAGGATTTCTCTCGCCGGGAGAATCGTCACGCTTTCAATCGGCTCGAATGATCGTTGCGTTGTTGCGTCGAACCGGCGGATCGACTCGATCTCGTCCCCGAACAGCTCGATCCGAACGGGATCTTCGTCACCAGCGGGAAAGATGTCGAGAATCCCACCACGAGCGCTCACCTCGCCGGGTGCGTCCGCCATATCCTCCCGCTCGTATCCCAATGCGACCAGTCGCGTCAGGATCGCCTCACGATCTATGGTCTCATTGACTTGGAGCGTGAGGAACGCCGGGTCGAACTCATGTGGTGGAATAGAACGCTGAAACACGGCGCCCGGGCTGGCCACGAAAAGACGAGGCTCACCGGTGAGCAGGGCTCTGAGCGCTCGAAGGCGCCGGCCGACGAGAGTTGGGTCGGGGGCAATGTCTTCATAAAGTAGCCCCTCGAGGGATGGGATGAGGACGACTCGTTCGTCATCCACCGGCCCGCCATCGCCTGTCAGGGCGATGAGGTGATCGTAGAATCGTTCTGCTGAGTCTCCGGTCGGTGAGATTACGAGAGTCGAGTGCTGCATATCGCGCGCGAGCGCCGCCGCGACCAGCGCCTTCACGGGGTCGGTCGCGCCGTCGACGCGCACAACGGAGGCGCTCTCAGAGAGCCCCTCCTGTATCCGTTCTAGCTCCACCCATTTCCCCAGGGCGGATACGACCCAGCTCATACGATGTGAGTATACCCTCAGCCATGATGACCGGTCAACGTATAGTGCAGGGAGATACTCGCACTCGGGGACTAAGGAGCGAGCGTCGATGCCTCGACGCTAATCGACAACCGGCCATCGGTACTTCTCTGGGTCTGCCCGGACAGCGTCTGCGCATTCTTTGGAACAGACCCAGACTGGCATCTGATCCGGTGCAACCGTTATGGATTCTGCTGGCTCTACGTGCATTTGCTCTGGTGGGTGGAGCGAACCGCAGACTTCGCACCGGATGAGGCCCTCTGGCGCTCCGGCTTCTGGACTCACCGCTCCGTCCAGGCTAAATACCATGACGAGATAAGCAATGGCCGCGAGAATGATCGCCGTTAAGATCACTTGCCCAATCGAAAGGGTCTTCATGGTGTCATATCTTCAAAGCGGCCTTTCACCAATGGCATAATACCCCTGCGCTGTCATTGGAGCTGATGGGCTGTCAGAGAAGACAAAGGAGCAGTGCGTCAGAAGTAGATCTAGAAGCTGAGGACGCGTTTCGGACACGCCACGAGGCATTCGCCGCACTTGAGACAGTCCGGGAGGCGCAGCTCCCCTTCTCGATTTTCGCCTTCGATCTCCAGGTTCATGGGGCAAGCTCGTTCACAGGCCCGGCACTCCACGCACCCTTCCGCTATTCTCAGAGGCGCACGGATGTCACCGATGACGCCCGCTAGCATGACTACTGGAACAACAAAACCAAGCAACGGCCAAAACATCCCGTCGCCGATGACGATGACAACCGAAATCCAGACGGCCAACTGGATTCTTCGGCGAAGCGCCACATGGCGGCGCCACGATTCATCTGGCTCAATTTGGCTATTTTGAGGTTTGCTGGTCATTTGCCTCGCTACCACAATCTAATAGGTTACGTCAACCCGATGTCGACATAAAACGGCCCGCAGCGTTAAGCCTATACGCTTGCGGGCCGTTTTATGTCGCGAAAAACAATCCAGCCGTCGTGTCTTCGTCTTCTACTTTGCTTTTTTTGTTGCCCGAGCCGGTTTTTGGCTTCGCTGCATCCCTCGGCTCGCCAGCAACTGATCGACATCGCGCCGACCGAGCTTCCTGAGCGCAATCAGAGCAGTACGATTTTCACCGCGAGGTTCGCTTGTTCCGCTCTCCCACTGGGCGACGGCAGGCCCGGTAATGCTGAGAATCGCCGCAAGTTGTGCCTGTGTTATGCCCAGTCGAGCTCGAAGCTTCTTAATCAAATCTGGTGAAATCCGCGCTCGTCTCACCTCGCTGTCCGATATGTCATCGACTTTAATGTGTGCTACGTTTGTGTTAATAACACCGGTCGAGACTGCTTCTTTCAGCGACGAAACTGCGGCATCGAGACGCGTAAGAGAGCGCCGGAGCTCAGTTAGCTCCCTTCTCAGAGGAGCGAGATTCATCTGTAGCTCTCTTCGGACAGTACGCAGGGTTATCGAACGCACGGCCTCCTCAACTTTTCCCACAGGATGTCTCCTTTCAACACAGTGGAGAGGCGGTGTCAGCCTGTCATTATCATTTCGCCTCGATACAGCGAGGTCCTTTCTATCATTGCATATCCGCCTTAAGGACTTTCCGATATATTGTTTCTCTCACAAAGCAAGCGCTCTGCCCTATTCAGATACTTATTCGCCTGGTTCATTGCTTCGGCTGCGGAGCGAATCTGCTCGGCAACTTCGTCGAGCCCAGCGACCTGTGCCTGGCCGGCCCAGTGTTCGAACTGCTCGGCATGCGATGCATTGTGTTCGATCCAGTGCGGCACGAGATGCACTAACTTAGCCGCTACTTCCATGTTAGTCCTCCGTTTCGATCTCGGCGGTTACGACGCGAAGTTCCCTGCCTCCGCTAACTCTCACATCGCTTGAGGTGCAAGCAGGGCAAGACATCCCAGGCTTAATGAAGTGGGGATGACTGGAAGCCGACGGTGCAATATCGCTATGCTCGCCACAGCTCCGACACGCGATTCGAGCGGGGATATGAGTGATTTTCAACTCCACACCGGGCGAGCCTTCGCGCTCGGCAAGAGCTTGCACCCAAAACCGAAGCTGCTCGTCTTCGATGAGATTGAGAGAGCCGACCTCAACAGCGATAGAGCGCACTCGCCGAGCCTTGTGCTCGGCGGCGGCTTGGGAAACGCTACGCCAAATCTCAGATGCAATGGAGAACTCGTGCACTTTTGGCCTGTTCTTAGAAGCTATTTCATAACCTAGGCCAAAACGGCCCAGTTGACCCATAGATGCCTTTGTAGAGGTTATGAAATGATCTCTAGACTCACACGATTTCGAGGGCTTTCAGAACGTCGTCGATCCCTTCCCCCGCAAGGCAATTCGTCTTTAGAACTTTCATATCCGGGCACAATGCTTTCAAGTCTTCGAGCGGTCGGTTGAGGTCGACGTTGACGGCCTCGGCGATGTCGATCTTGTTGAGGACAACGATATTCGCTGATTGAAACATCGCAGGATGTTTTTCGATAACGTGAGCCCCTTCGCTAGCAGAGACCACGGCGATCCTCGCCTCTGCACCGAGGGCGAAGTAAGCGGGACAGATGAGATTGCCCACATTCTCGATCAGGATAATGTCGATGCCCGACTCGGGAAGTTGTTCGAGCGCTCTTGCTACGAGACCCGCGTCGAGATGGCACATGCCTCCCGTGTTGATCTGGAGAACTTTCGTGGCGCCTTTTCCTGTCACGCGCTGGGCGTCGTGCGTCGTGGCGACGTCTCCGGCGATAACGGCCACTTTGTACTTGGGGCTCAGTCGCTCTACCATTTCCCCAATGAGCGAAGTCTTGCCAGCCCCAACCGATCCAGCAATATCGAAAACGCGAATCCTACGCTCTTGAAAAAAGCGACGATTCCGCTCGGCCAACTCTTCCTGCTTGGCCTGTAGGTCTTCCCCGATCTGGATTTCAATGCTTCCAGTTTCCGTAGCTTCGAAAAGTCTCATAGTTTAGCTCCTTCACCAGAAAACTGACTTCGCCGGATGGGCGGATGCATCCTGGCGTAGCAATCCGGCGCACACATTCACAAACTCCTATCCCGTCAGAAAATAGTTTCTCATATTTGCTCCCCTTTTATGGAATGCCCCATATGGATTGGCCCAGAGCTATCTATGTACCTTAACAATCCGGCACTCCGAAACGGCAAACCCGCTGAGAAGCGGGGACGCAAAGTCATGGGTCTGAGCCTCCGGGGCTTTGTCTGACCCGAGCCCCGTCGGCAAGATCGCCAGGCTGCCGAAGGTGAACTACGCCGTGCGAGCTACAACTCGCCGGAAAGCGCTGAAAGCAGCCAGGTTTCGGTTGTGGACATCACCCGTCCAAGATACCGGGAGAACCGGCTGGACGGGTTTTTTGCATTTCCGTTTACTGGCGGTTGCATGCACGGCATGAGGAGAGTCGGATAATGAATTATTGGAATAGGCGGTGTCGTGCATTTACACTGATCGAGTGCCTTGTCTCGACAGTAATTCTTGGGGTGGGCGTCGTTGGGGTCGCTGGCATCTTCGCTTGCGCTAGTCTTTCCGAGCGCAAAGCCTCTCACATCGCACAGGCAAGACAGATCGCCGAGGAGACTTTGGAGGCCGTGCGTGCGGGGGGATATGACATATCCGCTTCCCCTTCAGGTTCGTGCTCAGTCCCGACGCCCGGCCTCCCGCACTCTTCTGGCGTATTGGCTTGGCAGCCATATGCCGCGGCCTCCGGTGAAGTGCTCAATATTGTGGCCGTCAACATTCAGTGGAGCTGGCCCAAATCGACCGGTGGCTCGTACAATGTTGCAACTCTGGTGGCGACCGGAGGGGGGAGCGGATCATGAGAACTACCCCCAAACCACTTCTCCGCCAATTCGGCGCCACACTTACCGAAGGCATTGTGGTCATGATGATCAGCACACTGTTCCTTTCGGTGTTGCCCGGCTTTCACCTCACGTATGTGAAGATCTGGCAGCGGGAAAGCGCTGAGCTTGGAGCATTGCACCGAGCCAATTTTGCCCTGCGCCGGATGCAGGATGATGTGCGAAATGCACGACGCGTGGTCGTATCGACAGATGGCACAGCGCTCACACTCGTCCAGCCGCTTCGGGCGTACGACTCGACACTGGATAAAGATGTGAATCAAGTGGACGATGAGGGCAACCTTCAGGACGGGGACCTCATTCAGTATTACCTCGTCCAGACAGCTTCCGGGCACGTCGGAGCAACGATGTACCGACGCGTCGTCCATCCCAGCGGAGTCATTGAGCCCGAACGCATCGTTGCGGTTCATCTCCATCCGAATCTAAATCCGCTGGACGTGTCATCGGGCGCCACGCGACCCCTGTTCCGCTACGACTCGAGCTTGCGCGCGGTAACTGTTGTCGTCACGGCAGCCGAGCCCAGACCCTCTTCCGGAACTTTCGCCCCGGCAACGCTCGACCTTGAATGTCGGCGGGACCACGGCACTCTCACTCGCGTTATGACGGAAGATCACCCCGATGGTGTCATTCAATGCAGCCAGTGCGGCGATCAAGTCAAGCCCACAGGGGAAATCGTCGCGTACCAAACACAACTGGCACTGCGGAATGAATAGACGGCGAGGAGCATGAGAATGATGAATTTACGATTTACTCACCGTCCTGCGGAGCGAGGTTCGATATTCCTGCTCTCAATGGTGATTATGACTGTTCTCCTCGTGCTCGGATCATCGCTGATCGAGCGCACCCAGACTGCCGTGTACCGAAGCTCGGTAGAAAGCCGAGCCGCGAAATCCTTCCACCTCGCCGAAGCCGGTGTCCATAAGGCACTCTACGCTCTTAGCATTCCGGGAGGATGGGTGACATATGGAGGCGATTCCTCCCTCACGCTTCCTGGTGGAGCTTGCGAAGTACGGGTTAGCCCATCGCCGACGGCACGGACCGCCATACAACAGGTGACCGTCTTATCCACCGGATGGGTTCCCGGCCCTCACGGCAGTCGTCGCTATCCCAAGACGATCCGGGTCGTTGCGCGATGGGATCCGAACTACTTCGACTTCGCCATCTTTGGCGACGAAGAGGTAATCGTCGGGAACGGAACTATCGACGTTTCCCCAGACGGCACCATGGCGGACGTCGGAACTAACTCGGCGGAAGTCGGCACGGTCGTGGTAGCGCCACAGGGTTCCGTAACCGGTGATATCGCGGTTGGCTATGGGGCAGAATCGCCACCGCTTTGTGTGGATAACAAGGGGATCATTACCGGATCGATCGACACGCTCGACATGCCGAAGTTTCTCCCAAGCCTCACCGATCTTCCCGCGGGAGCCATCAGCCTCGGAGACGTAGTGCTCGGCGGAAGCACTGTGCTCGTGCTCGACGAAGGAACGTATCACATGACGGACCTCGACATGACCGGCAATGGTGCGATTCAGTGCAACGGAAAGGTTGTGATCTACCTGGGAACGCCGGGAAGCGCTTCGCCGGAATCGATTCTCATCGGCGGCAACGGCATTCTCAACGACAGCCACGTCGCGGATAATCTCAAGATCTACTGCTTCGATAATATCGAGAGCATAGCGATTGGTGGCAACGGGGCTTACTATGGAGCTGTTTATGCTCCCAACTCCGAAGTCGCACTGAACGCTGGCGATGTATACGGCTCGCTGATTGCCAATACCGTTACGATCAATGGTAGTGACTGCCACGTGTACTACGACGAGAGCCTCAGCGATGAATCGAAGGCGCGTGCTGTGGCTCGTTCATGGGAGGTGCTCTAATCTCATTCGTTCCCTGGAGCTTTTCGAACAGGACGTGGGCGCGGCGGATAGCTGTCGGTTTCAGACGGGTCCGCCCCAGACCCGTCAGGAATGGCATCCGTCGCGCCCTTCCTGATGCTCATTCTGAGACGTCGCTGCAAGGATTGGCAAGGGGGGAGGGCCCGCGAGTCTGACAAGGAGTGACGTACGGATAGGACAAGGCACACGCGGGAAGTAGTAGGCTTGGGATCGATTTGCTTCATCCTGCTGTGAAAATTTCGGGAGAGACGAGGCGAAGAATGGTTTGGATGTAGTGAGGGGAACACTTGCTTTAAAGAGCTGACCCGGCGTCGGGGACGTACACCGGGTCAGAGGCGCGGGAGGGAGTTTGCGCCGTTTCTATATGTGTCCGCCGGCGGTGGGTTTGGAGGCGGTCTGGGGAACCCCATACGCCAGCGGATTTTTCGCTATGGTCACGTTGGCGATTGCATCGTCGTGTCCGACGATCGCGGCGAGCGCAGGAGGGAGAGAGCAGGGACGCCGCAGTGACCGTGAGGCAGGATTTTTTCGAGCAGGCAGACGTGCCGCACGGACCGAGGGCGAGGCGCGCGGGGGTGGGGAGAGTGCCATTCGGCCCAGTGCATGGTCTGCACGATTTGAGAACCTCCTTTCTCAATATGGATGCACAAACAGAAAAGGCTGCCGCGGATGTCACGCCTGCGGAAGCCTTCCTTGACTTCACGCCGACTTGGCATCTACGACAGCCCGGCAGTCTGTGTCTACCGTCGATTTGTTTGGAGGGAGAGATTCCGTACTCTGCCCATCCAAATGTGTTTTTCCATATGCAAGCTGGAATGTGAGAAGAAATTATTTAGGCGGGAATGGCAGTAGGATGGAAGTTGTCGCTTGAGGTTTCGCAAAGGATAGGGTTCGGTGTTCTGGGACAGCAGCTATTCCTCACTCGGCGACTATAGTCCCCGTTGGGCGAACCAGGGAATTAGGGAGCCGAGCCAGTCGAAAAGCAGGAAGCGGATGCGGCCGATAAACAATGAGATGCGCGCCATTACGGTGTTGCCGAACATCGCGCCGAAGGCAATCATGAGGAACCAGCGTCCGAGCAGCGCTGACCGCCCAAGGCCACGCCCGAAGCGGCCCTCGTGCGAGACAGAGAAGAAAAAATAGCTCAGGACTGTTAGCAGAATAACGACGAAGATCCAGTGATGTAGGATGACTTCAAAGACAAACCCCTCTACTGACATACCGGGCTGGGGTCCCAACGGCTTGAAGCACGCGTAGATCTGTGGGGAGAAGATGGGGAAGAACTGCCGGAAGAACGTGCCCGCAGCCGCGCCGAAGAATAGCCCCATCACAAGCCGGGCAAGCCAGCCAAGACGGCGGGAGTAGATGAAGTAGAAGAGCAAACCCACAATGGGGGCGAAGATCCAGTACCACTTCTTGTCCTGGATCATCGGGTTCCACCATTTGCCCTCTAGGTTGAGAGTCCAGGTCGTCGCGAGAAGGTAGCCCGCGCTGAGTCCTACAAAGATATGCTCAAATAGACGGGAGATGGGGTTCTCACGGTAGAGGATCGTATAGACGCCGAGGGTGGCGATGGCGGCGGCCCACAGAATGAAGAGGTCGGGGTTCATGGTTGCCTCGCTCGCCTAGCGAAGATGAACCCGACGTTGCCCAATATGATCAGCAATATGATCAAGACGTGGGCCCATGACTGGACGTTCATGATAGCTACGGCTTTGCCCGGTCGGGCTACTACGGATTCGAGCTCGGCTGCGCCTTTGGCGCCGACGAGCATTCCCTGCAGCTGACCGGAGTCGAGATACGGGTAGTAGATGGGGGCCATGACGGCCGTATAGGCCGAGGCGACCGGGATGTTGTACGGACCTTGGATAAGCCCGATCCACATTTCGGTCATGGCGGAGAGACCGGTGACGATGCAGACCAAGCCGACCTCTTTCACGCTCTCGACGCCCTCCATCATGGGAAGCTGTTCCACCGGGGTGCCGTAGAAGTCTTTTCCGATGGCGTTCGGAATATTCTTCGCCATCGACATGAGGACGTTTTCATAGCCGTACTTGTAGCCCCAGTTGCACCAGTCCTCGCCGTAGACCGCGCCGTACTCCTCAGCCGCCTCTTGTGCGAGATCATTCGCGAGCTTCACGCCCATCGGCGGCTGGAGATTCATGATGGCGAACTTCTTATGGTTCTGGAAGCAGGCATGGATCATAGCCTGCGTCTGTGGGCCGGTCTCGGCCTGCGTACTGGCGTCCCAGTCAGTCGTGATGATGATAATCTTGT
>Ga0180433_10006046_pt1 | contig 16058 bp, 18 predicted proteins | sample SS_ome_8_FD_132980 | JGI IMG/M metagenome (GOLD analysis project Ga0180433, IMG submission 132980) | Hypersaline lake sediment archaeal communities from the Salton Sea, California, USA - SS_1_D_1 metaG | ecosystem: Environmental > Aquatic > Non-marine Saline and Alkaline > Hypersaline >... | reverse complement strand
GGCTATTAACCTGTCCATTATAAGATTTCGCTTATAACTTGGTAGAAAAGGCTCTAAGGAGTTTCCCGCAATTTGGGATTGTCGCACGATTTCTCGCACTAGCTGGTTATATACAGATAGTCAGAAGACTAAACTGGTAGTATTTACACTGTTTATCCTTACTAATGATACTACAATTAATAAGGCAGCCAACTGTTGGGCACAGGCGTTTATGCCACTCATGATACGGAGCACATTGTAATTTGTGGCGTATACTCTAATCTTGGAGGAGATAGAGGCTTTAGGGGTAACTTGTAATTGGAGGGTAGCGTTATCGATACGGGAGAAGTTGCAAGTACCTGAGGGTTGGTGTTCTTCGGGTTGGAGAGCGAAGGAATAGACGTTGATACCAGTGGCGGGGACGTTAGTGTGGTGTTGGTATGGTTGTACTAAGTTGAAGTAAGAACCTAAACGTTCAGAGAAACGGTCGTGACCGTTAAGTTGGAGTTTGGCTCTGACGACGGGGTTACGTCCAGCTCTCATGGGGGCAAGACCAGCGTGGTCAGCACCACCTGCGGCTTCATTGTAGTCAGAGAAGTTGACAGGGGCGTTGTTGTTGGTTCCGGCACCACCACCAAGAGGAAGGAAGGTTTTGCCGACTTCGGGGGTGGTTTGGAGTCTGCGGCCTTGGGGACCAGAGATATCCATAACAAGTTTGGAGGGGAAAGAAGTGGCGGACCATCCGGCTTCAACGTTGGTTCTGAGGGAGGCAAGGGGGTCAAGGAGACCGTTAGATTGGATCTTGCCGAAGGTGTCGTTGTCGAAGTCATCAGTGTAGTTGTTCCATTGGTTCATGTTGGGTTGGATGACAGAGTCACGTTGGACAACCCAGATAAGTTCTTTAACGGGGTGGTTGAAGTTAAGTTTGACTTTGATGTTTTGGGAAGTGATGGATTCGTCACCGGTGAATTGTAATTGTTCAATTAAATATTCGTGAGAGACTTGGGCAAAACGTCTTCTTTCATCAGTATCAAGGTAGATATAATCTACGTAGAGGGAAGCGGCTTCAAGGGAAGGTACGCAGAAGAGGTTGTCAGAACCGTCGATGTTTAAGCCGCAGTTGCCTAAGGGGTCGGCGGTGACGTAGCATTCAGATTTTTGTCTGAATTCAAGGATAACCTTGACTTCGTGGTATTGTAAGGCAATAAGAGGGAGGGAAAGACCTGGGTTTCTGCAGAACCAGAATTGGAAGGGGACGTAGAGGGTAGTTGCTTCTGCTTTTTGGAGACCAGTACCAGTTAAGGCGAAGGTGTTTCCAACCATATTGTCATAACCGATTTGATGACCGGGTTCTTGGGTAAGTTCATTCCAGATGTTTAACCAATCACCATAGTGTTTGTCGATTTGTTGACCACCGATTTCAATTTCTACATTACGGATAAGGACGTGTCCGATGTAGTTGACCCATCTGAAGCAGTAGTTAGTTTTGCCTTCAGGGACAGGGTTGAATTGGGGGCATTCAACAAGGGGGAGGGTAGTTTGTAAGTAAATTCTGTGGATTAAATCACCGTTACGGGAGATAGTGCAGGTAACACGTTTGCCGAAATCAGCAGTTCCGTTGAAGGTTTGTTCGATAGACTCCATAGAGAAGTTAGTGTGTCTACGATAGACCACTTTGAAGAAAGTAATTTGGGGATTTCCGGTAAGGTACACGTCTTGGGCACCATAGGCTACAAGTTGCATTAAACCGCCACTCATTTATTATAATCTAAAGATAGAAAAAAATTTTTCATGAAACGCCAAAAATTTCTAAAAAAATAATATTTTTATAAAATTATTATTTTTATTTTTTACAACTAAAAATACATAAAATAATTTTAGTAAAAAATATTTTTATGTATTTTTAGGAATTAGATATTTATATTTATATATTATTTTTTCTCTAATAATTGGAGATAATTTAATTTTTTTCTAAATGATTAATTTTTTATTAAAATGATGAATTTTCTTTAATATTTTCAATATTCAAATTATCTTTTATAAATTTTTGTAAATAATCATCTAAAAAAACCTCTTTCTTAACATTTGATTTAGATTGTCTAAACTCAAACTTCCCATTATTAACCATCTTGACACTCCATCCCGTCTTTAAAGCATTATAAATAAAAATCATTTTTTGTAACTCTACCAATTCTAAATCGGAATCCATATCTTTAATTATTAAAATTTAATAATATTTTTAACTTATTGATGCGTTTTTCCTGTTAAAAATATTCTTAACTTTAAAATATTTAGACATTAATATATTATTTATGTTTAAACATAAAAATAAGAAAATTTTAGTAGGAGATAATAGAATAACTTTAGATGCTAAACATCATGAAATTTTAAAAAAATTTAAAGATGAACAAAAAAAATATGGTTCATATCTTCAACAAATTGAAATTTTAAAAAATAAATTAAAAAAATTAGAAAGTAGTTTAGATGATGCAATCACTCCAGAATATTTAAGAGAAAAATTTGAAATTCAAAATAAAATAGAACATTATCAAAAAAAAGTCACTGATATTGAAAATGAAGAATCTAAAAATGATTATCTTTTAAAAACCGGTAAAATACTTTATGAATATTATGATCATTTAGATAACGTCGCCTCAGAACCCACTAAAAAGAAAACTGTTGAAACTAAACCCAAACCATCTATCATGAAATTTTTCTCAGATAATAAAGAAGGTAATTCTATTGTAAAAATGACTGATTTTATCAAATCTAATGAACAAAATTTTGACAGAAGTGCTAAACTTGATGAATTTTTAAGTATCATTGATAAAACTCATTGTTCTAAGAAAAAAATTAATAAACATATTGATTATTGTCAAAAATGTAAAAATCAATATAACAAAAACTTTGAAATGATTATTAATCCCAGCGAAGGTATCATGGCTTGTCCCAAATGTGGTAATATGGAATTTGTCCTCATCGACAGCGATAAACCTTCCTATAAAGAACCTCCCCCTGAAGCCACTTATTTTGCTTATAAAAGAATTAATCACCTTAATGAAATTCTTAACCAAATTCAAGCCAGAGAAACAACCGATATCCCTCAAGAAGTTTATGAAATGGTTCTTAATGAAATTAAAAAAGAAAGAATTACTGACCTTACCAAACTTAACAAAAATAAAGTTAGATATTTCCTTAAAAAACTCAACCTTAATAAATATTATGAACATATCGCCACCATCATTAATAAACTTAATGGATTACCTCCTCCAAATCTTACCAAAGACGTGGAAGAAAAATTAAGAATAATGTTTAGAGAAATTCAAGGCCCTTGGATGGAAATCACTAAAACTGGTAAAAATTTCCTTAATTACTTTTACGTTTTACATAAATGTGTCGAACTTTTAGGCCATGATGAATATAAAATTTTATTCCCTCTCCTTAAATCTCGTGAAAAAATACACCTCCACGATATGAAATGGAAAAAAATCTGTGATAAACTCGGATGGGAATTTATCAAATCTATATAACCGGTCTTTTAATCAAAACCACATAAGGAACCCCCTCAAATTCATAAAAATTTAAATAAAAGGTCTTTTCTAATTCCGGATATTGGTCTTTAGGTATCTTTGGAATACCCTCATAAGTTACTATACCCCTTAAAGTAAAACTCCTCAAATCATGGGTCTGAAAAAACATCTTATTACTATTATTTACATTGTTTTGAGTTATGGCCCAACATGTTTGTGCATCTACATTTACATTACAAGTTCTTTTATCTGACATATTTTATCCAATATTTTTATAATGGATAAAGAAATTAATATCCTCAACCAAAATGGTCTTTGCCCCTGCCTATACATCCTAAAAAAAAATGGATACCAACTCATCCTTTATGAATGCTTTCAACCTAGATTATTAAAATCATTACATTTTGGAACCTTAGATGAATGCAAAAATCACGCCAAAAAATACAATTACCCCCTCCTTAAAAATATCTTCTTAACTGAGTTCTAACTCAAACATCATATCATCATAGTCATCACTATAATAATAAGTATTTTCCTCTATATCTACTTGATAATCATCTATTATAGCATCTAAACCTTTTCCTCTTCTATATCTTCTATTTATTCTTCTTCCTACTCTACTCTCTTCCATATTATAAACATAACTATCTACACTTCTTCCTGAAACTGGTAAATCATGTCTTACTATTTGATTTACCTCTTGATATGAAAAATAAGTAAGAGGTTGCTTAATTTTAATGGAAGGGATTTTTATTTCATGACGGCAATAAGGGCATTTCCCAATTTTTAATTTATAAAAACAATTTTTACATATTTCATGTTTGCATTCTAAAGTTTTAACAATATTTCCTGTTAATATTTTGTCATAACAAATCCCACAAGTTTCTTTTTTGATAGGTTGCCCCTCCATTTCTAAATATTTGGGATATTAAATTTATTTATTTCGGAAAAAATAAACAAATTACCATTCTAAAAATATTATGGTAATTATATTATGGTAAAATATGATTTAATTTTAGTTGGATGTGGTATTTCATCATTATATTATCTTTATTATTATCAAACTGAAGGAAATATTTTAATTTTAGAAAAGAAACCTTCTTTTGGCGGAAGAATTAAAACATTAGAATATGAAAGTGGTGCATTAAGATTTCATTCAGGACAAAAAAATATTAATCATTTAATTAAAACATTTAATTTAGAAAAAGAACCATTGGTTTCAGCAAAAAGACTTTTTTTTAATAATCACCTCCAAAAAATAGACGAAAATCTAGAAAAAAAGTTTTTTCAAATTTGTTCCCAAATTGCATCCAATAAAAAATATTCTGGTTTTACTTTAGCTACCGCTCTCCAAGATTTCTTATCACCTCAAGAAATTAATATCTTCCAAACCTGGTTCGGTTATGACCAAAAATTCTTTGAAATGAACGCTCAAGTTTTAGCTTCTTCATTAAACAACTACGGGCAAAATCAATATTTCATCCTCAAAAATGGTTTATCATCTTTAACTCAATCACTATACGATGAAATTAAAAATGATTACGATTTTCAATTTAACCAAAAAGTTATTTCCTTCCAAAACAATAAAATCAAAACTCTTCAAGGTAAAACTTATTACGCTCACAAAATAATTTTTACCTTATCCCCTCAAAACTTAGCCGAAATTAACCAAAACTTTACCCCACTTTTAGGCATGATTTCCACTCAAAAATTAAACAGAATTTACGCCTACTTTGAAGATGATAGTTGGTTCCCCAAATTTTCTATTTTCTCTGACTTATTCATTAAACAAATTTGGCCTATCAAAAAAAACCTAATCATGATTTCTTATACTACTAATTTAGATGCCCAACAAATGATAAGACTTCAAACTGAAAATTTATTATGGGAATATTTGAAAAAAGACTTAGAAAAAATACTTAATAAAAAAATTACCCAACCCAAATGGATTAAACAAAACTACTGGAAAATCGGCACTCACTTTTGGAAACCTCTCTCTAACCCTAAAAAAGATATCCCAAAATTATTTAATATGAATTTGATGGGTGAAGCTTATTCTCAAGAACAAGGATGGATTGAATCCGCCCTAGAAAACGTTCAAGATTTCATCAATCACAATAAAAAAGAAAAAACTTTTTCTTTAAGTGATGTCAAAAAGAAAAACTTCAATGTCCTATTCGGAAATGTTTATAATCTTAAAAAATGGATTACAATTCACCCCGGCGGTAATATTATCCCTCTAGGAAAAGATATTACTGAATTCTTTAAAAATGTCGGTCATACCAACTTCGCTCTTGAATGTCTCCAAAAATATTATGTTGGAAAACTTGTTTGAAATGTTCTTAAAAAAGTATATTCATAATTATCCTTTTCATTTGGAATATAACAAATACAAAAACTTTTTTTAAATAAATCTTTTATCTTATCTTTCCCTAAAATATCCTTAAATTCATTCAAAAATCTTAAATAATTTTTATCTATATTGGTTATTTCCCAGTTTAATTTTTGTAAATAATCATCTATTATATAATACTTTCTATCAACATACAATAAAAAATACTTATTTGGTTCTGAAATAATTAAATGACAATAAACTTCTTCTTCTTTTATTTCCTTAACCCAATGATAAATTTCTCTTAAAAAATCTCTAGATTCATTTGGATTAATTTCTTCAATTTGCTTATTTTCTAAAACTTGATAAAGATAAAACCTTCTCATTTTTTTCTATTTATTATCTATGGTTTTTTAAATCAATTTTTTAGTAAAAAATTCATTTTTTTTTAATAAATAAAATGAATGAATGCCTATTATTTAAATCAAAATGTTAGGTTTCAAGACCCAATTTATAAAAACTTTAAACTTTGGTCTAACGATGTTTTAGAAAAACTCCCCAATAAAAATATCTTTGTTAATTGGTATTCCCTTCAAATTCCCCTCTCCTCTCAATTCAAAAAATATTTCTCTAATGAAAACACCAAATCTTTCCTAAAAACTCTCCCTGAAAACTCTTATCTTATCTCAGTTATCTACAATGACCAAAAAAATATAGATACCTTACCTTGTTTCTCTGAAACTGTCCGAAAACACGAACGTATTGAAGACGCCTCTAAAAGATTAGTCAAAGAAGAACTTTTTTCTGATACTCCTATTAATTTTCTTACCAAATTTGAATTTAAAAAACAAAAAATTTACACATATTATCAAGATATTCACAATTTTACCATTAAAAATCTTTACGAAAATGAAACCACTGAAATAAAAGACCGCAGTCGTAAAATTAATTTACTCTTATTTACCGATGATTTAGATAAAGCTCAAGAATTTATCTGCAAATGGCGCAGTCGGCGCCATAATCTTAGCGGTGAATCCGAAAGACTTTATATGACTGACCTATGTCTATTTAAAGTTAATGATATTTTAAAATTATGAATATTTTATTAACTGGTGGTTTAGGTTTTATCGGTTCTCATACCGCCGTTGAACTCCTTCAAAATACAGATTATCGAATTATTTTCCTTGATAATTTAAATAATTCTTTTCCTTATACTTTAGATAGAATTTGTGAAATTTCTAAAAATGAAAAAATTGTACATCAATATTTCTCTATCTTAGATAAAGATAAACTTGATAATCTTTTTTCTACCTACCCCATTGACTGTGTTATCCATTTCGCTGCCCTCAAATCCGTCCCCGAATCTATCATTAACCCTTCAGAATATTATCACACTAATATTATTGGTTCCATAAATTTACTAGATTGTATGGTTAAACATCAAGTTAAAAAATTAGTCTTTTCTTCTAGTGCAACTGTTTATTCTGATAATCTCCCTCCCTTAAAAGAAGACATGCCCATTAAACTTAATCAAACTAATCCTTATGGAACTAATAAAGCTATGATGGAAAAAATTATTCAAGAATATTCTTCTGCCTATGGTATTAACGCCATTAATCTTAGATATTTTAATCCTATAGGGGGTCATCCCTCCGGTTTAATTGGTGAAAATCCTAAAAAAGAATTAACTAACCTTTTTCCTTCTTTAATGGATGTTTTACAAGGTAAAAAAGAATATTTACACATCTTCGGTGATGATTATCAAACTGAAGATGGTTCTGCAGAAAGAGATTATATCCATATTTGTGATTTAGCCAGTGCTCACGTTTCTGCAGTTAAATACCTAGAAAATTTTAGGGGATGCATTCCAATTAATGTAGGATATGGTCATGGAACTAGTGTTTTTAAAATCCTTAAAATATTCGAGGAACAAAATAATATTAAAATACCTGTTAAAATTTCACCTAGACGAGAAGGTGATTTACCAAGTGTTTATTGTGTTCCAGATTTGGCAAAAAATTTATTAGGATGGGAACCTAAATATACTATTGAAGATGCTTGTCGACATGCTTATCAATTTAAATTTCAGACCTAAAAATTGGTAAGGAAGAATTATCACCTAATATCCAATCTTTAGAATTTAAATTAGTACCAGGAGGAGTAATAGATAATGCATCAACATTCATTCTTAAATTTTTAAATTTACCTTCAAAAAAGTTTGTTTTGAAGTATTTGGTTTTATTTAAAATATCCATAGAACTCATTACTAATTCAATTTTATTTTCTTTGTTTAAAATTAAACTTTCAATGATAAAATAATAAGTTTTATTTTCATATTCTATTTTTACGCTTGGAGTAAAACCATCTGTTAATTTATTATAATTAAAATCAATTACAAAATTTCTTTTGGTATCATAAAACGCAATCCTTGGTTTTAAATTACTGGTAAAAACTTCCCAATAAATAATTTCTTTTATACAATTAAAAATTATTTTATAAGTTTTAGTTCCTATTTTTTTTGAATATCCATTTCCTTCTACAATTGTATTAAATTGCCTTGTCATTATTTATATAATATTTTTTTTACCACCAAAGCCATTCTCCTTTTTTCTTAAAAAAATGAATAATTTGACATCCTTCCGGAACTATCATTTCATTTTCATTTTCTTCATTAATCCCTAAAACTTTTAAATTAGGTGGTAAATTTTTTAACTCTCCCCAATAATGGAAAGTTAAAAGTTTTTCCAAAGACGCAGGTAAAAAATCTAAGGAATGTTCATACCATCTGGTATAAATTTCTATTATTTTTATTCCATTTGGTAAATCATCTAAGGGTTCATTAAATTTTTCAGTAAAAATTAAATGGGTATATCCTTCTAAAATATCAGATTTTGAATTTACTATTAATGGTTCAGTTATCATTTAATAAATTATTTTTATTTCTTATAAAAATCAATTTTTTTCATAAATTAACTTAATCTCTTTGATTCCCTTTTTATTCCAAATAACTCCTGTCGCTGTCTCCCAATGACGATACCATTCATAAATAAATTCTTGATGCTTAAATAATTCTTTTCCAAATATTTTTTCTAAACTTTTTACTAATTTTTCATTATAAAAACCATAAGATTTTATTGCTTCTTTATTTTTCCATATTTTATTCCCTAAATAAGGACAAATAATTAATCCATGATAATCTTTTTTAATTTGGTTCCAATCTATTAAATCTTTAAATTTCTCAACTTTTTTATTAAGATAATTTCCAAAAAAATCAGTAAATTCCTTAATATTTTTTATTTTTTTAACACTATCATTCACTTCAATTTCATATAAATATTTACTTTTTAACCAATGAACCTGATAATTATCAAGACAAAAATCTATCCAAGATGAACCACAACTTATCCAAAATCCTCTTGGATTATAAAAAATTGATGATAAATGTGATTTTCTACTAGTAATAGTTTTTATCTCATCTATCTTTTTATTACTTAAATGATAATATTTATCATCTTTCATTTTCTTCTTTAATCCCAAAGCCTTTTTTAATATTCTTTTCGCTTCTTTCTTCTCATAAAAATTAATTTTTTTATAAAGTTCTTTAATATTCACCATAATATTATTTATTTTTTAAATCTTTCTAAAAAAATTAATCTTCTTTCATCATGATTAACGATAGGTCTGGGATAATCACATTCATATTCTTCCTTCTCCCAATTTAAAATCACTTCCTTTGGAACATCTTTTAACTCTGGTATCCATTCTTTAATATATTTACATTCTGGGTCAAACTTTAAGGTTTGCGTCCAAGGGTTCATCACTTGAAACCAATCTAAAGCACTTGCTCCAACTCCAACTGTAGACTGCCATCCTCCGGAATTTTGAGCAGGGTCATAATCATAAAGCATTTGGGCAAAATATTTTTCACCTTTTCTCCAATCAATTAATAAATCTTTACTTAAAAAAGAAGCACATAACATTCTAACGCGGTTATGAATAAAACCAGTTTTTAATAATTGACGAATTCCTGCATCAATAATTGGAAAACCAGTTTGACCAGTTTTAAATTCTTCAAAATATTTATCATCCCAAACTATATTTTCAAATCTTTTAATAAAAGGTTTCCCTGATAAAACCTCAGGATGAGAATAAACTACATTATAATAAAAATCCCTAAAATATAACTGCCGAACTAATCCATTCTCTAATCCAATGGTTTTACGACATTTCTCATAAACTTCTCGGATAGAAAAACAACCATATTTATTATAGGCACTTATTTCACTAGTAGGAATACTAGGGATATTACGAGTATCATTATATTCTTTTTGTTTTTTAATTAAATTAAGTTGTTTAAGTGCTAAAGTTCGGCCACCGTGATGTAAAATATTTGGGTTTTCAGAATAAAATTGTTTAAGATTATCAATTGTTAATTTATCTAAAACCGAAACTTTAACAAATTTAATTTTTTTGGTTTTAGGTTTAGGAATTTCAATTAATTTGGCTTTGTTATAAAAAGGAGTGAATTTAGAATAAAAAGTATTTGAACCAGTTTTAACTGCCCCAACTGGATTTAAAACACAATCTTGTTCAGATAAAACATTAGAAAATAACTGTTTTATTTTTTCATCTCTTTGAATGGAAAAGGGGGTGTAATCTTGGTTGAAACCAATAGTTTTAATGTCAACCAAAGATAATATTTTTTGAAGGGTTTCAAAAGTGTCCCCATAAAAAATATAAAGTTTTCCACCTTTTTTAGAAATTTGTTTACTTAAATCTTCTAAACTTTCACAAAGAAATTGAACGGAATTATTAGAGAAATAAGGGTTTTTATCAATTTGAATGGGGTCAAAGATAAAGATAGGGATAACATTATTAAGGAGATTAAGGGTTGTATTATCAAAAATACGGAAATCACGTCTAAAAATAAATAAATCCATTTATATTTTTTTGGAAAATTATTTTAAAATTAAAAATATGGATTATTTTAATTCTTTTTTAGAATATTTTGTTCAAGAAGAAAATAATGAAATAGAAGTGTCTAAAGAGATAGAAGTTGATAAAAAAATGGTAATTAAAAAATTAAATAATTTTAATCCTAAAGAAAAATTAAAGAAATTTAAACCTGGAACTATTAAATCAATAACTACTACTAAATTTAGTAAAATTTTTAATAGAGAATTTGCTAGATTTTTAATAAATGTTTATGATTTTTCGCATGATGATAAAACCTTTTGTTCAGTTAATCAAGAAGGAATTCATTCTTTAAATTTTAGTAATGTTGATTATAATAGTTATTTAAATAAAAAATATATTTTAGAAATATTTAATGGTAATGAATATTTCTTAACATCTTATTTTATTAAAAATAAAGATGATTTTAAAGAATTAAAACTTGATAATAAAAAAATTTATTTTTTTAAATTAACTCATGGTGCTGGTTCTTATAATGTTGGAGTTGCTCAAGGTAAAAAATTAATGACTAATTTAAATAGAATGAGTGATAAATATCCCTTAATTATTCAGGAAGGTTGTGAGAATATTAGATTAAATAATGGAAAGAAAGAAGATGAGAGATTATTAGTTTTAATAATTAAAAAGAAGGAAGATATTAAATATTTTTTTTATAATAAATCGGTTGTTAGACAATGTATTAAAAAATTTAATCCGAATGAATTAAAGGATGAAATTTATTTAACTAATAATTATAGAAATAAGGGTCAATGTAAAAAATTTATCAAAGATATTGAAATTAATCCAGTTAAAAAATTATTAGAAAGTATCCTTCCCCTTATTCCAATTAATAAAACCTTAAAACATCATACAGAACTTTTATTGTTAGGTTTTGATATTATTTTTACTCAAGATGGAACACCAAAAGTTATTGAGATTAATAATGACCCAATTTTATGTAATTCACCTGAAAATAAAAAAATGCATCATCAAATGTTCAAAGAAATTTATGAATATTTAATTAATCAAAAAGAATTTGAAAATTTTATTAAAGCTTTATGACTTCTTCGACTTCTTTTCTAAACTCTTTAATTTTATTTTTTAAGATTTTACTTTTTTCTAAATCTTGATAAAGTTCTCCCCCTTTTTGTTTTATTTTTTTACTAACTTCCGTTTTTTCATGAGCAGTTAATTCCATTCCTGAATTATAAGCCGCCTTAATACTATCATTAGTAAATCTAACATTTAATTGATAAACATCATCACTAACTTTCTTAATTTTTTCCCAAGCTTCATTTAAAGTTTGACTTTCCATCTTTTCCCTGATATCATTATAAGAAAAATAAGGGAATGGATTTTTATCTATATTTAAAATGCGTTTGGCAAAATAAATTATTAAGATGATTGAAATAATTATCATTGATGTTGACCCAATTTTAACTGCACTTAAATCTCCTCTTATCCAATTAAATAAAACTAAGAAGGGTAAAAATAATGTCATAAAATATTTTATTCTGTTCCACCAAACTGCAAAGGAAGACCGAGGTTGTAAAACATATTCTCCTATTTTCTTTTTAAATTCTTCTGTAAATTCATCTTTTTTTTCTTGAATTTTATTAGAAATTTCATTATCAGTTTTCTTTTTACTGAAAATCCCACCTTTTTTATCATATTTTTGTTTTAAATTATCTTCAAGTATTTTTAATTCTTTTTGGAAAATATCTTTCATTTTTGGGTCTTTAATGGGTCCTTCATTAACTGCCTTAGTAAATTCAAATATTTCTATATCATTAGATGATAAATAAGTTGCTCCAAAAGTTAATTGGTCTGTAAAAAATAATGCTAAATAATTAATAAAATTTTTAAAATTATTCCATCCCCCCAAGATAATTTTATTGGATTTATTTAATGGAATTTCAGTGCTTTGAGATTTAAATAAACTTTCACGATATTCTGGGTCAATCTTTTCATAAACATAAGCTGCATTAAAAAATAAACTAGTATTTGGTTTGGGAAATAATAAATAAAATATATTACCATAAGAATTCAAAAATGTAAAAATAACCGCTAAAAACATTTGTATTCCCGCTATAATTATCATCACTAACTTTTGTATTACATTCAAACTACAATACTCTAAAACATAAATTTTCTCCATGGGCGGATGTGAATTTTTAATTGAACCATAAGGAGAAGTCACCAAGGCTTTACCTAAAGAAAATAAAGAAGAATTATACTTTGGAAGTTCATAATAAAATTTCTCTACATCTTGGTCATATTTAAAAAATTTATTATTATCAGAGGTGTTATAAGGAGTATTACTTCCATGTAAAATTGTCGCTTTTTGAGGTTTTAATGAAAAAAATTTACCTGATGGAATAAAATAATAAAAATAATTTAAACATAATGCCGGTAAATACTTAGTTCCGATATAAGATGATATTAAATAAAAAATGATAATTAAAATAAACCATTTTAATAAGGATTTAGAATTTTTAATGATATTAATACTTTTTTTGGAATATTCTTCTTCCATAGTTTTAGGTTTCTCTGGTTCTTCTCCTTCAAAATGTTCTATTCCATATTTTTCTTTAAACATTAATTTATGAAATAAAATTAAAAAAAAATTATTTTTTTAATTTTTAATTATAATCCAAAAATAGATGTTGCTGCTGGGAAACCTGCTAAATTAAATCCTGCTGCTAATCCAATACCTGTTCTTGCAGCTGAACCTGCACTAGGAATATAAATATCAAGGATTGCAAAAACTGAAGCTGCTGTTAAACTGATCATTATGATACTTTCAAAGTCAAGGTTAATACCTCTACCTCTGGGAATTAAGTGACAAGCGAGACCAACTGCTAAACCTTGAATTAAATATTTAACAGCCCTTTTAATAACTTCACCGACAGCGTAGCCTGTGCTCATTCTTTCAGTTTTTTCTAAAGATTTTTCTTTATCCATAATAAAAAATAGAAAATTAATTCGTAAAAGATTTAAAAAAAACTTAATTGGATTAAATATGAGTTCTCAAGATGCAGTAGAAGATTTTTTAGAGGTTGACCAACCTGTTCCTGGTCAAAATTTCGTTTGTTTATCCTTTATTTCACCTGAAAAGGTTTTAAAAAGGAAAGATGCTTTTTTTGGTCAAGAGTTTGTTAAGTTTTACTTGAAGAGTTTAAGAGATAAGGAAAACCCAGAATTTTTAGACCCTGAGAAGTTAACCCCGGAATATGTAGACACTCTTAATTACAATGAAATTTATGAGGATTTCATTTATTCTCAAGAAGAAGAATTAAATAAAAGATTTCAAGAAATGAATGATTTCCAAACTTCTATTCGTGGATTAAAGGTTCGTGGTGTTTATGAAAGTAAAAAAGAAGCTGAAGTTCGCGCCAAAGTTTTACAAAGAAGAGACCCTAACTTTCACGTTTATGTCGCTCAAGTCGGTTATTGGTTACCTTGGGACCCTAATCCCGATAATATTGGTGAGCAAGAATATGCTAATGAGCAACTTAATACTTTAATGAAGGAGTATATGAAGAACCGTTCTCAAAGGGATGAACTTTATGCTCAAGAGGTTGAAGATAAAAAGAAAGCTGCAAGAGAAGAGAATATGAGACGTAAAGCTTATCAACAACGTTCTCAGGAAGAGGAAGAAGAGGCAGCTAGTAAAATTAAGGAATTAAGAGATATTGCAGATGAGAAGGATAGAAGGTTTCAGGAGATAAAATCTGAAGAAAATCCTATGAGTGGATTAAATGATACTGAATTTGCTGACCCTTGGATGGCTAGAAAACAACAAGCCGGTCAAAATTTCCAAACTGGTTCTTCATCTAGAGCACCTACAGATGAAGAGAAAAATGAAATGTTAAATCAGGTTGAAAAAGATATTTTTTAAGTTTTAGGAGGTTCTCCTTCTCCTTCTTCATTCATACTTGCAATTTCTTCTGTTTGTTTTTGTATTTCTTCTAAATCTTTAGGAGGTAAAGAGGATTGAATAGATTTAATACCATTTTCAATTTGTTTAGAATCTTCAATCATAGTATTTTCTAAATTTTTTAAATTTTTTACATAAACTATTTCAATTATTTCTACAGTTGAAGTACCAAATGTTTTATTGTTTACTTTTACTTTCATGAACCAATGACAATCTTTAATTTTATCGGCGTAAGTTTTAATCATTGAATTAGTATTATTTCTTTTTTCAATAGCATTAATATTAAAAATTGGGAAATAATCATACTCAAAAAACTCTTTGGCTTCGGGATATTTTTTATATAACCACTCTTTAAAAGGATTTTTCATCCCACCTTTTTGTTTTCCTCCTTTTGTCAAATCTGTATTCAATGATTTTCCAGCATCTGCTAATTTTCGACAAGTTTTTATTCTTAAACCTATAATATTTAAAATAATCATAAATGGAATACATAAAAATGATAGAGTGAATAATAAAAATTTTAATATTAATTTTACAAACCAAATAATTGCTCCAACAAAAATTTTTAATGATTTTTTAGCTGCACTTCCAAAACCACCTCCTTTTTGTTTTTTTATATCATTTTTACCTTTTCTAAGTATACTTACTAATAGTCCTAAACTTTTCTTTCCCTTAAAAGGATTAACATTCATTTTTAATCTTTTTGAAATTAAACTAACTGTTACATTACTTCTCATTCTTCTTTTAATTTCATTACATTTTGTTACATTAACAACTGATTTTTTACAAATATCAAATTCTTTATCTCCTATTTTTATTTTACCATTTTTAGTAAAAACTTCTTTTGGTAATTTTACTTGACTAATCGGTCTAAAAACAATTATATTACCATCATCTGAAACATTATTATAAACTATATCATTTAATGAAACAGTTAAATTTCCATTATTATTTGGATATAAATTTTTTATTATTTGTTTGTTATTTACTTTTTGGTTTACTGGTTTTTCTACTATATTAACTTTATTATTATTAACTTTATTATTTACTGATTGTTGTTTTAATAAATTAACTTTATTATTAGCTGGTTGTTTTTCAAATATATTAACTTTATTTATTGAAGGTTGTTGCTTTAATAAATTAACTTTAATATTAGTTGTTTTATTATTAACATGAGGAATATATTTAAAAGTTCCGTTAGGAGTAGGTTTTAAATGATTTTGTAAAAAATGATGAGCATCAAATTTTCCTCCATTTTGTTTATTAACCATACTTTTAATAAAAAAAAAATCTATCTTCTAAATAATGAAATCAATTGTTATTT
>Ga0180433_10006045_pt1 | contig 16058 bp, 14 predicted proteins | sample SS_ome_8_FD_132980 | JGI IMG/M metagenome (GOLD analysis project Ga0180433, IMG submission 132980) | Hypersaline lake sediment archaeal communities from the Salton Sea, California, USA - SS_1_D_1 metaG | ecosystem: Environmental > Aquatic > Non-marine Saline and Alkaline > Hypersaline >... | reverse complement strand
TGGCGATGCGTTTGCGGCCGGCCAATGCTTGGCGCCGGCGGCAGCCCCAGCGGCATCGGCCGACGCCACCAGGGCGCGCTGTCCGAAGACGTCTCCCTCCATTCGGCCAGCAGCGGCTCGATCTTTGGGACCTTCGGCTTCAGTGGCGGCTTGGGGGTGGCTCGTGTCGGCGGTTGCGGCTCTGGCTTCGGTTCACGTACTGGTTTCGAATTGGCGACCAATGCCGGCTTTGGCTCCGGTTTGGTCTCGCCTCTTGCCACGGCGAACGAGGGTGCTTTGGGCAACGCGGCAAGGCTGCCGCCCCGGGCGTCGATAGCGCCGCGCAACCAGCCGAGCAACCGATCGCGGGTGGCGAACGGGCCGCCGGCCTTCTTCCACGCTGCGAAGACTTCTTCCCACCGCTGCCAGCGTTGTTCGACGTCGCGTTGTTGGCGGAAGGTGCGATAGACTTCGGTTCGATACTCCCGCGCGAGCCGGTTGATGGCCTCCTTCTCGCGCTGGTCGAGCGTTCGCATCAGCTCCAGGACGACTTCCTGCGCGACGCGATCCTGCCGGAGGAGCTTATAGAAGCGGCTCTTTTCGGCGTCGGCCTGCTCGGCGGAGAGGACCATCCGCGTGGCGCGATCCAGACGCAGTTCCATCACCTGAAGCCATCGCCGCTGCTGCTGCCGATCCATCGCGGCGACGTGGCGCAGCTCTAAATAGACGCTTGGCGAGATGGCCTCGGGCAACGAGGCGGGAGGTGCCGCCAGGGCAAACAGGGTCACGCAGAGTCCGAGAGAGTGCGTCAAAGCCGGTACATTCCTGAGAATCGGTAGGTCCACAAGCGCGTAGAACCGCTTCTCAAGGGTAGATTGCCCGAAGGTGAAGTCAAACGGCTAGATGCTCTCGATATGCAGCCCGCGACGGCGGCGTTCGGTGCGTCGGGCGTCGTCGATCAGGCCGGCCACGTCGCCGACGTTCTCGATGCCGGGCATGACAAACTCCGGATGGGTGCGGTCGCTGGAGCTGACGCGGATGGTTCCGACGCCGACAAACCGTTCGAGCAGGCCTTGCTCGAAGGTGATGTCGTCGACGTCGATCAGCTCGATCCGATCGGTCACGCGGCGGAGGATGCCCGTCTGATGGACGAATCGCTGGCTGGTCAGTCGGTAGCGGATGTTCCACTGCCGATAGAGCAGCCGTGCGGCCTGGAATGCCCAAAGCAGAACGATGGCCACGCCCATCGCGATCCAGGCCCAGGTAGTGCGGACCCAGATGCTCCAGATCGCCAGCAGAGCGATGGTGATCAGTCCGCTGACGGCCCAGGCACCGATCATGGCCTTCGACGAATAGCCGCCCTCCCAGAGTTCCTCCTCGACGTCGTTCTCGTCGCGGCGAGCCGGGCGGAAATGGTTGCGCCCCGGTGGCTCCTCGGCCTGCCGGTCGGGCGGGGAATCGCCTTCCGCCGCAATCTGCATATCGTCGGGCTCGGCGGCCCAATCCTGGTCAGCCGATTCGACACCTTCGCTGCCGGAATCCAGCCGCTCGCCGCATACATGGCAGAAGACGGCCTCGGCGATCACCTCAGCGCCACAACCTGGACATTGCATCGGAAGCCCCTTTCTTGGGAGCGGAACGAAACGGACCGGCCCTCCGCGCCGCGGCCCATCGAATTCCATTAGTAACACTTCAGCCGTCTGAAGTGGGCCGTGAAACCAGGAGATTCCCGTCATTCCCGCGCAGGCGGGAATCCAGTGAACCATGCTAGCCGCCTGGATTCCCGCCTTCGCGGGAATGACGTGCTTCAGACGGCTGAAGTGTTACTTCCATTATAGAGAGGCCGACCCGGCGAGCGAAAGGGGACAAACGCCTTCGGCGGCATTTCGTAGTACGGCGGCCGATTTGGGTGTATAGTAAGGATCGGTTCCTTCCCCGGACGGAGAAAGCGATGAAGTGCCCTTTTTGCCATCAAGACCACGATCGGGTCATCGATTCCCGCAACAGCCTCGACGGAGCAGCGGTGCGGCGGCGACGCGAGTGCCTGGCCTGCAAACGCCGGTACACCACTTACGAGCGAATCGAGGGCACCACCGTGAAGATCGTCAAGAAGGACGGCACCCGCGAGCCCTTCGACCACAGCAAGATCAAGCGCGGACTGGAGAAGGCCTGCTGGAAACGCCCGATCAGCGACGACCAGTTGGAGGCCATCATCGCCGCGGTAGAGAACGATCTGGAGGCCACGTTCGAATCGGAGGTCGAGAGCCGTCGGGTCGGCGAGATGGTGATGCAGCACCTCCGCGAGCTGGACCAGGTGGCCTACGTCCGGTTCGCCAGCGTCTATCGGCAATTCAAGGATGTCCACGACTTCATTAGTGAGCTGGAGCCGATCCTCGCCGAACTCCGCCAAGTGGAGTAGCCCCCCATTGCAACTACCCCCGGGAACTGCTCTTGCTCTCGGGGGGAGGCGTTTCCTATACTGCGGCACCCGCAACGTACACGGACGCTTCCCGCGCGGCCGTAAATCGAAACGCTATCGATGTTTATGGAGGAACTCGATGACCCACGATCTCTCCCCTTCCGCCAAGAGTCCCGCCAATAAGGCCAAACGCCGCTGGGCCATGGTGCTCGGCAGCCTGGCCGTGCTGGGAATTAGCCTGCTGATCCGCTACTATTGGGGGCTGGAGTCGGCCAGTGCGGATCCGGCTGCGCGGCAGCTCCAGGCGACCCGACCGACGACCGCCCAACCAGCGCCGAAAGCCGCGCCGCGGCCGGCGGCGACCACTGCCACCCAGCCGATGGCGACCGATGAGCCGCGCGTCGTCGCCAGGGTCAACAACCGGCAGATCTCTCGCGACGAGCTTGCCCGGGAATGCCTCCGCCATTACGGCGAACAGGTACTCGAAAGCCTGCTGAACAAGTACTTGATCATGCAGGAGTGCCAGCGGCGCAACCTCCAAATCAGCCAAGCCGAGATCGACGCCGAGATTGAGCAGATGGCCGCCCGGTTCCAGCTCTCGAAAGAACAGTGGCTGAAGATGCTCGAGCAAGAACGCGGCATCAAGCCGCCGGAATATGCCGAAGATATCATCTGGCCGACGCTGGCGCTGCGGAAACTCGCGGGCCAGCGTCTGGAAGTGACCCCGGCCGAACTTCGTCGGGCTTACGAGATGAAGTACGGGCCATCGGTCAAGGCCCGGTTGATTGCATGCAGCGATCGGGCGAAGGCCGAAAAGGTCCGCGCCATGGCCGCCGCCGATCCGCGGCAGTTCGGCGACCTGGCCAAGAACTACTCCGAAGACCCCAGCGCCAGCCTCAAGGGCCGCATCCAGCCGATCCGCAAGCACGGCAGCTACGAGCAGATCGAAGAGGCCGTCTTCTCGATGCGCGACGGCGAGGTTTCGCCGGTGATCGAGGCCGGCGGCCAGTTCGTCATCGTCCAGCGCGAGGAGCTTCTGCCGGGCTCCAGCGCGGTGAACTTCCAGCAAGTCGCGCCGCAACTGAAGGAGATGGTCCGCGATACCAAGCTGCGGAAGGTCTCCGGAGAAATCTTCCAGCAGTTGCAGGACGAGGCCGTTGTCCGAAACGTACTGAACGCCCCGAAGCTCAGCCGGCAAATGCCGGGCGTGGCCGCGACGATCAACGGCCAGCCGATCTCGACCAGTTATCTGGCCGAGGAGTGCCTGAAGCGGCACGGCACCGAGGTGCTCGACGGGACAATCAACCGCAAGCTGATCGAGATCGCTTGCGAGAAGCGCGGCATCCAGGTCACCGATGCGGAGATCGACCAGGAGATCGCCCGGGCTGCCGCCCTCTCGGTGCCGACGAAGCCCGACGGCTCGCCCGATGTGGCCGCCTGGATCAAGCTGGTAACCGAAGAGCAGGGCATCACCGAAGAGATTTATCGCCGCGATTCGGTCTGGCCGTCGGTGGCGTTGAAGAAGCTCGTCGGCGAGAAGGTCGACGTAAGCGACGAGGATATGCGCAAAGGCTACGAGGCCAACTTCGGCCCCAGGGTTCGGTGCCTGGCGATTGTGACCGATAATCTCCGCCGCGCCCAGCGCGTGTGGGATATGGCGCGAAACAACCCGACGCCCGAGTATTTTGGCCAACTGGCCGAGCAATACTCGGTCGAGGCCAGCAGTCGGGCGTTGCGGGGCGAAGTGCCGCCGATCAAGAAAAACGGCGGCCAACCGCTGCTGGAGAAGGAAGCCTTCGGCCTGAAGCAAGGCGAGCTTTCCAGCGTCGTGCAGGTGGGCGACCGCTACGTGATCCTCTATTGCCTCGGCTACACCGAGCCGACCGACGTCCGGTTCGAGCAGGTCCGCGATATCATCCACGCCGATATCCACGAGAAGAAGCTGCGGCAGGCGATGGCCGGCTACTTCGAGAAGCTCCAGGATTCGGCCACGATCGACAACTTCCTCACCGGCACCACTCAACGACCGCAATCGTCCTCCACCGAGTCGTCGGCCGCCGGCTCGATGACGCTCCGGCAAGTGCCGGCACGAAGGTAGGACCGCGGTGCCGTTGATCCGGGAGCCGTGCCCGCGTGGCCTGCACGTCCGCGCCTGGTATCATTACGCTGGATGGGATGCAGGCGGCGGGAGGGAACGGCGTCGCCGAGCACCCGAACAAGCAGATACGCGCCGCGATTCGACACGCCGAGCAGAATGGGTGGACGGTGACAAAGGTATCAGCCTTTTCCTCCTCTAGCGTCAGTCAGAGGTGAACGGGTTGACTACCGTCAGGCGGTCGTAGGTTGCGCCGTCCTGGAGATCCTCCGTGTAGAGCGTGTCGACGCCGGCTTCCAAACAAGCCGCAATCAGGAGGCTGTCCCAGTGCGAAAGACTGTAGCGCCCGCTGAGGGTGAGTGATGCACTTAGGACGGATTGCTTCGGCAAAACGAAACCGTTCATGGTCCGGCCGGTGACTGGTCCCATTTTCGCGGCGAAACAGCGTGATCCGTAACACTTCAGCCGTCTGAAGTACGTCATTCCCGCGCAAGCGGGAATCCAGGCGATTTGCGCAGTTCACTGGATTCCCGCCTTCGCGGGAATGACGGGGTGGCGCGTTTTCATGATTCCAGGTGCCGCGCAAAGGCGGCATGAGGGACTGCGCGGGAATGACGGGCGTTTTTCGGGTGCTTGGGCGTGGCGACGTCAGTGATCATTGGGCGGCGAAAGATTCTCCCCTTCTATCCGGCCGCCCTTGGCCGGTTCGACGTCTTGGAAGGTCCGCCGTGTCTTGCGGATAGGCCGGCCCGAGGCTTCCTGCTCTGCCCGAAGACGAGCCACCAATCCTTCGAGCGTGCCGCCGGATTCCGCTAGCAATTGTTCACGGACCGCGTGCAGTTCATCAAGAATGGGTTGTTTTCTGGTCATTGGGAATCGCTCCCTAGGAATTCCGCCGGTGTGCAGATCAGCACACCACCCAGCCCCTCCCGATCAAGTAGGTCGTAAATGCGCGGGAGTTCATGAGCGTTTGCGATATGCTTGCAGTTCAACGTCAATAGGTATTGTACCTCCGCGAGGGCTGCGGCGGCAACATGCAGCGCGTCGGCCGCCGCCTTCCGCGGCATGGCGTGGGCGGCAAGCAGCCGAGCTGCAAGCGATTCGGTGTCGGGGTTGATGTCCACCAGCGGGAGGCCGTCAAACAGTTTCAGTCAGTCTTCCGCGGCGGTCGAATCGTCCGCTGACGCCTCATCCAGTGTCAATTGTGAGGTGACAAGCTCGAGTTTCGGGCGTTCCAGAGTCCACCAGTCGCGGGCTTGTTGCTGCAACGCAGCCGTTTCGATGTCCCGGCTTGGCCGCGCTGATGCGTAACTGACAATCGACGTCTCTACGTAAACTATGTCCAATGGGTTATCCTTTCACGGCAAGCGAAAAAGAAGAACAAAGGCACCGACGCCTTCATCTCAGGTTCTTCTTCACAATGTCCCACTTCTCCCGGTACGGTTGCAGTGTGCTCTCATTGATGGCGCTGTGAAAAGATTCCGGCTTCTTCGGTCGCTTGCCGTTATGTCTTGCGAGGAAGGCCGTGTGGTGATCGACCAGCAAGTCGCGAAGCGTTTCCCACCGGAGGATGTAGAAACGGTCATTGCCGTCGGCTTCGATCTTGACGAACACCATGACGAGTCGAAGCACGGGGCAGGGCATCTTGTCTCCGACGATCTGAACCTTCGTGGTCTCGTCATAGTCGACGTGGCAGTAATGCCGGATGTTGCCGAATTGCCAAGAAGGGCCGCGACTGGCCTTCACCTGGACGGACACGTGTCGCCCGGCCTCATCCGACGCGACGATGTCATAGTACGGGACGTTGCCGGTGAAGGTCGTCGCTATCAGCCCACGGCGAGAAAGTTCCGCCGCAACGAGGTATTCCCCGGTCTGCCCGACCAGCTTGTTGCTCAGTCCACTTGCCATGCCGTCGTTCCCGCCCAACTGGGTAGTTCTCCCGCCGTATAAGCGCTAGCTTACCGGCAAGAACATTGCACGTCAAGCAACTACGACATGCACTCGGGAAAGGCGGGACGTGGGCCGAAATGGGCTCTTGAGAAGAACAGGGGCCGAGGGATGAAGCGCCAAAGCGGCGTCAAGCCGCCGCACTCCAAGGGGATGTCATACATTCGGGAATAGCCCTTGGGCTACCTGACGCAGCCGCGCGGGGTCGAGCAGCCGGATGTGCGTGGCGTCGGGAAGCGCGATCAACTGGGCGTCGGCCAGCCGGCGGAGCATCCGCGAAAGCGTCTCGCTGGTCAGGTTCAAATGGCTGGCCACGTGCCGCTTCAGCCCGGGCAGGGCGATCGTGCCGTCGGGGCCTACCTGCGTTTCGAGCAGAAACCGGGCAATCCGGCCGGCCGCGTCGCGCAGCACGACGTCCTCCATCAGCCCGACCAGGTGCTTCACCCATCCCGCCATGCCGGCCATCATCTCCAGGCAGAGCCGGTGGTCCGACTCCAACGCCTGGCGGAACGGCTCCATCGGCACCAGCGCGCAGACGGCCGGATCGATCGCCTCGGCGCTGGCCGGCAGGTCGAACTGGCCGATCGCCGCGACCTCGGCGAACGTGTCGCCGGGGCCGACGATATGCAGCACGTGCTCCTTGCCGCCCGGCCCGAGCTTGAAGATGCGGACCAGTCCCGAGCCGATCGCGTAGAAGCCGGGGCAGGGCTCGCCCTCGTCGAAGATGCGCTCGCCCTTCGCAAACCGCACCAGTCGGGCCATCGCCACCAGCCGCTGGAAGCTCCGCGGGGTGACGGCCGACAGCAGCCGGCAGTCTTCGAGGATTTCAGGAACGGAGATGCTCATACCAGCGCCTGATAGTACAGCAACCCGGCGATCGTCTTGGCGTCGCGGATGCGGCCGTCGCGGATCATCCGCATCGCTTCGTCCCAGGTGCATAACAGCGGCTCGATTTGCTCGCCGGGGGCAAGGTCCATCGGCCCGGGCGTCAACCCGGTGGCCAGGAACAGGTACATCCGCTCGTCCATCACGCCGGGCGAGGTGTAGAAGTCGATCAACGGCCGGATATGCTCGGCCCGATAGCCGGTCTCTTCGATCAGCTCGCGTCGTGCCGTTTCGGCCGGGTCTTCGTCGGGTTCGCGCGTGCCGGCCGGCAGCTCGACGAGCGTCCGGTCGACGGCCGCGCGATGGTTTTCGATCAGACAGATCCGCCCGTCGTCCACTAGCGGCAGGATGGCCACTGCGCCGGGATGGCGAATAACCTCGCGCGCATGCCGGGCGCCGTCGCGGGTGGTCTCCTCCAGGCGGACCACCCGAAACCGCGAGCACTCGAACAAAGGGCCGGATTCTTCCATGGTTGTGGCTTTCACACACTCCACGCAATGGCATTCAGTTCAGGGGAAGGACCTGGAGTCGCGCCGGGCAGGCCGGGCCGCTAAACATCGCTGATCACTCAACTCCCCTCCCCCTCCTCCATCGAAAACGTCGTGTGGCGGTTCCAGTTGGCGTCGTCCTGTTTGGGGAAGTCGGTGCGCACGTGCGAACCGCGGCTCTCCTCGCGCAACACCGCGGCCTCGATCATCAGCCGCGTCACGCAGAGCATATTTTGCAACTCCCAGCCGGTCGGGTCGAAGAACTGCCGGGCAAGCACGTAGCGGCACCAGCGGTCGATGTTCTCGGCCGCCTCGCGCAGGCCCTCGGCGTCGCGACGCACGCCGACGCTTCGCCACATCAGGCTCTTCACTGAGTTGCGGATGTCGGCCAGATTCAACGATTCGCTCACCGGCTCGAGCCGGGCGTTCTCGAGCATCAGTGCGCTGTAGTTGTCTTGCATCTCCGTGGCCACGCGCGACGCCTCCTTGCCGGCGTGCGTGCCGTAGACCAACGCTTCGGAGAGACTGTTCGAGGCGAGCCGGTTCGCGCCGTGCAGCCCGCTGGCGGTCACCTCGCCGGCCGCCCAAAGCCCCGGCACGTTGGTCCGGCCGTCGAGATCGACCCGAACGCCGCCCATCATGTAGTGGGCGCCCGGCCGCACCGGGATCCGATCGCGCGTGATGTCCAGATCGAACTCCCGACACATGGCCGCAATGCCCGGAAAACGCTCGACGACCTTCTCGGCGTCGAGGTGGGTCATGTCGAGGTAGACGTTCGGGTGCCGCGTCTTCTCCATCTGGCTGACGATTGCGTTGGAGACGATATCGCGCGGGGCCAGCTCGCCGCGCGGGTCGTAGTCGGCCATGAAGCGGTGCCCGTTGCGGTCGACCAGCCAGGCCCCTTCACCCCGGGTTGCCTCGCTAATGAGCTTCCGCCCACCGCCGGGAATGTAGAGCACGGTCGGGTGGAACTGCATGAACTCCAGGTCGGTCAGCTCCGCCCCGGCGCGATAGGCCAACGCCATGCCGTCGCCGGTGGCCACGTCGGGATTGGTCGTTTCGCGGTAGAGTTGCCCGGCGCCGCCGCTGGCGAGGATCGTCTGCTTCGCCCAGACCATCGTCTTGCCGTGCTGGCCGTTCCAGACCAGCGCCCCGCGGCAGGCGCCCTTGAGCGTGAGCAGGTCGATCGTAAAGGTGTTGTCCCAGACCTCGGTGTTCTGCGAGACGGCGATCTGCTGCATCACGACGCGGATGATCTCCCGCCCGGTCGCATCGCCCATGGCGTGGGCAATCCGGTTGTGGCCGTGGCCGCCCTCCCGGGTCAGGGCCACGCGGTCGCCGCTCATGTCGAAGTTGGCCCCCCAGTCGATCAGTTCGTGGATCCGCTTCGGGGCTTCGTGGATGACCTGCTCGACGACCTTCGGCTCGCACAATGATCCGCCGGCCTCGAGCGTGTCGGCAATGTGATCCTCGAACCGATCCTCCGGCGAGAGGACTGCGGCGATTCCGCCCTGGGCGTAGCTGCTGTTCGACTGTTGGAGGCCGTCTTTGGTGATAATCAACACCGACAGGCTCGGCTCGACCGCCAGAGCCGCTCGCAGCCCGGCTAGCCCGCCGCCGATGACCAAAACGTCGGTGAAGAAATGCGGAACCCGCTTTGGGTGGAAAGCGGCGAGGTAGCGGGGGGTTGGCACGTGCATCGTCGGCGGGGGCTTTGGGGACAGAAACGCACTGGGAACACCCCCTAGCATAGCCTCTTTGGCGATTTAGCGAAACGACCCGGTGGCCCGAAAGCCTCGAAGCCCCGAAGGGCTCGGCCGCACCCCCGCCCGCTCGCCCAATCCGTAAGCTATGTTTTCTTGGAATCCCGAGCCGCAGACCCCGGCGGTTGGGGACATGCTTCGGATTATCCTGAGTTGCGTTCCAAGAGAGGTTACGGACATCCCCATGGCTAAGCTCACTTCCCCGTTGCGGACTGCCGACTCGAAGGAAACGAATTTTGAGGTCCTGAAGCAGCGGATCCACGCCAAGCTGGTCGACAAGCTCGATCTCTCCCGGATTGGGGAACTCGAAGGCGACGTGCTACGGCGCGAGATTCGCTTGGTGGTCGAGCATCTATGCGACACCGAAGACACGCTGCTGAACCGCAACGAGCGCGATCGGCTGATCAACGAGGTGCTCGACGAGACATTCGGCCTCGGACCGCTGGAAATGCTGCTGAAGGACCCGACCGTCAGCGACATTCTGATCAACGGGCCGAAAAGCGTCTATGTCGAGCGGCGAGGCAAGATGCAGAAGACCACGGTCACCTTCCGCGACAACGACCACCTGCTGCAGATCGTCGACCGGATCGTCTCGAAGGTCGGGCGCCGGGTCGACGAGACCTGCCCGATGGTCGATGCCCGGATGATCGACGGCTCGCGATTCAACGCGATCATTCCGCCGCTGGCTTTGGATGGGGCTTGCGTGTCGATTCGGCGTTTTGGAGCCAACCCGCTGAAGCTGGAAGACTTATTGAATTTCAAGGCCTTCACGCCCGAGATGGTCATGCTGCTGGAAGGGGCGATCAAGGCCCGGCTGAACATCATCATTTCCGGCGGTACGGGCTCCGGCAAGACGACGCTGTTGAACACGCTTTCGAGCTTCATTCCGAACACCGACCGGATCGTGACGATCGAGGACGCAGCCGAACTGCAGTTGCAGCAGGACCACGTTGTGCGGCTGGAAACGCGACCGGCGAACATCGAGGGCAAGGGCGCCATCATCGCGACCGACTTGGTTCGCAACGCCCTGCGCATGCGGCCGGAGCGGATCATCATCGGCGAATGCCGCGGTGCGGAGACGCTCGACATGCTACAAGCGATGAACACCGGGCACGAGGGTTCGTTGACGACGATCCACGCGAACACGCCTCGCGACGCCATTTCGCGGATGGAGACGATGATCATGATGGCGGGGTTCGAGCTGCCGCTGAAGGCCATGCGGACCCAAATCGCCAGCGCGGTCGATCTGGTCGTCCAGGCCAACCGCTTGCAGGGCGGACCCCGGAAGATCACCCACATCACCGAAGTGGTCGGCATGGAGCAGGACACGGTCGTGATGCAGGACATCTACAAGTACGAGCGGGACGGGGTGGACGAGACGGGGCGGACATTCGGCAAGTTCATTTCCACAGGCATTCGGCCCACCTTCATGTCGCGGCTGGAGGCAGCCGGCGTGCGTCTGCCCGCCAGTGCCTTCCGTCAACGCGTGATGCTGGAGGATTGAGCGGTGACAGCCACACTGATTGCGATTGCGGCGTTTATTGGGGTCGCCTCCCTGGTCGGCGGGCTGGCAATGATTCTGCGCGAAGCCCCCGCCACGCGGATGGAAGACCGCCTCGACCTGCTCACCGGCGCCGCGCCCCGAGCCGGTGAAAGACAGGGCAACGCCAAGGCGGCCAGTGTGCTGATGCAACCGCTCGACCGAGTACCCGGTACGATCGAGTTGTTCCTCGAACGATTCGGCAACATCAACCTGATCTTCGAGCAGGCCGATACCACGTTGACGGTTTCGAAGGTTGTGGGCCTCTGCGGCGTGATGGCCTTGGTGGCCACGGTGCTGACGATCGCCGTGGGGATCAATCCGGCTTTGGTGCCCTTGGCGGCCATCGCTCTCGGTGGGCTGCCGATCATCTGGGTGTTGTTCCGCCGCAAGCGCCGCATTAAGAAGTTCGCCTCGCAACTGCCCGATGCTCTGGAGATGCTGGCTCGATCGCTTCGCGCCGGGCAGAGCCTCGGGTTCGGCTTCCAGATGGTATCCAGCGAGATGCCCCAGCCGATCTCCAAAGAGTTCGGCCGAGTTTTCGAGGAGCAGAACCTGGGCATCTCCGTCGAGCAGAGCCTTCGGGAGCTGACCGATCGGGTTCCCAACCTGGATCTGAAGTTCTTCGCCACCGCCGTGATCCTTCAGCGCCAAACCGGCGGCGACTTGGCCGAAATCCTCGACAAGATCGGCGCCCTGATCCGCGACCGCTTCCGCATCTGGGGGCAGGTTCAGGCGCTGACCGGCGAAGGCCGCCTCTCCGGCATTGTGTTGTTGGCATTGCCGTTCTTGTTGTTCCTGGCCGTCTACCAGCTCAATCCCGACTACATTACCGTCCTGTTCACTGACCCGATGGGCAAAAAGATGCTCGCCGTGGCCATCTTCATGCAGGTTCTTGGTGCCGTGGTCATTCGGAAAATTGTCAATATCAAAGTTTAAGTTGCACAATGCGGTAACAACTCAGCCATCTGGAGTACGTCATTCCCGCGCAGGCGGGAACCCAGCGAATCACCCCGTCGGCTTGGATTCCCGCCTGCGCGGAAATGACGGAAACGGCCCGCGACAAGCGGATCGCTCCACTTCGCTGAAGTCTTCCACAAAGCTCAGGTCGAGCCCATGATCTTCGCCTTTAATCTGATGGATCCCGAGACACAGGTCCCCTTGGCCCTGTTCGCCACGTTTGCCGCGCTGGCCTGGTGGGTGCTGGACATGATTGCCACGGGCAAGCCCCGCGCTTTGGAGCGTCTCGACGAGTTAAAACATCCGCAACGGCGCAAAGACAAGCAGCGCGACTTGGCCATGAAGAGGTCCGACCCGGTCACGAAAGTCCTCGAACGGGCAACGCCCACGCTGGCGAGGCCGTTGCAGCCGAAAAGCGAATTCGAACTCAGCAAACTCAAGAGCCGCCTCGCCCATGCCGGCTTCCGCGGCGAAACGGCCGGTAGCATCTTCCTCGGGCTGAAATTCGTCGGACTGGTGTGCGGCCTCCTTGTCGGCGGTGGGACCATCCTGAGCCTCGAAGGGATCAGCCAGAGTTCGCTCGGCTGGTCGATCGGCCTGGCCGGGCTGCTCTTCTATTTGCCCGACATCGTCGTATGGCTGATCGGTCGTAACCGCAAGCAGGCCATCTTCCTTGCCTTGCCCGACGCACTGGACCTGATGGTCGTCTGCGTCGAGGCCGGGCTGGGGCTCGACCAGGCCATGCGCAAAGTGGCCGATGAGATGCAGCGGACCTACCGGGTGCTGGCCACGGAATTTGCCCAGTCGAACTTCCAGATCCAGATGGGCCGGCCTCGGGCTGAAGTGCTCCACGAACTGGGCGCCCGAACCGGCGTGTCCGACCTACGGAGCCTCGCCGGCGTATTGATCCAGGCCGATCGGTTCGGCTCCAGCGTCGCTCAGGCATTGCGGGTGCAGAGCGAGTCGATGCGAACCCGACGTCGGCAGATTGCCGAGGAAAAAGCGGCCAAGACGGCCGTGCAACTGATTTTCCCGCTCGTGCTGTTCATTTTCCCCGGCATCTTCGTGATCCTCGTCGGCCCGGCCGCCATCACGATGGTCCGCGAGCTATTCCCCCGCATGGGCGGCGGGTAGGGTGAAGGGAAATCCGAAATCCGAAATCGGAAATACGAATATCGGATTTCGGATTTCCTTAGCGCGCCGCTGTCGCGCCCCAGGAGGCCCCCTCAGCTGCTTCCCAAGAACTTTCCCTGGCCAAGTTGCCCAAACTGCCGATAAAGACTAATGGCGCGGTGGCGCGGCCTGCAAGGGTTTCGCGTCGCGACCGTGTTTGACCGAATGGAAGCTTTCAGACAACCAAGCCCCCCGTCTTGACCGGGCGGCTATTCAAGGAGGCGAGAATGCTGGCTCGATCCCTCTTCGGTTTGATCGTGGGTCTGGTCTGTTTCGCATGTGCGATTCCGGCGGAGGCCAACTGGTTCACCGAGTTCTGCGGTGGAGTGATCCGCGACACAAAACGTCGCAATTGCTGGCCGGAGCCGTTTGTCGGCCCCGACCGCCAATCGGTCCGCGCTCCGTTCGCCATAATGGTCGCCAAGGGCTGGGAGCGCCAGAACATGCTGGCCGACCACCACTTCGTCGATCCCAGCAGTGGCGAGCTAAGCGAGTCGGGCAAGCTGAAGGTTCGCTGGATCCTTCAGGAAGCGCCCCGGCAGCATCGTATCGTCTACGTCCATCAGTCGGAACATGCGGCCGTGACCACTGCCCGGATCGATGCCGTGCAGCAGTACATCACATCGATCAACACGCAGGACGAGTTGCCGCCGGTGGTGGAGACCAACATGCCGGCCGGCGGTTGGCCCGCCTCGCGGGTAGATATGATCGGGCGGAAGTACGAGGCCTCGATCCCTGCCCCACGCCTGCCGGAGCTCCAGGCAGGGCAAGGCGGCGGCTCGAACTAGCCGCCCCCCCAACCGATAAAAGCTGCCCAGGCCCCCGGTTTGGCTTTAGCGGTCCGGCCGTCGCAACCGATACAGGAGACGGGTGTTTAGCGGCCGGGCTTGCCCGGCGCGTTTCGCCGCAGCGGCGAGCGCACTTCAGAAACACGGAGGTAAGTCGTGCGCAAGCAATGGCGGCCGTCATGGACATTGATACTGCTGGCAGGCGGCCTGTGGGCTGGGGCCCTCGGATCGCCATGTCACGCCCAAGTCAATCTGGCCGACGAGGCGGTGATGGGGCCGGCGAAGAAGCCGTCGATGTTCAGCTCATTCTCCAACTCGGTGAAAAAAGGTTTCGGCAAGCTCACCAACTCACTTACCCCGGAGCCTTTGATCCCTTCGGAGGCCGACCCGACTTCGCTGAACAGCAGGGCAACGCCCGGCCCCGAGGTCTACACGGCGGTGGGCCGGCTCTACATGCAGTCGAAACGCTACGACGAGGCGGAGGAGCACTTCCGCAAAGCACTCGCCCATTCGCCCGACTACTTGCCGACACTGCTGGCCTTTGCCGAACTGAAGGACCGCCTCGGCGACACCCAGCAGGCGGCGGCCTACTATCAGCAGGCCGCGAACCAGCATCCCGATCAGCCGTCGGTCTACAACAACTGGGGCTCGTTCTACGCCCGGCACCGCCAGTTGGACAACGCCGTCACCGCGATAAGTCGCGCCGTGCAATTGCGGCCGCGCGAGGCAAAATACCGCAACAACCTGGCGGTGATCCTCGTCGAGGCCGGACGTCCGGCCGAGGCCTTGGTCCACCTTCGGGCCGTCCATAGCGGCGCGGTGGCCCATTACAACTTGGGCTACTTGCTCTACCGCAAGGGGCAACACCAGGCGGCGGCCGGGCTGTTCTCCCGGGCGCTTCAGTTCGATCCCTCGATGGCTCCCGCCCGACAGATGCTCAGCCGACTGCAAGGCCCGCCGAGCCCTCCGGCGCCGACCACTCGGCAAAGCAATCCGGAAACGCAACAGGCCGCCCGCCCCGCGCCCTCGCTTGGCTATCGGCCCCAGCCGCAATGGGACGCTACACCGTCGCGCGGACCGGCGGTCGCCCCAAGCCCGGCGCCCTCTCCGTCTGCCCGCATTGCCGTCCGGCAGCCGTTCGGTTCGACGGGACGTTCTTCGTCATCGGTGACGGTCCGCCCGTCGCCGGCCGACAGCCACGCCTCGCCCCCTACGCCCAGCGACTGGGATTCCCGGCGACTGCCACCCACCCGAGGTGGGTTCTGAAAGGTCAACCTTCAACCACCTCGGCGATCCGCTGCCGGGTGACCGGCCGGATGACGCCGCGCTCGCAAATCAAGGCGTCGATCAGTTCGGCGGGCGTCACGTCGAACGCCGGGTTGTAAACGTCGACGCCTTCCGGCGCGGTCTGGCAGCCGAACCCGTGGGTCACCTCGCGCGGATCGCGAAGCTCGATGGGGATTTCGTCCCCGCTGGGCAGCGAAAGGTCGAACGTGCTCGTCGGCGCGGCGACATAGAACGGGATGCCGTGGGCTTTGGCCAACAGGGCCACGCCGTAGGTGCCGATCTTGTTGGCCGCATCGCCGTTGGCGGCGATCCGATCGGCCCCGGTCACCACCGCCTGAACGCGGCCTTCCCGCATGACCTGCGCGGCCATCGAATCGCAGATCAGCGTCACGTCGAGCCCGCGCTGCTGAAGTTCCCAGGCGGTGAGCCGGGCGCCTTGCAGCAGCGGTCGGGTTTCGTCGGCGTAGACATGCAGCCGTTTGCCCGACTCGGCCGCGGCGAAGAACACGGCCAACGCCGTGCCGTAATCGGCCGTGGCCAGCCCACCGGCGTTGCAGTGGGTAAGCACGCCCTGGCCGTCGGCCAACAGTTCCGCGCCGTGGCGGCCGATGGCCCGGCACATCCGGCGGTCCTCCTCGTGGATCGCCCGGGCTTCGGCCAGGAGGGCTTCGGCGATTTCCTGGGGAGGGAGCTTGCCGCGCCGGGAGAGGGCGGTTTTTTTCATCCGCTCGAGG
>Ga0180433_10006044_pt1 | contig 16059 bp, 11 predicted proteins | sample SS_ome_8_FD_132980 | JGI IMG/M metagenome (GOLD analysis project Ga0180433, IMG submission 132980) | Hypersaline lake sediment archaeal communities from the Salton Sea, California, USA - SS_1_D_1 metaG | ecosystem: Environmental > Aquatic > Non-marine Saline and Alkaline > Hypersaline >... | reverse complement strand
CCTGGTGATAAGGCAATCGAATGTATTGGGTTGCATGAGACAGTGTGTGGACCATAATGCTCAAAGAAAAGATGATGACAATCCCGGCAAGAAACCGATTGGCTCTCCTGTTGCCGCTGCGCCTGTAGAGAAGCACACATGCGAGCAGAACGCCCTGGACTGCCCCCAAAATGAGAAGTGCTGCGACGACATCCATGCGGATCTACTTCCCCCTGACAAACTTCAAGATGAGCTCGTTGAGAATTTCAGGCTGTTCTGTGGGCACATGATGCCCGGCATTGTTCACGATCACGCGCTTGGAACCGGAAATACCGGTCTCAATCACCCCGGCGTGGGCATGGACATCCGGAATATCGTACTCACCGACAACGATCAACACCGGGACTTTGATCTCATCCAATCTGCCCAAAGCAGGGCGTTGTGGGCCTTGGAGAAGCTTATACCTCTCCATATCCATATTATGGGGATATTTCTCGATCATCCGGAGCCCCTTCGCTCTCGCCTCTTTATTCTCTTCCCACACGGTGTACGGATCTTTTTCAAAGAAATACCGCCGCAAAGCTTCAGGCGACTCCCATGTCTCTTTAGTCAAGTGCCCCCCACGATTCCACATATGTTCAGAATATCCATAGCCGCTCACGATCGATCCAACCAGAACAATCTTCGTCACCCTGTCCGGATTGGCTAAGGTAAAATCGATGGCTAAACTTCCTCCGTAGGACATTCCCATCACAACAGCTTCGCGGATGTTCAGCTGGGCAAACACCATTTCCAAATCCTCGATATCCGAATACTTGGCTTCCGCTTTGCTTGAATCGCCATACCCTCGGCGGTCATAGCGCACGACCCTATACTCTTCGGCCAGGGCCTCGAATTGGGCATCCCATGTCACCCGGTGGAGAATCCCGTCATGAATCATGACGATGATCTCCCCTTCTCCGGCTTCCTCATAAAACAATTTCCCATCATTCACTTCAATAAACCCGGTTCTGACATCCTGACTCATGCTAATGCCCGCTTCCCCGCGGACGGCCCTAGTTGTCTGATTCGTTGCCGCCAAACTTACACAGAGAATCATCCAGAACAAGCACACAATCAAGGTTTTTTTAACATCCATTTATCACGTCCCTTATAAACTCCATCCAGAGCTGGAATGCAAACCAGACCTTCCCTGTCACTCTGTGAACCTTCTTTTCCCATTATAATAGCCCGTGAAGGATCTGCCAAAGCTTTCATTGACTTTTACGAACTTTTTGCAAATGGGTTATGCGGAAAAAACCATTAGGCGAATTATCCGGCATTGGTTACAATAGACAATCGAAAGCAATGGATTCGCCGTCAATCACGCAAGTATACGGACACACACTATGACACAGAGAAATCCCGAGGAGATCTACTCCAGCCGGATAGAGCAATACAAGTCAAGGATTGCATCTATAAAACGGATTGAAATTCTCTTATCTCTCGTCAAGCTGGCTCTCGTTGTGGGATTCATTGCCGTGTTCTATCTGGCGGCTCTTGCCTATTCGTCAACCCATCTCATTGGGCTCATCGCCGCAGCTGTTTTCTTCATTGCTATCGCCATCATCCACGAAAGTTACATCAAAAGGAGAACCTTTTTCCAGACCCTCCAGACCATCAACGAAGAAGAAATCAGGGCTTTAAAGCACGAGTTTCCCGACTATAACTCGGGTGGGGCCTTCCAAGACCCTGATCATGCCTACAGCTCGGACCTTGATCTTTTCGGCGAAAGAAGTGTCTTTCACTATATTAACCGGACAGCCACGGGCATGGGCTGTCGTGGTCTCGCTGCTTGGCTGAAAAACTTACCCGCAGACAAAGATTCCGACCCAATAAAGGAAAGGCAAAAAGCCGTTTTAGAATTAAGCAGCAAGATCGACCTCCGGCAGAACGTCCAGGCCCACGGAAAAATCGTGGAAGATTCGCTGGAAAGACTGGATGCCATCACAGATCTCATCCAGGAACCTGTATTCATTCTTCCCAAAAAAGGTTTAATTCTTCTCTTCCACATCATGCCCTTGATCACTCTCAGTGTCATCGGCCTGGTCATTGCCGGGCTCCCCTGGCCGTTCCTATTCCTGCCGTTAGCCGCATCTATGGGCATCAACAGACAAACGGGAAAAAAACTGATCCGTATCTACCTCATGGCCATGAAAAACACCCGGATATTGCGCAACTATGCCCAGATCATCGCCGAAATCGAAAAAGCCCCTTTCTCCAGCGCCGTACTGGCAAAAATCGGGGAGAGCCTCCGCAGCGACGACAAACCAGCCTCTCTCTGTATCCAAAAACTGTCGTCCCTCGTGGGATATCTGGAGCTCAGGCGAAATCCCTTTTTTCACCCCCTTTTCAACACGCTGTTCTTCTGGGATCTGCATTGGACCTACCGGTTAGAAAAATGGAAAGAAAAGATCGCTCCCCATGTACCGGAATGGTTTGATTCCATTGGAAGGTTCGAAGCCCTCTCCAGCATGGCCAACTTATCCTTCAACAACCCGACTTGGGTAATGCCAGAAATAACCAACAATGATTTTGTATTTCGCGCACAAAATCTGGGACATCTTTTAATTCCGGACGATCAAAGGGTAGGCAACGATATTGAAATGGATGGCAAGGACAAGATTTGGATTATCACCGGCCCCAATATGTCGGGGAAAAGCACCCTTCTCAAGACGGTCGGCGTGAATTTGCTCCTGGCCCAGGCCGGGGCCCCGGTCTGCGCCGAGACCTGCAGGCTCTCCCCTATCAGGCTCTACACTAACCTCAAGGTCAGCGATTCCCTGGATAAAAGTCTTTCCCTCTTTTATGCCGAACTTCAACGGTTAAAAATGGTCATTGACGGCGTTGTCCAGCATGAGAATGTGTTTTTTCTCTTGGATGAGATGCTGAAAGGAACCAATGCTCTGGATCGTCAAGCCGGGGCCATCGCCCTTCTTAAACAACTGGCCGCCAGCCAAGCCAACGGATTCGTTGCCACCCACGATCTGGAATTGACCAAACTGGAAGAGGATTTTCCAGAGAAAATTCGCAATTATCACTTCGACGGCTATATTGAGGGCGACAAACTGTTCTTCGACTACAAGCTCAAAAAGGGTAAATGCGAAAGCTTCAACGCCCTCATTCTCATGCGCAAAATGGGCATCGACGTCTAGTAAATTCAATTCGAACTAATTCGGAATTCGGGGGACATCATACATATTTCTAAAATTTTAAAATAGATTATGGCAATTACGTATAGTGTCCCCCGAGTTGTTTGAGTTTTATTTCAACCGCACATCATCAATCTGGAGCGTGAACGGTCCGGCTTCCATTGATCCGCCGATAAAAATCCCCATGATGTCATAGCCTTCAAGGCCCAAGCTCTCGAAGCTGAATACACATTCTGTCCATTCCGGCCTCGCGGAAAATCTCTGCATGGCCGGCTGGAATCCCAGGCTCTGGGCAAAGACCATTATCGAATATGTCTTGCCTTCACCCTTGGCCCAAAAGCTGATGGATTTCTTAAAGGAAAGATTGGCCGGGGTCATCATCCGCTTGCCGGGAGAAAAGAGCGCTCCGGCCCACTTCACCGGACTGTCGCCGACAACATTGCCGGTAATCAGCAGGGAACCACGGCTGCCAAGGGCACCGCCCTTGGCTAGCTTGAACGCAGCCTTGGATTTACCGCCCATCATGGCATCGGTGGACACACTCCATCCTGCGCCGAACCGGGCTGTCACCTCGTCACCTTCGAAATCGCTGATGAGTCCAGGCAGTGCATACTCCGGAGGAGGCGTTGCTTTGAGTTCTTCTATTTTTTCCCTGGCTTTTTTCACTTTTGCCAGGTATGCAACACGGTCCACCCGCGCACCATCTTTCCAAACATCCAGAATCTCACGGGTGGCCTTGACATCTTTTGTCGGATTACCCTGGACCAGCAGCAGATCGGCATGATAGCCGCGCTTTATCATCCCCCGTCCCTCAACGCTGAATTTCTCGGCAGGGAGGGACGTAGCCCCTGTCAGTGATTCCAGAGGCGTCATCCCGGCAGCCACCAGCAATTCCAGCTCCCGGTGGAGACTGCCGCCGATAATCATGCCCGGATTGGGCATATCCGTTCCAGCCAAAATCGGAACGCCCGCCTCCCTCAATTGCTTGAGCGCTTTCTCCGCCACCCTGTAGGAAGCCTCTCCGGTCGTGATGGAGCTCTTCATGTTGATCGCTCCAACATCCTGCGGCGTCAGATAGGGCGCCAAATGCGGATCCTTGTCGATCCTCGGAAGAACCGTGATGCCGCTCATGGTCTCCAGCACACTCAAAGTGGGAATGACAAACATCCCTTTCTCGGCCGCTCTGCGGCCGAAATCCGGATCATAGGCCCCGTCAAAATAGAGATGAGCCAGCCCATCCGCGCCGGCCTCGAAACAGTGATGGCAAAATTCCAAGCTGCAGGCGTGAACCACAACGATTTTTCCCTTCTTATGCGCGGCTTCGACAAGCGCAACAAGGATCTCTTTGTTGATGGTGGGAAAGTCCACATTGATAGCACTTCCGTCTTCATAGATAATCTTGATGAAATCAGACCCCTCGGCAATCCGGTCATCCACAAACTCTTGCGCCTCTTCCGGCTTGGTAATTGTCGGAATGGCGATTCCATACTGAGTCCCGTGTCCTTTCGGCGCCGTCACCAATGTTCCCGGCGATACCAAATGCGACATATTAGGCACTGTCCCTTCTGCCTGTTTCTTTTTGATGCTGTCCATCATTTTGACGTCCATGAACATGTCGATATTCGTAGTCACCCCGAAGACAAGTGACTGTTTCAGGTGATCCGGAGAAATGATATGGACATGGGCATCGATAAGCCCTGGCAGGAGTGTTTTCCCGGTACCATCTATGACATCAGCGTTAGCGGGAATGGGTATGTTCTTTCCGACGGCTGTTATCCGTCCTTCCTGAAAGACAACTGTTCCCTTAGGTATGACAGTCTTTCCATCGAATATCCGGACATCCTTGATGACCGTGGTTTCCGGTTTTCCCGAGAATGGTCCGCGGGCAAACCCTACGAACACCAATAGAACGGCCGCAAACACGATCCCTGTCAGAAATGCCTTCATCAAATGTGACCTTCTATGATTCATTTCAAACCCTCCTCCTCAGACGAATTCTTTCTTCCCTCGCTTGGCTCAGCGGGCTGATCCAAGATTGGATCATCTCTTTGCTCCCAGAGCCGTTGAATTATTATATCTTTTCTGAGTAAAGAAAGGAAAGGACGGCCTCGGCCTCTTACACAAATGATTTGATACGGGATGAACGGAAGGGACAAGGGGAGAGAATCAGGGGACACAATGCTATCAGTGCCTGTCGAAGAACCCTTGTAAGAGGCTCATTCACACTGCGTCCCCTTGACACCCGTGTTATTCACGAACGGAATAACCCAGGACAATTAAGGAGGGGCTAAAATGCAGGGGATTTACGCTTCCCAGAGGTAGCGGTGATTGCAGTAGGCATCCCCCTGCAACAAGGTCTTGTCGCGCACCATTCTGATCTTGGGGTTGAAGCCCGTGGCCATGGCGTAATCGCCATAGCAGACTGTCGCCCAGCCAAAATCAGCGGCCTTGGCCTTTAAAAAGACACTGGCCGTGAGGCACTCGGTCACTTTGATCTCATAGGCCTTTTCCGAATCTTCGGTAACGGTGAAGGTTAGCGTATCCTTGAAGACGGAGCTGTTAGGACTGAAAGTCTTCTTCAGAGCAGCAAAATCATTGCCGCCGGCTCGCTTGGCCATCATCTTCCCCATTTCCAGGCCCTTATCTGCGGCATGTTCTTTGAGCAGTTCGAAAAATTTGTCCTTGCCGATTTCTTCAGACAAAAACCTCAAGAGCGGAATGTAATCCCGGGTGTACATGAAGGTCGCCAACTGCCTGATTGTGAGTTTCATCGGGAATTCTTTGTCGAATTTATGTTTAGGCTTCTGCAGTGCTTTGCTGAGCGAGGGGGAAAACCCCAACAACTGGCCGCTGCAGCCCAAACACGCCAGCGAGCAGACAGGCAACACTTGAGAGATAAACCGCCTGCGGCTGAGATCACACGATCCTTTCTGAGATAACATCAGAACCTCCTAAAATTATTATCGTCATCTTTCTACATCCACTATACGCCTTCCAGAGAAAAGCGCCGCAGACAATACACGAACACATCAAAATACTGGACGAATCCCTGAAAATAAGGGACAAAATAGGCCTGAAAATAGGACTAAAAATTTGATTTTGACCCAGGAGACGGGTATATTCAGGGTGTGAAAGCAGCCGTCGATCAAAACCTATTCAGCAAAGTCATCAACTCACGAATTCTCCACCATTTCCTTTTCTGGTCCTTTTTCTTCGCTTTTTTATCAATATCCCCGGAAGTGAGAGGCGTTCCCTTCGTGAAACTGATCATCCACAACCTGGGTCACATCGCTGTCTTGATACCCCCCGTTTATGTCCATTTCTATATACTGGAAAAATTCTTTCTCAACAGGAAGTTCGGGATATACATCGCTCTGCTTCTCGTGATTTTGCTCGGTTTCGGATTCGCGGCAAACTTCGTCTTTGTGAAATATTTCGCTTATAAAGGCGGCCTGTTTGCTGCCTTTTATTTCGTCGGTTTCGCTGTGGTTATATCCACGGCCGCCAGACTCTTCAAGAAAGCGATCCGGCAGAAGCTGCAAATCCAGGAAGCGGAATCCAAGCAACTCCAAACAGAGCTCGATCTGCTCAAAGCTCAAATCAATCCTCATTTTCTCTTCAACACCCTCAACAACCTTTTCGGAATGGCCAAAAATCAGGATGCCGCCACAGCCGAAGGGATTTCCCGCCTGTCACATCTCATGCGGTACATGATCCACGATAGCCAGGTGGATCGAATCGATCTGGACAAGGAAGTCGAGCAGGTGCGCCGGCTTATAGAGCTCCAAAAACTCCGTTTTACGGACGAAGATGACATCGATATCGATTTTCTTATCGTAGGCGAGATCAACACGATCCAGATTCCCCCGATGATTCTCATCCCCTTTGTCGAGAACGCCTTCAAGCATGGGATCAGTCTGGACAAGACTTCATTTGTTCATATTGTGCTTAAAGCTCAAGGGAAGCGGCTCGAATTTTCAGTAAAAAACAGCACCCATGCACTACGCCAGAAGCGCAAAGAATCAGAAGCCGGGTTGGGGCTGAGCAATGTGCGGCGGCGGCTTGAGCTTCTCTACCCGCGTCGTCATGAACTTAAAATCGAGGAGAGGGAAAACATCTTCGAAGCCTCCCTCTCCATTGAGCTATAACCAATGAACGCCAGGATGAAGTGTTTGGTCATCGATGATGAACCGATTGCCATTGAAATCCTGGAAGACTACATCCAAAAAGTTCCGTTTTTGGAGCTTGCCGGCTCATTCCGGAGCGCCATCAAAGCGCTGGAGTATTTGCAGGCCCATGCGGTGGATCTTCTCTTTCTAGACATCAAAATGCCGGACCTCTCCGGAATCCAATTCCTCAGATCATTGATGGCTCAGCCCCAGGTTATCTTCACCACTGCCTATTCCGAATTCGCCGTGGAAAGCTATGATTATCAGGTTGTTGACTACCTCCTCAAGCCCATCGAGTTTGACCGGTTTCTCAAGGCCGCCAACAAAGCCCTTAAACAGCACCAGCCCCAACAATCGCAGGGCGCTCCGATCTCTGCCCCAGCAAAAGGAGTCGGTGATAGAGGTCAGGATTTTCTAGTCTTCAAGAGTGGGACAGAGTACCATCCCCTCAACATAAATGATATTCTCTACATCGAGGGCGCAGGCAACTATGTGTTTGTCTTCACCGGAAAAAAGAAGGTCATGGCCCTGATGACCTTGAAACAGGCACTCCAAAAGCTCCCCGCTGATCAATTCCTCCGCATCCATAAATCCTACATCGTTAACGTCCGAAAACTCGATGTTGTCGAAACAGATCAGGTGAAAATCGGAGAAAACCGCATCTCCATCGGCGAGGCCTATAAAAAAGCCTTTCTCACAAAAATAAAAGTATTGTGATCGGGGGATATCATACTTAATTCAAAATTTTGAATTTTTGACCAGTTTGATATTCCAAATTAAGTAAAGTGTCCCCCGATTGCGATTTGTTATTTGGTGACCATTTTATGTAATTTGACCGGCTTGGCTGCCCTTTCCCTTACTTTCAGATTTAAAATTTCAACACCCAAGGAAAAGGCCATGGCAAAGTAGATGTAGCCCTTGGGGATATGCAGATCGAGTCCCTCACCCATGAGCGAAAAACCAATCAGAAGCAGAAAGCTCAGAGCAAGCATTTTAACAGTGGGATGGGCATCCACGAAATTTCCTATGGCGCGCGCTGAAAACATCATGACCACGACTGCGATCACGATGGCCAGGATCATCACAGGAATATGGTCTGCCAAACCCACCGCCGTAATGACCGAATCCAGCGAGAAGACAATATCGAGAATGGCGATCTGGATGATAACCGAAACAAAGCTTTGGACCGCCTTAGACTTAGCGGCTGCGGGTGTTCCCTCCAGGTTGGCGTGGATTTCGTGGGTGCTTTTTCCCAGCAAAAAAAGCCCCCCGGCAAGGAGGATGAGATCTCTGCCGGAAACTGCATTCTTGAATACACTGAAGAGAGGTGTGGTCAGAGTCATGATCCAGGTGATCGTGAGCAGCAGCAATATGCGCATCACCATGGCCAGAGCCAAACCCAGGGTTCGGGCCCTGTTCCGCTGGCCGGCTGGAAGTCTTCCCACCAGGACCGTTATAAAAACGATATTGTCGATCCCGAGAACGATTTCTAAAGCTGTGAGGGTAGCCAGAGCGACCCAAGCTTGAGGTTGTGCAATCCACTCCATGGCTTTTCACCTTTCTGTGCAAGCTTTTCCGTCCGCATTCTTCCTGAGGTTATCATAAGCCGATAATGAAGGACAGCTTCTTCTCCTCACCGCTTGCTGCAGCAGAGTCCGAGTAGGCGTTTATCTGAAGGAGCCGATTCCGGAACGGTCCAAGTCAAAAAAAAATATTTATTGATACGTGACATCCTTGAGGAGCATCCCGTCTTTGTCAATAACAACTTTATCGGGCTTGAAATCGAGCTCAAAGGTGAATGTGTTTGCCCGCTCATCAGTCATCACTTTTTGGAAGGTTTTCTCCCTATCATCCGCCAGGAAGGTAATATCCATCGGCATCCGGTAAATTCCAGCCTTTTGCGTCTGATTGATGGCCACCACAACCTCGTATCTGGCTTGTTTTGAGGTCACTTTCTCCAGAGTCACCTCATAGAAGGGATAACCGGTCCGGTGGTACCACTGTTCGAAAAACCAATCCAGGCGCTGCCCGGATTTTGCCTCCATCATCTTCTGGAAGGCATCAAAATCCGCCTCTTTTCCAAAATATGTTTCGAAAATGCTCCTGTAGGCTGTGAAATAGGCCTCATCTCCGAGCACATAACGGAGCATGTTCAGCACCATCGCGCCTTTGCAGAAAGCAATGGCCGAGTAGGCCTTTGTCTGGTAAACCTCCTTGGAGGCAATGGGCTTGTCCGGGGCATTGGCAATCCCGGCCTTGTAAATTTCCGAGTAATATTCCAGATGTTCTGACAGCACTTCTCTTCCCCCGATGTGTTCGGCAAACAGCGTATCCGTGTACTGGGCCATACCTTCCCCCAATTCGTTGGGAAAGGAGACAGCGTATATATTCCACTGATGGGACATTTCGTCGGCCAGAACCAGCGGACCGTTCATCGCTGCGGTCACAGATTTTTTGATAACATCGTAGGACACGTCGGATTTGAAGAATTGATCCGACAATAAGATCATAGTGGGCAAGCTCACCCCTGCCAGCCCTTCCTTGGGTATAACATGCACATAAGCGAGCTTTTCAAAGGGAAATTTGCCGTGGAGTCGGGTTTGAAAATCGGCAATATCTTTGATGACCTCGACCCTCTGGCGTGCCTGGTCTTCGAACTCTTTCCAGGAGTAAACTTCGATTTCCATACCCGACTCGGTTTCCGCCGTATACTTCTCATATTCAGCAACCGCGAAGGCAAAGGGCAGGATTCGAGGAAGAACGATATCCGTCTTCCATCGATATGTGATCCGGCCGCCTTCAGAGAACGTTTCCATAAGCTTGCCCACGCTGACTGCTTGATATCCGGCAGGGACCGTAATCCAAACTTCACCCGTGGTGGCATTGTCGTTATCGATGGGATAGTAGACAACATGAGAAGTGAAGCTCGATTTTTCCCTGACCTGTCCGAATACGTTATAACCGGCGATCAACTGAGATGGATTTTCTGAAATAAAATCCTCCTTATGGGCTGCGAACTCCAACTCGATCCTCTCTCCTGCGTTGTAAGCTCTATCCAGGCCGATGACAAGCTTGTTCGAACCTCCTCTGATAGGCTCCAACGAAAACAACAAATCCTGACCATTCATTTTTACATAATCGATATCCATGTCCCACAGATAGAAATTGACCTGCTGCACGTTGTCCCCCGTAATTTCTGCAGTGATTCGGTCAAAAACCTTTAATCCATTCGAGGGAGGATCGATGTCCAGTTTGAGGAAATGGTGCCTTATGGTGGCGTTGGTCTCTATGTCTTCGGGCAGAGCTTCCAGCTCGACTGTCTCCCCGGGTTTTTCCTCCTGAGGTGTGGCGACTTTTCTTTGGAACAGAGACATTCCCGCAAACAACGCCTCCAGTTCTCGCCCTTTGTTTGCCCACTGTGGCTCGGGTCCGGACAACTGGAGAAGGTAAGTCTGGCCCTCGGCGACAAAAACATGGACGTAGCTTTTCTGGTTTATCTCTTTGTCCTTGTAATTGTAGATCAAAATACCTGTTTCACGGCCGTCGATACGTCCTTCTTCAATGGCCACCTTCTCGTATTTATCACCAAAGTAATTGGACAACTGCGCGTTCCGGTCCTCTGCTGTCCTGATACCGATAGCCGAGGGCATCATGACCAGAAGCAGGCTAAAATCCTCCCACTCCGGACTGGACAGCACAAAGACCGCGGCACCACCCTGACTCGTGTCTTTAGCGTACCACTCCCCTTCTGGGAGAGCGATTTTCAAACCCAGTCTTTCATTTTCATAAGTGCTGCCATTGATTCTTTCCCCTCTATCTTTTTCCTGACTGAAGGACAGCATGCCTAGCATGACTAAGAAAACCAGAACAACACTCAATTTTTTTAGCATCAGACGCTCCTTTCTCGTTTAATGATTAAGATAAATCGGTCAAATAAGATAAGCTTTCATCAAATCTACCGCATCGCCTATAGAAAAATTCAAATCAAGCCCGGAGAGTGTGGCTCATTTCATTTTTCATATCATCCGTTTCATCCGGGATGAAGAGGACAGGAATTCCGCGGATAATTCAATTTACTTCAAATTGATTTCATTAAGACTATATCTTTATCAGGAACGATTCTTTATTACTGAGAAAAACAAAATTGCGGGGGAGAATAAAACTTTTGATAACAGAAAACTCGGTCCTTATTATTCAAACGTAAACTTCGCGCATGGCGCGACATCCATTCCTTCCAAATCGTCAAAAAGATTCTGCAAACAGAACTGAAATTTATCTCCATTTTTACAGTTATTGCAAATCACTTTAAAAGTGATTTCAACAAGAGCGCCTTCTCTTCCAACAGGAATAGGGTTCTTTGTTGGATTAAATCCTCCGACTGTTACATAGGAACCATTATCATTACCATCACCCGGTTGAGTCCAATCTTCGGTTAACTCGCCAGGCTCAATTTTACTAACTTCAAACACTTTTGGATTGTAGGTGACATCCGCTGAAAAAGCATCAACGGGATCTAAATTCCCCTTAATTCCAACCGTAACTTTTATGCTTTCCCCTCTTTTTCCAGAATTGGGGCTTACCCTTAGTGTTACTAAATTATCGTCATAAGTCGGAGGAGGAGTAGGCGTCGGCTCATCCGTGACCTTCAGACTAACATTAATCTCCTGGGGACTGTTGTAGCAATTGTTGCTTGAGATGGTGATTTTCGCTGTATAGGAATCTTCTCGCGGTTCGAGTTCACTCTTATCAATGGTTATTTCGTGCACAACAATATTTCCTGTAGAGCTGCCACTATCCGGAAGAACCTCCAACCAATCGAACTCATAAAAATCGGCATCATCCACAATGTTATATTCCAGAGTACCCACGCCAACATTCTTTACCTGAAATTCCTGTGTGGAGGAATTTGAATCTGATATCGAGACTGTAAATTCAATTTCATCCTTATCGAGCCAGATTACTGGAAGATCCCACACCTCTGCTTCCGGAGCCGTCGTATCCTTTTTACAATTTATAGGGAAAACCAAGGTCATGACAATGATTATCGCCGTAAGCTTGAATGTTTTTACCCACACCGTCACATTCTCCTCATTTTTTTTATTGAATCCGAGTTTTCCCAGCATGAATTGTGTAGAATTGGAGATCATCCAAAAGATTGACTATCTCGATTTCTGCCATTCCTACAGGGACCGTGAAGATCACATTGAAAAGCGTCCCTGGGTTCAGATCTTGAATGGCGGACATTCCGTATCCTCCCACTCGGATAAGGCCGGGCTCTATCTCAGCCCCATCTACAGCGATAAAATCTTCGGTCAATTTTGATTTTTCCACAGCCACAAAAGTTAAGCTCTGATGAGAAAATTCCAGCTCCATTCCAAAGGCTTTCATGTTGAAGGCACTGCTGACCTTAACAGGAACGCTTACTGTACCATCGGACCGGTGAACATGATCCCCAAATCGTATGAACCGATCATCCAGCCAATCCTCCTGAATCCGGGTGAAAAAGCCCTCCCTTATCTTCACAGTCAAGATATCCCCACCTGGGTTTAAAATGATTAGCGGCAATCGGGCGTTTTCACCTTTCTTAATCCGAAAGACCATGACAGCCATAGAACCTTTATCGACGCTCATGATTGGGGTTTGGCTTTCAGCAGAAACTCTAATTACACCCCTGGATATTTCTGAAGCGGAGCTAAAAACGAAGTCTTCCGTCAAAAGGCATGACCGAGTGCCAAGAAACTCCAGGAGTTCAACCGGATAAGCTAAGTCGAAACTAAAGGATCTGACTCCATAAGGCCTACTCAGAATGATGGGGATAGAAACAATATCGCCCGGCTTACTGATGGTGTCGAGAGCAAACAGAGCTTGCGGCTCCTGAGTGTTCTCTCCCGCTCGCAGGAAATCATTCTTTCTGGTCTGTTCAACAGGGAGGGCTGTTGAAGAGGCCTCAGCACAGCAGGCAAGAAGTGATCGACGTTTCAAAAATCGTTCGAATATCCACTGAGCATCCTCGGATGTCGTTCGCCCATCACAGTTGACATCAGACATTATCTGCTGGCAATAGTTGGGAGGAATTCTTCCGACAAATATTTCAAAGGTTGTTTGCGAATCACCCGCTGTTATTCTGCCATTCCCATCGATGTCGCCCAGAAAACTACAGGGTCGCACACTGAATAATACGGTGTTTGGCTCAGGAGAGTAGTCGGTAAAATCGTCGATATAATTTTTTGTTTGAAGCTGGGTGCTGGTATCCTCTGAGAGGTTAAGGCATTTCACCTGAAGCTTTAGGGTAATCACAGTCCCGCTGCTTAAAGCGGAAATGACAGTTCCTCCTCCGACGGTTCCTCTAATCCTTATTCTGCCTGGAGTATCTTTGTTGGTTTTAAGCTCACTCCAATCCGAAGTGAGTGACCCTGGCGATGCGCCCTTAAATTTAAATATTGATTTATCATAGATGAAATCAAACCGGAAGGAACTGACCTCGGATTTATTGTCTGAAACCCTAACGATAACATCAACGGAACTGCCAGAGGTTCCCTCTTTGGAACTCAAGGCCATCCTTATGTTGCCGTTGAGAATAGCATTATCTTGTTCTTTGGCAATTATCTCTTTATTGCTTATCCCAGTTGCAGAAATGCGGATGATGGCACTCCCGTCACTGATGTCTGTATCTTCAACCGCCTGTAAGACGACCGACTGCGGTGTATTCCAGTTTGTGGTTGTAAAAGTACGGTCTTCGGATCCTGGTTTAACGGAGATATCCGGATCACCGCTGACATGCTTGATCTTCACGTTCACGTTTTCCGTGGGCTGGGCCGTAAGCCAGACGGTAAAGGAGGCTTCTCCGTCTTCAGGCACTAATACGGTATCAAGGCTGGTGGCGAAATTGAGGGTATCATTGTCCAGCTCTCTGGCCGTGATATTCTTGGTCTCCACTCCACTGGCGCTGATTCGAATGGTCGCCTCGCCATTCACAATATCAACATCATCCCCGGCTGAAAGCTCAACTGTATGTGGGTTGTTCCAATTTGTCGAATTGAAGGTCAGAGTTGCACCCCCAGTGACAAGGATGTCACTATCGCCGCTCACCTGGCTGACGGTTGCCGTCACTGGAGATGCGGGCTTGTAAGAGATGGTTACTGTGAATGTATTGGAATCCTCTTCCTCAACAGTTATCAGATCGGTGCTGGAGAAAAACTCCTTGAAGGTGCCTGTGTAATTTTTGTCCTCCTGATCTTCGGTGACATTCGTATACGACCGATTTGCGGGCGTGAATGCATAGCCGGTCAGTGAAGGCGTTGCTGTTCCGGAAAATCCATGATCAACGGTCGTAACGTAGACTCCTGAGGCATTGGTTTTCGGAGGGCCCGGCAGACCGTTGATGACAACTCCCGATAAAGGCGACACGCCATCTGTGACCGTACCGCTAATCGTGTAGGTTTTGAGAGTTGCCGTATAATTATCGGTTTGATTGCTGGTTACATTACTATAACCGGTACTAATTGGAGAAAAATTATATCCAGACTTTATTGGGACAGCTGTTCCGGACCAGCCATAGTCCACTGTGGCGGAATAGTTCCCGGAGGCGTTCGTAGCCGGATTTCCGGGCAATCCGCTCATCGTAACACCCTGGAGTCCGGATCCTCCTGCTGTGACTTTTCCGCTTATCGTGAATGTGATGATCGTTGCCGTATAATTCTGACCTGTCTGATCACTCAAAACATTGGTGTAATCCTTGCTGGGCGGAGAAAACGTGTGGCTGGCCAATGTCGGGGTCACTGTCCCCGACCAATCATAGGGAACTGTAGCGGAATAGTATCCACTGCTGTCAGTAGTCGGATCTCCAGGCAAGCCGCTCATTACCACATCCTCAAGCCCGATCCCATCTTCTCTGACTCTTCCGCTTATCGTGTAGGTGATGGCTGTCGCGTCATAGTCCTGATCTATCTGATCGCTCAAAACATTGCTGTAAGACCTGTCTGTTGGAGAAAACGTGTACCCGGCCAATGTCGGCGTCACTGTCCCCGACCAATCTGAATCGACGGTGGCCGAATAATTCCCGGAGACGTTCGTTTTCGGATCCCCGGGTAATCCGCTCATCTCCACACCTTGCAGTCCAGACCCATCCTCTGTCACTGTGCCCCTTATCGTGTAGGTTGTCGATGCTGTATAGTTCTCACCTGTTTGATCACTCAAAACATTGCTGTAGGTCCTGTCTGTTGGAGAAAACGTGTAATCAGTCTTTGTGGGAGTCACCGTCCCTGACCAGTCTGAAGGCACGGTGCCACTGTAATCGCCGTTGCTATCTGTCACCGGACTCCCGGGCAAGCCGCTCATCGTGACCCCAACAAGTCCTACTCCACCTTCTGTCACTGTTCCGCTGATCGTGTAATCTGTCGATCCCGTATAGTTCTCACCTGTCTGATCACTCGTGACATTGCTGTAAGATCTGTCCGCTGGAGAAAACGTGTAATCAGTCTTTGTGGGAGTCACCGTCCCCGACCAACCATGCTCCACTGTGGCTGAATAACTCCCGGTGGCATTCGTTACCGGGTCTCCAGGCAAGCCGCTCATCGTTACTCCGCTAAGCCCGACCCCTCCCTCTGTGACTGTTCCGCTTATCGTGTAGGTAATGACTGTCGCAGTATAATTATCACCTGTCTGATCACTCGTGACATTGCTGTAGGTCCTGTCTGTTGGAGAAAATGTGTACCCGGCCT